>VOFH01001178.1_pt1 | contig 151163 bp, 162 predicted proteins | sample 5384091 | NCBI WGS metagenome assembly VOFH01 (sample SAMN12384727, study PRJNA508395) | human gut metagenome | isolation source: healthy gut G | host: Homo sapiens
GGTGGAATCATCTACACCTTTGGTAAGATTACCCGGCTTGGCATAAATCTTCTGATATGCTTTCAAGTACATTTCCTGATTGTAAAGCAGGCGATACAGACGTTCATACTTGTATTCTTGCTGCACGCTGTGTTTTGCCAGACTGCTCAACATCTTTTCGGGATTTCTCATTGTGTCTCACACACCTTCCTAAATCAATGTTAAGTTCATAAGCTGCCGCCCTTCGCCATGTAAACGGCTTTCCCGTTCTCGGACTACTATGGCGGCTCCGTTGCCATATCGGATATTCATAAGCCTGTGCTTAATAGCTTGCTGCGCAAGCATTCCAACTTAGGCAATCTCCGTTTAGCAGATGTAGTAACAAGCCCAATGGATTTTACGGGCGCACAAAGGTATTTGATGTACTCGCTCATATTGGCGGACATCAGGGCCTTCCAACATTCCTCTATTAAAATCATCGTGCGGACCCCCTTGAGCCTGCGCATCTTGGCGATGAAGGTCTCCATGATGATCAGCGTCACCACGGGAAGCAGTACCTTGTTGCCACTGATGTTGTCCAGCTCGAACACGATGAACCGTTTGCCTGTCAGGTCCAGCTCCTTGTCGGAATTCAGAAGGAAGTCATAGTCTCCGCCCTTGTAAAAAGGTGCCAGCACGTTCAGGAAACCGTCAATGTCAAAATCCTTCTCACGCACCTTTTTCTCCTCAATCATTCTCCTGTAGTCATCGGCGACAAACTCGTAGAAACCGTTGAAATCCGGTTTGATACTCCGGTTCTCCGAAATCATCCGGATATAGGCGTTCACCGCCCCGGAAAGGGCCACCTCCTCCGAACGTTTCGGTGCCTCGTCCTCCCGTTTCCACAAGGTCAGGATCAATGTCTTGATACTTTCCCGTTTCTCCACGTCAAACAGTCCGCAATCCGTATAGAACGGATTGAAGGCTATCGGGTTGTCCTCCTCGTACGTAATGTAGATCCCGTCCTCCCCACGGGTGCGGTCGTGAATCATGCGGCACAATCCCTGATAGCTGTTGCCCGTATCTACCAGCAGGATATGTGTACCCTGCTCGTAATATTGCCGGACCAGATGATTGGTGAAGAAGGACTTCCCGCTGCCTGAAGGACCGAGGATGAACTTGTTCCTGTTGGTGATGATTCCCCGTTTCATGGGCAGGTCGGAAATGTCCACATGCACCGGAATTCCGTTCTGACGGTCCGCCATACGGATACCGAAAGGACTGGGTGAACTTCTGTAATTGGTCTCTCCGGAAAAGAGGCAGACCGCCTGTTCCAGGAAGGTGTAAAACGACTCCTCGGCTGGAAAATCACCCGCGTTGCCGGGAATACCCGCCCAATAGAGGACCGGCGTGTCGATAGTATTATACCTTGGCGTGCATTCCATCATGGCCAGCTGGCTGCCCGTGTCGTTCCTGACGCGACGGAACTCATCCGCGTCCTCGGCCCAGGCGATGACGTTGCAATGGCATCTGACGGGAAGCAGCCCATTGGTGTGCGCCTCGTCCAGATACATTTCCGTCCATTCCTGGTTCACGGCGTTACTCCGGCTGTATCTTGACAGCGAGAGCATGTTACGTGAATTCTTCTCCATCATCTGCAGGATTTCCTGTGCGTCGTCAATGAACACGTACTGCGAATAGATGTGGTTGCACGGCAGCAGCAGTCCCACCGGCGCCGCGAAGGAGAGGCGGCAGTCGCTACGGTCCGTGGACATCCTCTCGTAACGCATGTCGGTGGAAAGCTTGCCGGGCAGGTCCTCCGTATCCGAGAGGGTATGCAGGCAGAGCCGCTTGTCTCCGATACGCATCCGTCCGGGCTTGAGGCAGATGTCCTGCAATACGGCGCTCTCATCCTCCAGCGAGAGCGAGAGGTATTTCTCCACCAGTCCGGCACGCTCCTCCGTGCCGGTAATCTCGTCCGTTTCCAAACGCCGCAGCCTTATATGCCCGGAATCGTTCATGATGCGTTCGAATTGTTCCACCGACTCCAGAAAGCGGACGGCCGTGTCCTTGTCGGTTATCTCCCTGGGCAGCAGGAATCCCCGGCAGAGGGTGCTGAAATCGCTCCGTCGGCGGCTGCGCTCACGGGTCGTCTTTGTCAGGAACAGGTAGCATCTGTGGTTCAGGTAAGGTCTTTCATTGAAATGTAGTTCATAGCTGCGTGTAAGAAAGCTTTGTCCCTCACCATCACTTTTGGAACGGTATGTTTCTTGAATAAACCAGTCCTGCTTACAGACGATACTATGTTCCGGCAGCACCTTCATGGCCTTTATCCAGGTAGAGTGCATGGCCTCATACTCTTCTGCCGTCACCGTGTACAGCTCGGGAAGCTCCACCTCGAAAGCCACGGTCAGGTCGGCGTCCTTGCTCACGATGCAGCCGTTCTCCACCGAGAGAAGGGGGAACCTGCGTTCCAGCGTTTCCGCCTTTAAAACATTTCTCATGATTGTCGCTTTTTTCTTTTCGTGAATAATCTGAAGACTCTCTTGCGGTGAATCAGGTAGCGCGGATGGCGTCTTTCGGCCAGCAGCTTCATCAGTCCGTGTTCACCGTACCGGGCGTTCAACCGGAAAGTCACCCATACCAGCAGGCCGCCGGATATGCTCCCGAAGGGGATGCATATCCATTGGTCCACACCCGCCAGATAGAGGATGACCACCGCAAGGAGCACCATCGCAAGCCCACCGGCGAAAACGAACAGGTATTGAGACTTGAGCCCCTTGAACTCGACGGGATTGCCCGCGCCTTTGTTTACCGGATACCTCATGCCTCTAGAGGAAGAAGGAACGCAGGATGGTGGCGGCCACGATCAGGAAGATACACGCGAAGAACCAGCTGGCGGCTGTCTTCGAGGTATCAGGATCGCCACTGGAGAACTTGCCGTAGGTCTTGATACCGCCCACCAGCCCCAGGACGGCCCCGATGGCGTAGCACAGCTTAGTGGCGGGATCGAAATACGAGGTCATGAGACTGGTCGCCTCGTTGATACCGGCAAGGCCCTGACCTTGGCCCTGCGCAAAAACACTGGCGGCAATAACCGCACACATCACAGAAAAAAGGATTCTTCTCTTCATTGTCGAATCATTTAGGTGAGACATAAATTTGAATTCGACAGCGAATGTAAAATGGAATAACGTACTGTAATTCAGTGCTGTCATCAGATGTCATCAAATGTCATCAGATGTCCGGATTTGGCAGTAAACGTCTTTGCGATGACGTAAGTATCTATATTTCTTTACAGATTGCCAGGAAACTGAACTTGAGGCTAGAGGTTACCGATATCCGAGCCTGTATGCCTAATCATAGAAGAATGAGAGTGAAACACGTATATGTTGTGAAAACGTTTAAACTTAGCATAAAAGAAACAGTCTAATCTTAATCAGAGTATTTTTTTTGTATTTTTGAAAAGAATAGCGCGACAATTAAGTAAAACAGGTCCATGCGTATAAAGAGATATTCTATCGTAATCTTGTTTCTATTCGTCTTTTTGTATATAAAGGCGACGGGACAGTCTTGTGATGTCATTTACATCAATGGTGAGAAATGGTGGCTGATGGCCAGACCGATAGACAAGGATTCCGCCCTATATGCACGGTTAAGGGATTTCCTTCCGGAAAATCACTGTATGTCAACCGCCAACTGGGATGGTTATACGGCCTTTTGGAAAATAGAGGACAGCTGCCTTTACCTGCAACGTATGGAAATATGCGTATATGACAAGGCAAGCCGGAAAGATTCCACTTTGATTTACTATACGGACGCTCTGAAAACACTTTTTACCCCTTATTATGAGAACGGAAGGATTCCTGCCCGCTGGTTCAGCGGTGAACTACGGGCCGGCAAAGGTGATTTGGTACGTTATGTCCACTCCGGTTTCGACCGTAATATGGAAACCGAACAGGTAATTCTACTCAGGCAAGGCAGGATACGAAGTGTACGGACATACCATAATTTCAAACAACCTGGAATAAAGATTTTAGAATCACAAGATGAGATCATCCGGCGGTTCCCCTGGCATCGTTTCCCGAAGTACAAAGGACAGCGGCTGATATTCAGTATACGTAATATCAATGTACCCCGGATGGACATCTCCTGGACTTTGATGTCCGGACTTTGTTCATACGTCCCAAAGGAGAAAACATTGAAGACCGGAACCACCCATTAGTGAAAGCTTTCAAAGAAACACTGAAAAGTATTTATCCATGGGAGATACTATTCATCAACGGGAAATATACCATGGAACCTCAAGCTGCGTATTGGGTATTTGGGAGAAAAATGATTTACCATCCAAAACGGATAACGATACAACCGAATATTCCATTATAGGTAAAGTTTATGGGGAAGAAGTGCGACAGATTCCGCCCTATGATGTTATAAAAAGACCGTTGACCGGTTCCAATCTGAGAGCAGAGGGATTGCCTTTTCAAGGTTGGCTGACTGATTCTACAGGAACTTTCAGAATAAAACATTTAAAAAAGGACAATGTCTTTTGCGGGCAGAATTTATTGGCTTGAATCCTTGTGACACACTCGTCACCGTGTCCGGAACAACATGCGCGGACACCTTACAACTGGTATTGACATTGCCTTATGACTATATCGAAGAATACGTATGTTCACCGGAATTGTCACGTGAATATATCAATAAAGGGCACCCGAATCTAAAACTGGTCATACCCATTGAACAAGACAAAAAAGTACGGGAACATATCTTTTGGAAAAAGTATGGAGTCAAATATTATAGCTATTATCCCCTGAAAGAAAACGGAAAGATGGATTGCTATTTAAACACGCCCAATCGTCTGTTGACAGCCTACAACCGGGAAGTGTTCCGCTATCTGGATGAAAAATACGGGAAAACATGGCGCGAGGAAGTACCTCCCGGCATCTTCGGACTGGATAAATCATTGGATGAGCTACGGGATGAAAGCTGGCTTGTCAAGACTTTGAACCGACGATGTAAATACCCGATAGTCTGGCAGAAGAAGAACAAAGGCCGTGTCTTGCGAGTTGCTTACGAAGTAAATCAGGATGGTTACATCACCACGGCCACTATTCTTGGTAAAACGCCCCGTACATTCCGAAAATCGGTACTGGATGTTTTACAATCGCTTAGAAATGAACCTACTGTCTTATGCCCCGGAAAGGATACGCTATGCATTCAATACAGACTGGATACCATGCCGCTCCTTCCGAAGGCGGATGTGGTTATTACCGGTTATTCCACCTGCGACCAACCCGTCTTGATGAGATATGATGCCACCTTGATTGCCCGTACCCCTGAACCTCGTTTGGAAGCGGGTGTTCCGGTCTGTTATCTGAATGAGCGTGGAGATACCATTGTGCCATACGGCAGATATAAATTCTGTCAAACCGATACCATCAAAGGTATAGGCTTTGTATACGAAGACAAGCCAAGAGATGCCAGAATAGTCTGCATTAACGATGCAGGCAAGAAACTTTTTTATGTAGTCGAATGTGATAACGGACCTGATTATGTCAAGGAAGGGTTGTTCCGGATCATGGATGAGAAAGGCCTGATGGGTTTTGCCGATTCGTCGGGACACATAATCATTACTCCCCAATTCAAGTTTGCATACCCTTTTGAGGGAGGAAAGGCTAAGGTTACATTTACGGGAAAACAAAAAGTCGTATCCGGGTCTGACGGCGAAAAACATTATTGGGATAGTGAAGAATGGAGATATATAAACAGAAGATGTAAGTTTGTACAACCTTAAAGTCAAAATGTATGAAAAAAATAGCGTACTTGTTATCAGTTTATTTATTCTGCTTGTTACCCAAATTGCAAGCGCAGGATATCGATTTTCCGCTGTCACTGTCGGAAATAGAAAAGTATGAGAGCCGCATCCGCATACAAAGGCTTCCCGCTGTCACCATCACCCATGCGGACGCCTACAAAATCAGGACACGACAACCAGTATATTCTCCTCGGACAAAAGAGATTGTGCTTGATATAATCAATATGGATGGCCCTACAGCCGAGCTTGAATATCATAATCTCAAACAGATGGTAAATGGCAAATGGCTCGGTTTCCCCTTTATAGACAATCTTGTATTCGCCATTGGAGGAAGAGATTTATCCAAAGGCGATACGCTGCCCGAACATATCCGTATGTCCGAGTTTAAATATCCGTTAAAGCCCAACAGGTACCAGGCTAATTTTTATGTGTTTGCCAACATCCATACCTATTGCAATCTGACAGGTAAAAGTATTGTTTCCATAAAGGAGACGGAAATGGACGGTGCCTTTGCTTTCAAGGTATTACCATCCGATAATGATTCCATACGTATTTTATTTGAAAACCATACAAACCTGGAGGTACAACCGGTCTTTTTCCCTAGTATAAGTACAGACGAGCGATATATGGTACATCCCTTTGCCCGTTCCGGTTGGGTAGGAGAAGCGAATTATATGAAAAGCCGTGCCCGTTTGAAAGGTGGAGAGGCGATACTGTTTACCATTCCTGTCTCATGGGATGTCAACCGGATAGCAGACAGAAACGACAAGGAACGATTCCAAGCAGGCAGGTTACTTTCAGGAAAATACCGAATAGGACTGCAACTCGAAATTTATATGGATACGGAATTTGAAGTAAAATAAATACAACCGCTTATGATAACAAGACTATTATTATTGGCAATGCTCCTGCCGCTGACGCTACATTGAAGTGACCGGGACATCCGAGATAGAGATCGTACCGGACAGGATTCACTACATTATCGAAATCCGTGAATACTTCGAGGAGGAGTTTGATGGCAAGTCCAAACCGGAGGAATATCGTACAAAGGTTTCTTTGAACCGGATCGAACAGGGACTGCGGGAAGTGCTTCATGACGCGGGTATCTCCCCGGATGCCGTCCGCACGCAGGAGATCGGTGATTACTGGCGCAAGCAAGGGCAGGATTTTCTGGTGGCCAAGACCTTCGATATCACGTTACTGGATTTCAAACAGATCGATGAAATCATCAAACGTATGGATACCAGAGGTATCCATACCATGCGCATCGGTGAACTGGAAAACAGGGACATGTTGTCCTACCATCAAAAAGGAAAAATCGCGGCCTTGAAAGCGGCGCAGAGGAAAGCGGCCTATCTGGTGGAGGCATTGGGCAAAAAATTGGGACCGGTAATACGTATTGTAGAAGACGAAGCAGGTGGCAGCCATCCTTTCTCACAGAGTAACGTGCTGTCCTCCAATGTCGTTTCATTTGACAGCTTCCGTACGATTAAAAAGAAATACTCCATGCTTGTGCGGTTTGAGATTGCGGATTGACAGGAACCGTAACTACCGGAAATAAAGGTATGATGCCATATACAGCCATTGCCTTCAATAACCTGGTATGAAATTCGAGGAGGATCTTGAATCTGAATTCCAATGTCCTACCATATCGGATATTCATAAATAAACAAGCCAACCTATTGTAATAAGTTGGCTTGTTCTAAATTAATAACATAAATAAAGCCAAGGCATTATTGTTATCATTAACAGCATCAATAACAAAACATAAAGCAATATCCGTAGTGTATGGTTCGGGCATTTCTTTTTGACAAAAACCGATACCATCTTTATGTGTAACAGGAAATGAATGGCAAGCAGAGCGAGCAATACGACTCCCGCCCACAAATGAATATTACCCCAATCATGCCTTCCCAAGCCCAGTAAATGTGAACACCATGGGGTAGCGTCTTGGAATCTTACAGCATGGCGGGAAGGAATTACTATTTCCAAAATGAAGCCACTTATACTTACCAAAGCCATTGCCATCAGCATGACAAAGTCTATGATAATATTAAGCGGCATCTTGTTCTTTCCGGACATCATTCTTTATGACCATGTCCATGACATTCATGATGATGTTCATGGGATGAACAACCCACTCCCGAATCTGTAAGTTTCCCGCTTAAATAATCAGTGGCAACTTCCTGAATATTACCCGAACAGCCTCTTATAACTTTGATATGGTGGGTTGTAAGTACATTCAAGGCACCTTGTCCCATATTTCCTGCCAGCATAACGCTGACCCCCATGTTTTCCAATTCTCCTGCGATATTGGATTTACATCCGCATCCTTGCGGAGAAGGAATAGTCTCGCTACTTAGAATCTGGTTGTCTTGTCCTACTGTCAGGATTGTGTAATACTCACAATGACCGAAATGGTTATCGACTACATTCTCTTTGGTCGGAATAGCAATTTTCATCATAATCTCATTTTTATTAATGTTAATATTACTTATGCTTAAGTCGTCGGAGTGACATGCCGGACATTCCATCTTGCGGATTTTAAGCGCGGGATTGATATTGTTGAATAAGAAACCGCATGCTCCGCAACGGAACCATTCACTGTCAGTGTACGCTGCTCCGCCTTCTATCATTATGGTAACACCACGAACCAATGCCTTGGCAATCTTTCGCCTTGCGCTGACATATATCCGACTTAGTGTCGGACGTGATACTCCCATTGAAACAGACGCTTCCTGTTGGGTTTTCATTTCATAATCGCATAACCGTATCGCCTCATACTCTTCAAAATGCAAGAATATGGTATTCTTACAACAACCGTTCAGACCTAGAGGCTTGAATCCTGCGGTAACGGGCATGTCATTAACTTTAAGGATGTTCTTGGGACGTGGTGACATTATATATATTGTTTTTGCTTGCAAATATAATGAGCAAATGCTCGAAAATAAAAATAATAGTTTCTCTTTTTTATAGAATAAATCTCTTCCGAAATAAAGCTACATGCCGAACGACATATAAATGGAAGCCGCCTTTCTGTAAAATATAGAATTCCGCCTATGTTAGCAGGCGGAATCCTATTCCCCGGAAGTGTTCTCTCTTACACCAACTCCCGCCAGTCAACTCCGCCATTGTTCCTTTTCCCCTCTTTTTTCAAAGGTCGCGGGTTTCCATCTTCATCCAGGTTCTCTTCCAGCAGTTTATTCACGGCTTCCTCATTCCCTACCTGGGAAATGAAAAGATCGAACAGACTGGTATTGCGGATAGCGAACAGCGTCCGTGCGGCACTGCTCCTTTTGTCCGCATCCTGGTCCGCCCCGTTCACCCTCATCAGCACATCCCCGACAAGGCTGAACTCCTCCAGCGTAACCGCCTGCGTAATCACTTCCGTTTCCGGTAATGCGCTGTCCAGTTCTTCCTGCTCCTTTCGAAGGAGTTCCATCTCCTCCAGCGGAAGCAGACATTCCACATCCTCTTCCCGGATTTCCTCATCCTCACCGATATAGTCCGTCCCCTGTTCCAGCGGCTGGCTCATATAGGGGGCCGCCGTCTTCCCGGCGTTCTCGTCAAGATAGACAAAGCGTGTCTTCCCCATCACTTCTTTCTCATCCGCCGGCTCCGGTGACATCGATATCATTTGCTCTTTTTTCACCGGCGTGTACAGCAGGTCACACAGCTCACGTACTTTTTTCTTTTGTCCCCATACCTTATATAACAGGTAAGCGGCACAGCCGACCCTCACCGACAGATAGACGAGTCCTTCCATACCATCATTTCTTTAAATTTTCGATGACACGTCTCATCAATGATATCCCGATACTTCTCCATATGCTCCGCCAACACATTGTTCACGAACGTGGGTACAGATATTCCCGGCGCAATGACAGGAAGGATCCCGGTCAATGTCTCATACAAGGATTCATCAATATAGGTTTGTCTCCTGGCTCCGGTCATTTTCCGGGTCAGGAACATTTCTCTGTAAACACTCGCATTTTCCATGCCTTTCAATAAATCTTTGTTTTCCATATCTTCTTCTTGCTCGAATTGTTTCAAAACCGGACCGGCTTGCAGACCGGTCGTTTCCTCTACAGAAGTCTCGATAGCGTCCGGTTCCGGAATCCCGCTATTGGACAAGGCTTCAATCAGGGTCTCCCCTAAATTTTCCGGAATATCCATCTTTGCGAAATCAGGAAAGAAATCCGCATCGTCAGGGTGTTCTTTGAATTCTGCCGGAAATACGGTTTCCATATAAGTCGTATCACGGACTGACTTCCTCATATCCGTTTGCATCGGGGGAGAGCCCCGCCTTTCCTCAACCAGTTCCTGCCTGCTTTCATTTTGAGAACCTTGTACAGCAAATATGTTACAAACAGCAGGACTGGATAAATAAACAGATGTTCCATAATCTAATACGAATTTTGGGTACTCAAACGAACCATTTCATCCAGTTCTTTTTCATATACTTCCAAATGATGGTCAAGTACGTTGTCCAGAAAAGCGGGAACAGTCATGCCGTCACTGAGCAACGGCAGAATCCGTGCAAGCCTACGGTAGGTGTCATAACAGATATAAGTCTGTTTTCGATGGACGGCGATCTTACGGTTGAGAAAATTTTTTCGGTATTCTTGCATCTTCTCCGGAAGTGAGACTCCACTTCCGACCGGCTCGGGAAACAGGAAGCGGTTTATCCGCTTCTTCCCGTACGGACGGGAAAATGTCGGTTTCCCTTGTGGTCTTTTCTTCCGCAAAAGGAGTCTTAGGAGTGCCCTCAGCATCCGTACTGTTAGCCATGAACTCTTTCAACCGTTCCTCATTGACATTAAATACGCCCCTTTTTTTCATGTCTTGTCGGATTTAGGATGGATAATCCGTTCGATCTGCCCGGCCAGCACATCCATATTGCTCCCTTTCAACAACTTTTCCGAAGGGGGAAAATAGGTGCTTCTGAAAATGTCTGCCCGCCGGAGGAGGTTTCTTTGTTATAACGTTCCATGTCCGGCATGACCGTCGAGAGCGTCTTCAGACCGATCTTCTCAAAAATCTCGTTATAGTGACGGTAAACCTCCTGGAAACACGTCCGTCAATCTTGTTCCAAAACAGTAGGATCTCTTTTAACGGCGCTTCAGGATATTGCCGGATGAAATCCCGGAGCGTTGCCACGAAAGACAGGCTGCTCTGCATGACCATCCGGTCCTGTACGACCGGCGTAAACACATAGTCCATATTGATGATGGCCTCAAGGATTCCCGGTGTATTCACCGTTCCGGGCAAATCAAAGAAAAGGATATCACTGTTCCCCGACAACCGGTCTGCCGTTTCCAGCACCTTGCCGGGACCGGAGGTAAGGACCGGATAGGCTTTCTTCCCCGTCCGTTCATACTGCTTGCACAACAACTGTTGGAGGGACTCGCTTCTCTCGACGTTTTTCATGTCACGGGAACGTAGCGCCTGGATGCTGAACTGGGGATAGTCGCAATCTATGACCGCAACATTCTTTCCCTTCACATAGTGGAAATAACTGGCAAGCAACACCGTCATGGTGGACTTGCCCACACCGCCCTTCTGGTTGCTCAAGGCGATGAATGTGCATCGTTTGCTCATAAGCTTTCGAATTGTGGGTTAATAATCGTTTTTAATGTTCTCGCTGTTTCTTCTTTTCAACGGCTTGTCGGGTTCATGGGACATGGCACGGCACGGATGGCACATCCCGGCCTTGTTATCGCTACAGAATAACCTCCTCATAAGATATGAGGGGCTTGTCTCCCTACCGGATGATGGCATAATATTGCCGTCATACCCGAAAAACGGAAGATTCTCATACAGGCACAGGCTGTCATGCCTGTGCCCTCCCGGCATCTTGTCGCCAAATGGCCGTATCATTGTATTTTCTCTTTTCATGGTTATCATTCCGTTTTTTTTCTCTTGACACAATAACATAATATTTTAAAAACATGCCGTGGACAGAGGATGACCTGCCGGTAACACGGGTATATTTTATCAGCACATCGGAAGATTGTTTCCCTGTCACAGTCCAAAAGTAACGGCTATTTCCAAGACTTCCACCAATATTGCCTAGCTCTGACATCAGATGTCGTCAGATGTCATCAAATGTCATACTTGACACTGTTTTACAGCTTGTTACATCCCTCTATTTTTGCAAAGTCAGAATCACGCAATGAGGGAAGATGGAGTTCACGGACCACGGCACGCCACAAGCGTCGCGCAGCAATCCGACCATAGGAGGATTCTCTGTTCAAACGAACAGAGCAAGTTGTGTCCTTGTCCGACAAAAAAGTCTTTTGTCCGACAAGAACCAACTTGCCCGCCCCTTCCCGGGGCGGGGGAATCCGCTCCAAAGTCGCGGATTCCGGAAGAGAAAAAAGTACAAACCAAAAATCTCATGTGCATGGAGAGAACAACAGGGACAAGGACGGGCAGAAAGCCCAAGAGTGATCCGGCGGACCGCAAGTACAGCTTCCGCCTGAACGCCGAGGAGAACACAAGATTTGAACAGTTGCTGGCGGATTCAGGAGCCGGCAACCTCACGCTGTTCATCAAGAAATCCATCTTCTCGGGACAGATAAAGGTCGTGAAAATAGATAAGGCGACGATGGACTATTACATCAGGCTGACAGAATTCCACAAACAGTTCCAGGCTGTCGGCAACAACTACAACCAGGTGGTACGTGCCTTGAAGAACAATTTCGGGGAGAAACGGGCGAGAGCGTTGCTCTATAAACTGGAAAGATTGAGTCTTGAGCTGATGCTCGTCTGTAAAAAGGTCATGGCGCTAACCCAGGAATACGAGCGGAAATGGTTGCAAAAATAAGTCATGGCATGAGTCTTTACGGAGCGCTTGCTTATAACTACGACAAGGTAGCAACCGGAACGGCTGAGATTCTTTCCGGTAGCCGCATGATTTCCGACCGGCTGGGATTGCCGAGCGAGGACATACGCCTGGCATTGCTCTCTTTTGAGAATTACCTGCTGGCAAACCGCAACACGGAGAAACCCGTCCTGCACATCTCCCTCTCCCCGGCACCGGAAGACCGTCTGACAGACGAGCGGCTGGCAGAACTGGCAGAACGTTATATGCAGAAGATGGGGTATGGGAACCAGCCTTACATCACCTACAAACATACCGATACACACAATACCCACATCCATATTGTCAGTGTCTGTGTGGATGAACAGGGGAAAAAGATCAGCGATACCTACGAGCACCGGCGTTCCATGACCACCTGCCGGGAACTGGAAGCGGATTTCGGCTTGCGGAACGGGGTGGATATGGAAAAGCGGAATCCAAAAGCGGAACTAAGGAAGGTAGACGCCTCCTTGGGAGATGTCCGCCATCAGGTAGGCAATACCCTTAAGGCCGTGCTGGAAAGCTACCGTTTCCAGACCTTTGGGGAATATAGCGCGCTACTGTCCACGCTCAACATCGAGGCGAAACAGGTCAGGGGAGAATACAATGGTGTATCATACACCGGCATTGTCTATTCGGCCACGGACGATACAGGCAAGGTGGTCAGCCCTCCGTTCAAGAGTTCCCGCTTCGGGAAACGGTTCGGTAACGAACGGTTGGAAAAACGGATGCTGATGAACCTGAAAGCCCTCAAGGATGGGAAATGGACTCCGTCCATACAGGGAGACATCGTCCGTGCCTTACGGCAGGCGGATTCAAGGAAACGGTTTGTGGAACTGCTCGGGCAAAACCGTATCGATGTGGTCTTCCGTGAGAATGAGCGGGGACGTATCTACGGTGTCACCTTCATTGACCACAACCGCCGGGAGGTGTTCAACGGCTCACGCATGGGCAAGGAGTTTTCCGCCAATGTGTTCAACGACTATTTCAAATGGTTGGACGGCACACCCGAAAGGGAACAGGGTAGACATTCCGCAACCAAACTTTGGCAACATCATCGTTACAAGGACGGACAGGAAAGTGCGCTCGAACTGGCGGCGGGTATCCTTTCCATGGAAACCAATCCGCGGGATTACGAGGAGGAGGCTTTCGCACGCCGTATGAAGAAAAAGAAGAAAGCCAGGCGTAAGTCTCGTGGCATTTAGACAAAACAAGTATCAACCCGTTTATTCACAATTTTTATGCAACAGGAAGACGATTTGAGGGCTCTCGCCAAGATAATGGAGTTCGGCAGGGCCGTGAGTATTTTTCTTTTGGTGGTACACGTTTATGTGTACTGCTATCCAAGTATCACCGCATGGCATCTGAACCTTGAGGTGATAGACCGGATTCTGGTAAACTTCAACAACACAACCGGAATTTTCAACTGTATTCTCTGGAGCAAACTGTTGGCAGTGCTTCTGTTGGCCGTTTCCTGTCTGGGTACGCACGGAGTCAAAGGTGAAAAGATAACCTGGCCTAAAATTTATGCGGCATTGGTGGCAGGATGCGTATTGTTTTTTCTGAACTGGTGGCTTCTTGAACTGCCATTGCCGCACATGGCAAATACCGCATTCTATATTTTTACTCTTACGGCTGGCTATCTCGCCCTGTTGATGTCGGGGTTATGGATGAGCCGCCTTTATAGGCACAACCTCATGGAAGATGTGTTCAATATGGAAAATGAGAGTTTCATGCAGGAAACCCGACTGATGGAGAATGAATATTCGGTAAACCTCCCGACAAGATTCTATTATAAAAAACGCTGGAATAACGGATTTGTCAATATTGTCAATATTTTCCGTGCCTGCATGGTTATCGGGACACCGGGTAGCGGCAAATCCTATGCGATAGTCAACAGTTACATACGCCAGCTTATAGCCAAAGGCTTTGCGATTTACATTTACGATTACAAGTTTGATGACCTGTCCACCATCGCCTATAATTCTTTGTTGAAGAATATGGACAAGTACGAGGTCAAGCCCCGGTTTTATGTCATAAATTTCGACGATCCGCACAGGTCTCACCGGTGCAATCCCATTAATCCGGAATTCATGACGGACATTTCCGACGCGTATGAGGCAAGCTATACGATAATGCTCAACCTCAATCGCACCTGGATCGAAAAACAGGGGGACTTCTTCGTGGAGTCTCCTATCATTCTGCTTGCGGCAATAATCTGGTATTTAAAGATTTACAAAAATGGCATTTACTGTACGTTTCCCCATGCGGTGGAACTGCTCAACAAACCCTACTCAGACCTGTTCACCATTCTGACCTCTTATCCGGAGCTGGAAAACTACCTTTCCCCCTTCATGGACGCATGGAAGGGAAATGCCCAGGACCAGCTCCAAGGCCAGATAGCCTCGGCTAAAATACCCCTTACGCGCATGATCTCCCCACAACTCTACTGGGTGATGACCGGTAATGATTTTTCATTGGATATCAACAATCCGAAAGAACCCAAACTGCTTTGTGTAGGTAACAATCCGGACAGGCAGAACATTTATTCGGCAGCACTCGGATTATATAATTCCCGTATCGTCAAGCTTATCAACAAGAAAAAACAGCTTAAATGCGCCGTTATCATCGACGAGCTTCCCACCATCTATTTCCGTGGGCTTGACAACCTGATCGCGACGGCGAGAAGCAACAAGGTGGGCGTGCTTCTGGGTTTTCAGGATTTCAGCCAACTGACACGCGATTACGGTGAAAAAGAATCCAAGGTCATCCAGAACACGGTGGGGAATATTTTCAGCGGACAGGTGGTCGGGGAAACCGCAAAAACGCTTTCAGAGCGCTTCGGCAAGGTGCTTCAGCAGCGTCAGTCCGTTTCCATCAACCGTCAGGACGTATCCACCTCCATCAACACACAGCTTGACTCGCTTATTCCGGCATCCAAGATTGCCAACCTCTCGCAAGGCACGTTTGTCGGAGCTGTGGCGGATAATTTCGATGAGAAGATAGAGCAGAAAATATTTCATGCCGAAATCGTCGTGGACCATGCTAGGATCAGCGCGGAAGAAAAGGCTTATCGGAGAATCCCGGTCATCAACGACTTCAAGGACAGAAACGGTAACGACATCATGATGCAACAGATACAACGCAATTACGACCAGATCAAGGCGGACGCGCAGGCTATTATCAATGAGGAGATGCGGCGCATCAAAAATGACCCGGAACTCCGTAAACGACTGGGTCTGGAAGGCGAAAAAGGAAAGGAACCCGACAAATCATGACAAGTGAATGGGTAACTGAAGAAATTATGCCCCGACTGGTCGGATTATTGAAAAAGATACCGTATATTTGAAACTTGAAATAGAGAAATAAGGCTGATCCCGGTAATTGGGACCGCCATTATTATACATAAGTCGCAAGACGTCTCGAACAGGAATCTGACAAATTCAAAAAGCACAGAGGCTATTGCGTGAGGCTTATGCTATACCTTATAGCATGAGCCCATGCGGGTTTCTGTGTTGGGCTTTGTCAGAGCCTCTGTTCGAAATAAGCATGGGTTTCATGCTTTTTTAATAAGAGGTATGGCAAAAATTCAAGTTATCATGGCACTCACCCTGGACGGGTTCCTTCCGCATGAGAACGAGATACTTATGCGGTGGGTGAGGGAGAACAGACGATACGGTTTTCCGCACTGGTCGCAAGATGCCACATTCCATATTTATCCTCATTACGGTCTGATGGATCTCCTGGATGTGAAGGAAAAGCACGACAAAGGCTGCGCTTACCTGGCTGAAGTGCAGGATGGAGGAAGCGCGGAATATGCCGGCGGGCTTTTCCGGTATAATCTGGTGGACGAAGCGGTGCTTTACCTGCTGCCTCTTTCTTATGGTGACGGAATCCCCCTGACGGGAGAATTCCGGTCTGCCCGCTGGAAACTTCTTGACTGCAAGACTTTTTCAAACGGAATCTGCCGGATGATATATGAACGAAGCGAATGAGAATTCTATTTCAATCCATACCTTTCCATTTTCTTGTACAGTGTCGGGCGACTCATCCCCAACGCTTCCGCCGCACGGCTGACATTGCCGTCATATACATCCAGGGTTTTCTTGACCAGTTCCTTTTCGTCGGTTTCGTTCAACAGGCATTTTCTGCTCGTTTTACAAACGGCCGCATCAAGTTCCATATCCTTGTGGGTCAGCAATGGAGATTCCGCCAGCAATACGGCACGCCTTACCCGGTTGCCAAGCTCACGCACATTGCCCGGCCATGAGTGGGAAAGCATGGATATCTTGGCTTGTTCGGTAAAACCGGAAGTTTTCACACGCATTTCTTCTGAATGTTGTTCACGGAAGAAGTCGGCTAACGGCAATATATCCTCCGGACACTCGGATAGGGACGGCTGGCGTACCTCAAACTCGGCGAGACGGTAGTACAAATCCTCCCTGAAACGTCCCTCCCGTATGGCACGCTCCATATCCTCGTTGGTGGCTGACAATATGCGTACGTCAGCTTCAAGCTCCTTACGGCTGCCCACAGGACAATACACCCTCTCCTGCAATACCCTGAGCAGCAGGGCCTGCATTCCTGAAGGCATGTTTCCGATCTCGTCAAGGAAGAGCGTGCCGCCCCGGGCCACCTCAAAATAACCGACGGTTTCCTTCTTCGCATCGGTAAACGCCCCCTTCACATGGCCGAAAAATTCTGAGGCGGCAAGTTCCCTTTGGATACAACCGCAGTTCACGGCTACAAAAGGCTTGTCCCTGCGTCCGCTATGCTGTTGGATCAACTGTGCGACAGACTCTTTTCCACAGCCATTCGGGCCGAGAATCATGACGGAACAATCCAAAGGAGCCACACGGCAGGCTATCCGTTCTGTTTCCCGGAATGCCACGCTGCGCCTTTTCATCAATATTTTCCTTTTAGGAACGGCGACAGGCAGACCGAGCAGTCCACGCAACAGTTCCAATAGCTGTCCCTCATAGACAGGTTTGGGTAAGTAGTCCTTCGCGCCCAGTTTGACGGCACGCACCGCATCGGCTATGGAGGCATATTCGGTCATTACCACAAAGGAATATGCAACCCTTGGGACACGCTCCATTCCAGCAGGCTGATACCGTTCCCTTCGGGAAGGCGGACATCCGTCAGTACCAGCGCCACGTCGTTCTCTTTAATTTTCCGGCGTGCCGAGGGCTCGTCTGTGGCCGTCAATACTCCGTAACCGGCTTTCAGCAGCCATTTCTCAAGAATATCGCAGAGAATCAGGTTATCCTCCACGATCAGTAAAGTCCTTTTCATTTCCGTCATCCTTTTTTTCTAATTCATTATTCACTTCATCTATCAGTATCCGTATCTGCTCCATAACCTCCAAAGTACGCCTTCTGACCGTCTCGTCACTTGCAGCCTTGTCATGCAGGATTTTCCGGTAGTCCGACAATATATCATCGGCTCCCAACAACACCCAGACCGGAGTCATCCGATGTACGGCTCTCCGCATGATCTCCCGGTCCATCCCCTTCAATGCCCCTTCCAGTTCGGCCAGATCCTTTTCCGACTCTTTCATGATAAGTCCGAACATATGCCGGCGGTCGTCCGTGCTTTCCATCAGGCGGGAATAATCAAACGGGGACGTGCCGGTAGTTCCGCCTGTCATTACGGAGGATAGAAAGGCCAGCAATCCTTTTGAGGAGAAAGGCTTGTGTATGCAACCACAAAAACCGGATTTCACATAGATACCCGAATCGCCGTCACCCCGTGCCGTCATGACAGCGACAGGGATGGTACGGGAATTTCCGATATCCGAGTTACGCAATAATTTCAACAAGCCGAAACCATCGGTCATGGGCATTTGTATGTCTGTCAATACCAGATCATAATCCAGACGGTCGAGTGCGAGAACCGCTTCTTTTACACTTTGGCAGGTCGTACATTCCACGCCGTGGCGTCCGAGCATGTCTTCTGTTATTCTCAAAAGGATGCTGTCATCGTCTACTACCAGTACACGCTTGGGAAGTACCATGGTGGATTGTATTTGGAACTCTTCCGTTTCCGGATCTTCCGTTGTTTCCAAAAGAGGGAACGTCAGGCGGAATGTCGTGCCCTTGCCCGGTCGGCTCTCCACGTCAATGCTTCCGTCCAGTACCTTTACAAGGCCTTTTGTGATAAAAAGCCCCAGACCGAACCCTTCCGAGTTTATATCCTGTGCCGCACGTTCGAACGGACGGAAGACACGGCCCAATGTCTCCTTGTCCATACCGATACCGGTATCGCCTACCTCCACATGCAATTTGCTTTCCACATATCTGGTATGGAAACGGACCGTACCGGCCGGGGTGAACTTGATGGCGTTTGTCAGCAAATTATTCAGTATCTGTTCCAGCTTGTCAGCATCTCCTCTCACCGTGATATTATTGACATTCTCATGCTTTTGTTCAAACAACAGGGCCTGTCCGGCCGCTTTCCGAGCATACTCCTCCGATATGTTGTCAAGCAGGCTGTTCAGACGGAAAGGGACCTCGTTACGGGTATCCTTAGTCTCGTTGATCTTATAAACATCCATCAGGTTGTTCACCAGATTCAGTATATGGCGGCAGGAATGGCGGATATTCTCCAGGTACCCCTCCCGTTTTCTCTTCTCACGGGTTTCCGAAGCCAGCTCCACGCAGTTGCTGATATTGCCCAAAGGTCCCCGTATATCGTGCGAGATGGTCAGGATGATCTGTTTGCGCATTCCCAGCAGCTCCTCGTTCTCCCGGTTTATCCGTTGGAGCTGTGCCCGGCCTTTCCTCTCTTTCTCAATATCATGCCGGATAATCAGAAACGAGACGAATAACAGGGCGGAGGCGGAAACAATTACTATGACAAACAATTTGAAAGAAAACTCTCCGGCTTCCGTGATTTTTTCCTCCCGGTTCATAAATGCGGCCTGTGCCTGCCCGTCAAGATGGATGACGAGCATGTTCAATTTTTGGTTCAATGCTTTGTTCTGCTTACGCAAGCTGTCCGCGTAGGCGTCTATCCGACGATCACGCTCCTCCTGCATGGCAACCAGTTTGTCATTCAATTCTTGCAACCCTTTCGACGGTTCGAAGACTTGTACTTTCTTTTTCCCTCCAAACCAGCCGGCAACCCCTTTCTTCTTTTGGGTGACTGTTCGGATACGAACCGCTTCCCTTGCAACGACAGGCAGACGGTTTGCAAGCAGGCTGTCAGCCTCCTTCAGTTGGGTGATGCTTTTCATGATGTGGAACAGATGCTCTTCTTTCGCCTCCAGTAAATGACATAAGGAATCAATTTGTTCGGGCAGGACAAACATGCCACAACTCGATTTCAATGTTTGTAGCAGGCTGTCCGTATGCAAGCGCTTTCCATGGTAGTTACGGAAATCAGCATCCTCCCAGACAATGACAGACTCCCCGTCGGTGGCAAGTTCGGTAATATGGCGATGTGCCGTATTGACATCATGACGTATCCGGCGTATCTCCAATGTTTCCGTTCTTATTGCACGCATACGGCTTCTCTCGTATAACAGGATGGAGACCACGCTGCATACGACCACGATCAATATCATATACCCTAAAAGCACTTTATGCTGCAATGAAACCTTTCCTATTCCCATAAATTCGTTTTCGTGTTATCATAAACAGACACTTCAGACAGCCAAGGATTTGTAGTGGACTTGTCAGGACAGTTCAAAGTGACAGACTATTATTATTTCAGGTAAAATATGGAAGAAGCCCCTGCCTCCTCCGATAATAGGATTCAGACAAGGGCTTCCGCATTAGAATGAATTGAATAATGGTTTACTTTACAATGGTTGATCTCATTCCGATCCGGTCAATTGCTTCCACCTGTATGCTGGCGGTTCCAAGTTCTGGTAATGACAGATACTGTCCCATACTGCTTGCCAGATACGCTACGTCCCAAAGCGGATGCGGTAAGCGTGATCACTTCCTGCTGTCCGCTGATATTCATCGCGGTACCGACCGGCAAAGTCACATTGATAGGATAAGTACCGGTAGCCGTTGTCACACCTGCCCCTGCGGCACGTGCCACGATCTCAATCAGGTAGGCTGTAATTTTATTGGTGCCGGAGGAACTGATGTCTGTACCGATCTTGTAGGAGTAAGAAGCCGATGGAACTGCCATATCACCGCTTCCGTACAGGTTATCCCAGGAGTCGGGAGTGAAGCTGACGGCTTCTGAAGTTGTCGATAAACTGATCGTTGCGCTGCACAACAGCGAGTAAGAGGTAAACTGATCAGCCACAACACTGACCTTTCCTCCCTCCACTGTATATTCCGCATCCACCCATATGCCGTTCACATACTTTTGTGCTGTGATAGTTCCGGCGATTTCCGGATCCACGTCATATTCGAGCGTTACTGGTTTCTGCAAGGTGACTGATGCGTTGGAACTGCTGATTCTCGTACCGATCAGCAGAGTGCTTCCGACAGCTTTCGTGCTGACAGAACGAAGCGCAGCTTGCTCAACTTCATCCGTTGAATAGATGGGAGTGACAATGATTTGTTCCCCGCTTCCACAGCACCTGCCGGAGCGGTCAGGCTCATTGCTATCTTCCCCTTTTCATTTCCCTTCAATGTTTCGGATGTGACATCAGCGTTTGCCGAACCGTCGGCGTTCGCAGTAACTGTTGTTCCCTCATTGCTCAGTGTCACATTCCACACCGGATTGTTGCTGTCGCTCACTGTGACGGAAGTTTCTTTGGAAATCTTGCCATCCGCTTCTGCCTTCAAGGTATAAGTACCTGCGGCTACATTCTCGAAAACGAATGTACCGTCCGAACCGGTCGTTGCGGAAGTTCCGTTCATGGAAACGGTCGCAGAAAGACCTTCACCGTCAATACCCGTGACACGTCCACTGATGCTATGTGTCACAGCCACTTCTGGAGGTGTGACATTGCTGTAATCCGGATCATCGTCATCACAACTGGCCGTACCCCATGCTAGGCCGGCTACGAGAAGCATGAATGCTCCCTTTTTAACAAATTCGTACATAAATAAAATGAATTAAAATGTTGATTATAAATGAATAAATAACTCTCGTAATAGATAGAATCGAATATATACCATATCAGACAAGAGGGAAACCGATCCGTTCCAATTGCGCTTTCCGTTCATCCGACATTTTTTCCTGGCGGTAATCCCGTCTCTGAATAGTGCACCAACGCCCCAATGATCCTTCACGACATCCCGGCCATCGTCCTTGTCGGCTATGATCTGCCAAGGTTCCAACTCTGTCAATATCTCCTCAATACGAAGCCGTATGTCTGATAGGAAACCTGTGGTCAGAAAAGAGGTCACCCCTTCAAATCCCTTGGGTGAAGGCTGACAGGCAAGGCGTTCCATGTGCAAGGCCATCATGTCATATACAGATTTGCCCGATAGGTTATTCACAAAATCCAATACGACAGGCTGTTTCCCGCTTCCGGCATCCAAGCAACGGCCCAGCTGTTGCAGGGTAACAATATAGGATTCTGTCCGCCGTAGAAACAAGACGGCATCTATGCCCTCCACATGCAGTCCTTCTATCAGCATATTGACAGAGAACAATACATGCAATTTCCCAGATTCTTTTTGGAAAGCCTTTAGTATTTGATTATTAATCCGTTCGCTTTGAGTGTGATGGATCTCAAATGGTATGATTACCCGTCCGGCTTGTGTCAGCCAGCCACACACCTCAGGAACCATCTGTTTCAGGTCGGTAAGATCACGGCAAAAAACCAGCAGTTTACATACATCTTTGGGCAAGAACTTTCGGATTACCTCAGGAGCTCCTAACGCCCCTTTAAAATCAACGCGAGCCACATCCAGTTTCTTTTGGACTTGTTCTTTTCGTCGAATTGAACATCCGCTTCGATCCAATCGCTTTTGTAAACGATTCAGTTCACCGTCTAATCCATAGGCACTTTGTACCAGGATTGGGACTGGTAAAATACGGTAATACCAAGCCTGAGGTAAGGTAAGTTCATAAATTCAAATTCAAATTCTCTTTTACAACAGGTTGATACAGAAACATACGCCTCCCGAAAAGTATTTCCCGTTTTGCAGGGAGGATTGAATCAGTAAATATTTCCACAATTTCCAGTCGAAGCCTACGTTCACATCATCCCCGTATATTCGGCAATCACGCGCAGATTCTGTTGAAAAGAAGGCTGATAGGTGATACCGCCTACCACGCTGTTCCACTTCGAATTCCTGTCACGTTTCCAGTCCCGATAAGAGACATGCAGTCCGAAGCGATGCTCCCCATAATCAAAATGTTTGGATACCGCCACATAGTAATTGGCAAAAAGACTGTTCCCGATCGACTTCGGTTTTCCCGTTTCAGGATCCACCAGCGGTTCCTTGACTTTTCTATTTGAAAACATATCGTTCATGCCGACCGCCACACTCGGCCACCATTTTCCTTCCTTTTCACGCACAGGTTGAATCTTCAAGGAAAAATAGCGGTCTTTACGATTCAGTCCGGGATGCTCCACATCCTCTATACCATGTTTGATCTTAGTCGACCTCAGCAGGGTACAAGTATAGCCTAATTCCAGCCACCGGAAAGGGGTGATACTCAGATAATAGCTCATCGTATGGTATTTCTTTTCGTCGTAAACCAGCACATCCGGCGTGAATTCCTTGTTAAGGAAATGAACACCTATACGGGCATCCCCCGATTCGTCCATATCCGCACTCGGAATATGGATCAACCCGCTCATACCGGTATATTGCTGTGCGAAAGCAGAAAAAGCAGAGATAAACAAACATATCCCTAAGAACACACGACGCCAATGATTTATTTTTCGTCTTTCATTTCTCATTTTTCTTTTCTTCCTGCCTTTATGATGAAATCCGGCGCCATACGGTTGGCTCCCCAGTCCAGCCGTTCACGATTGAACCAACCTTCCCTTTCGTTCTCCTCCGGATCGGTCGTGTACATTCTGGCAGAATAGGCATCCCCCTCATGGTTATAAGTGAATCTGAAACTGGAAGCAGGACGGAAACGCACTTTCCTTCCGCTCCACTTATAAGGAGGAATCATCATCACTACCTTGAATCCCATGTTCTCCTTCCCCTTGTCACTGTATTGAGCGTACAAACCCACCGTACAATGCTTGAAATGGCGCATTGCTTCTCCTTGCGCTCCATAATCCTCGTACAAGAAACGTCCCCCACGCACTCTGAACTCCGTATTCACTTTTTCCAAATAGACACGCACCCCAGCCAAGGCACTCACCCGTTCCATCTTGCTGCATTCCCAGTCAACCGCCATGGAACAGAAACCCGTTACACCGGTCTGCGCATCCAGTGCCAACCAAGAATTTATGGGAAACATCCATTTCACGTCCAGACCGTAGCGTTCCATGCCAAACAATCCACCGCTTATTTTCAGGAAATGTTTCCGCTGCCAGTCCCATTCCTTGCTGAGTACAGCCATGTTCAAACGTACTTTTTATAACGGTCACCGTAATCGTTATAAACGGGGACAATGACCTGTCCCGCAAGCTGCCACCGATTACCCATATACCACTTCACACCGGGAGTCAGGTTCACCAACGCTTCATACACCTTGTTGTGGAAAAGATCACGATAATGTAATTCACCCCCTATGAACATATCAACACGTGTGTGCCGTGAGGATTGTGCCTTCCCCACTAAGATGACTATCATCATCAGACACAGAGGCAATACCCACCGGCATCTACACTTATTTATCCAGTATCTCATATACTGAATGTTTGCTTACAAATTCCGGCACCATCTCTTTCATGTGCCTCACAATTTGCATGTCATCTTCCATCACACTGGATTGTACCAAGGCTTCCACCTGTCGGCACGCATCGGCATAGTCATATTCGCGTACCTGAGCGACTAATATCTTAGGATGTACGGTCGGCCGGGTATTTTCGTTCTCGTTCAGTACCTCCTCATACAACTTCTCCCCATCACGCAGCCCTGTGAATTTGATATCTATATTCTTGGCCCCACTAAGTTGTATCATGCGTTCAGCCAAATCAACGATTTTTACCGGCTTTCCCATGTCAAAAACAAAAATCTCACCACCATTGCCCATTGTACCTGCTTCCAGCACTAGTTTACAGGCTTCCGGTATCAACATGAAATAGCGGATGATGTCCTTATGTGTCACCGTTACCGGACCACCCCGTTTTATCTGTTCCCTGAATAAAGGAATAACAGAGCCATTGCTGCCCAGCACATTTCCGAAGCGGGTAGTGACAAACTGAGTTATTCCTTCCACCTTGCCATCTTTGACGGCTTTGTCCAAACTCTGCACATAAATTTCGCAGATACGTTTGGAGCAACCCATTACATTTGTCGGGTTCACCGCTTTGTCTGTAGATACCATAACAAATTTTTTCGTGCCGTATTTTACCGCCAAATCGGCGATGATGCGCGTACCGTACACATTGTTCCGAATGCTCTCTCCCGGATTATCCTCCATCATGGGAACATGCTTGTAAGCCGCCGCATGAAACACATAGTCAGGACGGAATTTATTGAAAATTTCTTCCATACGCTCCTTCATACAGATGTCGCTCACAATAGTTTTTGCCGTTATGTCCGGCCATTGCCTTGCCATCATCAGACGGATATCATGCAGAGGTGTCTCGGCTTGGTCTATCAGGATAAGAGTTTGAGGACGAAATTGGGCTGTCTGACGGACAATTTCACTGCCAATACTGCCTGCAGCCCCTGTTATCAAAATACTTTTACCAGTCAGTAATTTTCCTATCATATCCAGATCAACATCAATCTGGGTACGAGGAAGCAGGTCCTCTATATCCACCTCTTTAAGTCGAGTATGGTCAAAACCGGATTTGCCGTCCCATTCATACGCTCCCGGGAGCATATGGATTTTCACGCCCGCTTTTACTAGCCTTTCCACCATAGCAGTATTCTCTCGTATAGAGCCATTCTTCAATGGTGATACCAGTAAAATGTGTGCATGCTTTTTTTTCATTACTTCCACCAACTGGTCATCGTTCGGATAGACATGTACCCCCATCAAATAACGTCCTTGCATATCAGAAACATCAGAAACGAATCCGGCCAAAATATATTGAGAAGCATCCTGATTTCGAATGCTTTTTGCCAGGCCAACTCCGCCTTCTTTCACCCCGTAAATAAACACCGGTTTCGCCTGCTTCAAGTGGAATGTCGAGTCGTATAGATATTTTACTAATACTCGTACAGCCCACATCAAAGAGGTCGCAAGTAAGGTAGCAAGCCCTATGTCTCTCATGCGTATCTCTACCAACCATTGGTCGGAATGCAACCCGTACTTCAGTCCCATGATCAACAGAAAACCACTTAACATGGCAAACCCCACCTGTTGCAAATCCATGAACGACGAGTAACGGATTATTCCCGAATAGGTATGGAACAGCCTAAAACCAATGAGATAAGGTAACAAATAGAAACCAAATGTTCCCACTAGAGGTCCAAAGTACTGTACCGTATGGAGGATTCCATTGTTTAACGCATAGACCAGTAGATCCGCTCCCAATACGATCAGGCAATCCAGTATAAAAATACACCAATAGGGAAGCGCACCCTTGGAAAAATACCAATTCGAAATTTTTGAAATCATATTCTAAATCGTTATTTCTTGTTCACTTTTAGATGTTGTCCATTATCATTTTGACGATATACACCACGTCCTCATCGGTCACACAGGGACCGCTTGGTAAACAAAGTCCCTGTTTGAACAATGATTCACTTATACCGTTCACATAACATGGGTTGTCCTTATAGACAGGTTGCAAATGCATCGGTTTCCATAACGGACGAGATTCGATGCCGGCAGCATCCAATGCCATACGCATGGCTTCCACATTCCGGTTCGGCTCAACGCTTGTATGCAAGGATGAAGCTGCATGCGTGACACCGGCCGTACCTCCTACAGCATCTTGAATCACAGTCTCGTAAGCATATTCTTCGCCTTTCACATGCAAGGACGGATCGAGCAGGATCGTATTCAGCCAATAGTTACTGTCGAAACGGGAAGATGGATTCTCGTGCAATACGATCCCTTCCACTCCGGCAAGCAGATCTTTATAGAGTTGGCAGGTATGCTGATGGTGGGCGATATGTTCATCCAACACCGTCATCTGGCCACGTCCGATACCGGCACAGATATTCGACATACGATAGTTGTAGCCGATCTCCTCATGCTGATAATAAGGATAAGACTCACGGGCCTGCGTAGCATAGAACATGATTTTCCTTTTTACCTCTTCATCCGGACAGATTAATGCACCACCTCCGGAAGTCGTAATCATCTTGTTGCCGTTGAACGAAAGCACCCCGTATCGTCCGAACGTACCGCAAACCTGTCCGTCATACCGGCTTCCCAGCCCTTCGGCAGCATCTTCGATAACCGGAATATCATACTTATTAGCAATCGTCATGATCTCCTCAATCTTGGCAGGCATACCATACAGATGAACAGGGACAATCGCCTTCGGCTTCTTACCTGTCTTGGCGATCCGGTCTTTAATGGTCTCCTCCAATAACACCGGGTCCATATTCCAAGTATCCGCCTCCGAATCAACAAATACCGGAGTAGCCCCCAGATAGGTCACCGGGTGCGAAGAAGCACAGAAAGTAAAGCTCTGTACAATCACTTCATCGCCAGAACCGACACCACAAGCCAACAATGCAAGATGGACGGCAGCAGTACCTGCGGAAAGGGCAACAACTCTTTTATTTACCTGATTATGAAAGTTTTGTTGTTGTGTGTTATTGACAAAATTTTCCAGATCCTCCTCGAATCCGTTAACATTGGGGCCAAGAGGTACAACCCAATTGTTATCGAAAGCTTCCTCAATATACTTCTGTTCCATGCCTGTCTCACTCATGTGAGCCAAACATAAGTAAATACGTTTGTTCATTAAATATATGATAATTTGAATTAGATTTTCATTTCAAATCTTTGACCATCCTATCGACATAGTGTGAGATATCCTATCAATTATTGCTTTTCATCATCATACACATTCCAGAACAGATTGGGAAAGCGCTTTTCCAATGGGACTCTAGTCTCATTGTCCATACAGAAGTTTTCTATATTATAAAGGGAATCTGACAGCGTATCCATAACTTGACCGATATTCTTGTCTATATAATCACTGTTTATTTTAAAGCGTTCAATGGCAAGATCAAATTGTATGGTGTCATTCTTTAGGTCATCATCCAAATAGAACATTCTTGAAATCATTTCCTTGTATGCTCTCCCTTCTCGATGAACTGCGATAGCATCTCGGTATGATTTTATAGCCAACTCTCCTGAATAGTTTGTCAATGTGTACTGAATATTCGGTTTCGTAATGGTATTAAGCATATTCTTGAAGAAACGGTCCGATATATTGTGGCATTGCCATACCTTCCTATAAATTGCGGACAGTCTCTCAATATCATCTTGGGCAAACATTGCATACAAGAAACGTTTATCTTTGTCAAATCCGTTCCCCTTTACATCACATTCTACCCTATATTTAGGACATTCGCTCTGCCATTCCAGTGTCAGTTTCTTGCCTGTCCCATAATTGTCCGCAACCTTTTGATTTAAATACTTTTCACAATTCCTACCGCATAGCTGGCATACCTCCATCATCTCATAATCGTATCTTGCAAAATATTGCTCTAATTCCACATTATTATCTTCTCTTAATACAGGTATTGGATTAGCCAAGTCAAAGAATTTATAGTAATGGAACAGAGCATTGAAGAGATAATTCCATTTGTTCAACGAATGATAAATATTCCCTATAAATGAATGTGTAAACAGAGTGGTGGAGGTATAAGGGGACAATGTCTCCAATATCTCTGTCACGCAATACATGGAGTCTTTGATCAAGAATTCCAACGTATGCAGTTTGTCTGATATACGACAAAATACGGGATCCTCCTCACTGCAAAAAATCACATCAGGAAAAAAATCCTTCCATGTTTCGTCTTTTTGTTTCGAATCTGCAAATTTGTCTGTCAACTCATTTTCGAATATCTTAAAAAGTTCCGGATTGTTATTTACCAACTTTTGGCTGTCTTTCAGTTTTGGAATCATGAGTCCCAAAATGTGCATATTCAACAATGCCTTCATTCTGAGAGAAAGTATCCGCTCATATCTGGTGTTCTCATGCCGGAGTGAACTCATGGAAATGTTATTGTATATTCCAATCAGCCTCTCATTAAAATCCCTGTTTCTTTCCTCGATATTGTTCCACGTATATTTCTTTTCATCATAATGATCCCTGGAATATGCCACGATGTATTCTCTCGCCACCTTCAATTGTTCATTCGCATAGTCATAATTCTTTTCATCTATCATACACAATTTGAACAATTCATAGTAAATCAGCATGATTTCTTCCACATCAGGGAATAGTGTCAAACGAGTCATGGATATATTTTCATACATTTGTGTGTAGAATATCCATTTCAGACGCTGTATCTCCACCACATTGATGTAGTTATAGTGTGAGAAGAGACAGAGCAGACTCTGTTTAACTATTCTGTTCTTTATTTCGTTAAGGAATTCTCCGATAACAGTCTTGCTTTTTACAGACCGGTCATGATTTTCATCCTGTTCTTCCACACGCAGATAATTCTGGATGACCCGTAGGACTTTCTTCATACTGTCGGAAGCCTTCTTCAATTCTTTTCCGTACCTGAAACATACCGAAGCCTCCCAAAAATACAATATACAAGTTTCAAGTCTGTTATATTTCTCTATGGGATAGCGTAACAGCATGAAATCGTTCTCATCTTTTTGCTTGTCTAGTTTATTGTTAACTTCATGAACATCATGCAGGAATTTACTCAGAAATTCGCTTGAAATCTCATCATTCTCTAATATAGAGCAGCTCAATGTTGTATTTCCAAGGCAGTCCAGCACCTCAGCCAATTGAATCATATAGTTCTGACGCATCGACTTAGCACTTCCTCCCAGGACTATTTGCCTTAGCACATTGATCGTTTTACTTTCTTTCGTATTATCTTTTTTATACATTCTGTATCCACTCCAAAAGGTTGTGCATCGTTATTCTGAGACTTCTGTTATAGTATTTGCAGGCATAACAAGGTAAAGTTCTGTTCTTTACCCACATTTTTTTCTTTTTTCATTACATAAAGTAATATCTTTTTATCGGTAGTTTTCTAAGGCGAGTCCGTCTTGGTTCCTCTTTCCAAAATGCTTTAAACAGTTTCTGTATTTGATTATTGTTTTCTTCTGTTGTTGAAAATAGTTCATTCGTAAATTGTTCGTTGTTTAGGAGATCTTGAAATTGATTATAATTTAATTCTCTGCAATATTTATATAATTTAGGGAAATATTCATAACATTTATTCTTCCCACAGAAACTTTGCAATTCAGTCTTTAAATTGAAGGCCCAATAGTATAGACTATCTACAAATGTTTCCCTTAGTTCAGTATCCCAATCGTTTTCTTTTGTATCTTTTGTTCTTTCGTAGCTGAAACCTATTAACCCATTTTTATAGAATAAAATATCGCCAAGTCTTCTGAAAAAATCAGTTGAGATAAGAAATTTTTCCTTCTCATTGGTCGTAAGACTAATATATTGGTATTCTCCTTCTATCACATCAAGGTTTGATCTCGTGATCCCTCCTAATTCTATTTTTTCATTGATAAACAATTTTGCTAATAGGGCCTGATATACGATTTGTGTATCTTCAAGCATAGCTAGTCGTTGTATTACTGTGTGCTTGTCAGAAGTCATCTGAAAGGCAAAGTCCGAAATCATATATTTACCTTTAGTACGGTATTGTAGATTTCTAAATTTCCGAGAACAACAGTAAGTTGGGAAAATTTTTCTTGCACCATCAAAAGAATGTTGATTTGAACAATACAGTATAGACTCCGTGTATGGCCATCGCTCTTTGGGCTTTTCTTTATATATCAATCCAAAATCTTTTTCATTAAATTCCCTAAACCGAATAATCCTGTCAATTATTTCATTATATATATTATAAGCAGAGCTAAAAGTTTTTCTTTTCTCAAAAACCATTCCCAATTTCAACATACACCTAATGTATGCTAGCGTAAAGGTCGCCTTATGAGAATCATCGTTATCTGTGTTTTCTTGACTGAGCACCTTCAATGCCGTCTGATATTCAAAAATGGCCAAATTGTATTCCTCATCCGCCATATATAAATCGGCGAGGATATGATGTATGCCGGCTTCGGCGTGGGGTGAGACAATCTGATGGTCGGCGTGTAACTGCTGGTATTTTGAAATCATCTCTAAATAGTGTCTCTTGACAGCTTGCGACTCATCCAGCGTAAAGTTAAATATGGCAGATATTTCTTCTGACACTTTGGACGCAAGTGATATTTCTTCCGAAATCTGTTTCCTGAACTTGAACTGAAAAAGTCCACAAGGTATCTGAATGATATGTGTCTGCATCAGGTAACTGAGGATTGAATTGATGAATCCTCTGAATTCAGGAATCTTATATACTTCCAGTAATTCAGGTGTTTGCTCAATATTTCTCCATGAAAATCCTCCACTATGGTATTTGTACAAATGGTTAATTAAGAAACTGGCCGCTACCAAAAGTTTGTCTCCAAATTGGTTTGCATCGGTTATAATCTGGTTTACAGGGAATGATATATAGTGTATGAATCCTATTACACGCTGTTCCTTTTCCCCCAATGAAAGCAGGTACTTACACCTGTCAGGTATGTATATATCCAAGTCTGCCCCCCTAGAGGATAATGTTTGCTCCATCTTTTCGTTAGCCTGAACTCTTTTGGATCCCTTATAGGACGTACCAAATTTTCAAAAGTCAAACGCATCTTTTTGGGTGAGCCATTGCTTACATGATATAAATATACTGTAAAGTGATATAAAAGACCGACAGCCTTGTCAATGCCTGCTCTTGCTTCTTTTAGCAGAAGGTTCTTCTTATCATGCGGTATTTCCTGTTTCATTATGTTCTTTGTGTATACGGTAATAAGGAACTCATAATATAGCTTTAAATCAATGTCCATATTCGTGTATTCCTTACCGTTCAGTTTGCACTCAATGTACCTGTTTCGTATCCTATCTTCGATATACCATCTCGGTATTATCTGCCTTGCGATGAATGTTTCCGCATTATACATCACGTCCTTTTCACTCTTCTCATTCTTGCAGAAACTCTCCACATAGACGATTCCATTAAATAAACTGGATATGGCAGACTCTCTATCCGTCAGGTCTGCCAAATAACCGTCATACATTTCTCGGCCTGCGATAAAAAGGAATTTTGCCTTCGCAGTAGTGGTGAAATATTTCATGTTGGCCAACAAGTGCATCACCATAAACTTTCTTTTCCTCGATGTGCCGCCTGAGGATAGATATTTTTCATTGCTGAATTCCGGCATACCGTCATCCAGTTTTCTAAGTGGAGTCTCTATCTTGTCTAATTCGTCAAACACGAAATAGAATGTGGGATGCATAGGATATCGATATATTTGATCTAGAATGGTGATAATCCGTGACTCAATGTCTCTTATATTGGCAATGGGATAGGCAAACTCCATATTGCCTTCCAATGTTGCCTTTTTGTATCTTATTCCTATGCCTTGGGAAGATTTCAATTCCGCATCAATTCTCTTTCTCAATATTTTTAAAGAACAAAGTGTGCTGAGTTGATGATACGAAACGGCAAAAAATACTACTAATGAAGCCACTAATATAAAAATATTCTGAGTTGTTATCAGGTTGCTCCATGTAATATCCTCTCTGCTATCATAACCGGCAAGTCTTGCAATAACAGCGACAGGTATTACTATTACTCCTATTCAGAGAGCCCACATCTCAACATTCGCAATTGGCGACAAGATATATTGCTTGTATTTATTATATAGCTCAGAAGTCAGCACACACAAAATATTCCTCTCATCCAAAATCTCTTGTCCTAGATTCACATTCACACTGATGTGTGAATATCGTTTGTCTTTTTCATTAGCACCGTAAATCAAATGATTTATTCTGTCCCATTCCTTTGATGTCAGTCCGCACCACATCTCCTTCATTACTTTCATCATTTTCCAAAGGGTAATGTTCTTGTCAACAACAATACATTTGATTCCTGCTTGTATGCGATACTTAATCTTTACGAAGATCTCTTTCAAATAGTAATATTTACAAAGGGCATGTAGCACTAATCCAAATAACCCAATGAAAATTATGTAACCAGTATTATTCTCTTTAATACCAGAAATCCACATAAATAAGCATACTGCAATCCCGACAAACAACCCAACTCCACCCAGATTTAGCCAAACGTTGGGCTCACCGACGAGTTCATAAAGCACCCTATCTACGAAACTTGTCTTACCCATACCACGATAACCGGTGATAAGATATGAACCGCCACTTGTCTTTTCCTTGATCAGCCAAGTTTTCAACTTTTCTATTATCCTATCCCTGCCTATCATAAATCCGGGAGTAGGAGAACCCAGCCTATCTGAAAACCAAGACTTGTGTACGTATTCAAAAGAGGGTATCGGAATATTTACCCTCTTCACCTTCGAACTATATTTGCCGAATATGTTGTCGTTTATTTTCACAGTTTATTAAGATTGCTTGTTTCTATTTCAGCATTTCTTCTATTCCTTCTTTGGCTTTATTGAAATTCTTCTTAATATCTTTTGCGCTTTTATCCGCCATGGAGTCAAGACACTCGTTAAGTATTTTGATATATTCACTTGTATTTGACCCACATATCCTATTCACTCTAGCTGCATATCTCTTAAGGCAGATAAGCCCTTCTTGATATTTTAACATCTCCCTACTCTTTATTTTATCATTGCTCTTTTCTTCACAATAGAGATATAAAGCCTGTTCCATACCAATTAAAAGCCCCCTTATACAAATTTTCACATCTTCATCTAAAATAACAATTGGGTAGGGACGACAACAAACATCACTTCTGTTTTTACTAACCTCTCTCAGCAGTGTAGGATATGGAACGTACTCTGTTTCTTTAAGATGAGGATGGATATTGTACTTATACAGTAAATACACCTTTCTTATAATCCATGTAGCAAAGATAATGCATAATATGATGACAAAAATGAATACCAGTACTCCAATGGCATTCAGTAAATAACAACCGCAAGTTTTTAGGAATTCCCAGCATTCTGTTTTTTCACAATAACAAGTACAATATCGGGATAATATCAGACTAACCATGTTCGTACTCTTTTTTACTTTTATTATTACCTTCTAGGTCTCAAAAGGTATGTACAAAACACCCATACACTTTTAACCCAAGAAATTACAATTTACTTTTTGTCCTTATTAGTTAATGCATTTGTATTTAATGCTTTTATAATTTTACATCTGTTTCCTACCGCCAATACTCCATCTGGAATGTCTTTCGTCACTACCGAACCAGCACCAATTACGCTCCATCTTCCAATTCTTACACCAGGAATTACAATTGTCCCAGCACCAATCCAGGTACCTTCTCCAATCTGCACATTTCCGCAAAGTGTGGAATTAGGAGAGATATGCGCATATTCACCGATGATACACTCATGATCTACCGAAGCTCCCGTATTGATGATACAATGTTTACCGATCCGGACATCCGCCTGGATAATGGCTCCCTGCATCACCACCGTTCCTTCATCAATACTCGCTGAAGGCGATACTACTGCCGAAGGATGGATGGCCTTTCCGAACCTCACCCCGTCCAGTTTTTCAACTATTTTTTTGCGAATAGCATTCACACCGATGCTGACGATAAACGGGGATAGATATTTTGATTCATGCGATACAGGATAGCCCTGCAACTGCACAACTTCCGGATTGTCGTCTACCAAACCGTCTATTTTTTCCCCAGAGGCTTCTAATATGTCAATGATCACTTTTGCGTGACCGCTTGCTCCATATAAATACATCGTAGATAATTAATACATTAACTTATAATCCGAACTACCATAAATGCTTCAGCTCGCATTTTGCTGATTGTTGCCCCTCTGTACTTTGACAATGCATCAACTGCTTCCAAAGAACGCGAAGCTGGGAAGAGAGCCATTTGAGAATGAAAAAAACTAAGAGCTTTCAGTTTCTTTTCAAAATATAATTCATTCACTTCTTCAAAATAGGTTGGAATGAACATGTCTGAAGCAACAGGATTTCCCCATTCAGTTTCTGACAAAGTTTCATATGCTAAAACTTTTTTTACCGTATAATTATTTCGAGGGCGAACAGCAACAAGTACTGCGTCGAATACCATTTTATGATCTTTATGTATATCGCCACGATGGGGAATATACACTGTGTCTATTTGAAACTTTTGTATTACTTTAGAAATTTCGATTGACATCAGATAAGAGGGTTGCTGATCTAATTTAGGTGCTGGAAAATCAAGGAAAACAGTTTCCTTGATACCTAAAAATGCATGTGCTTTTTGGGCTTCTGTTCTTACCGTATTAATATTATCTTCTGAAAACAATTCGGGAGCTCCGATATGTGCATTAGTCATAACTAGAACATACACATTGTCTCCATTGGCTATTTTCTTGACGATTGTCGCTCCACATCCCAGCAATTCATCGTCTGCATGGGGAGCAATAACTAAAATGTTGTTCATTTTTGAATAGTTCTTTCTTCTATGAGTGTTGGTCTTATAAAACTGCCGTAATCGGTCTTGCTTCTTTGGAAAACAATACGAAAAGCATTTAAGAAAATTTTCAAATCTGATTTGAAAGTTAGATGATTGGCATATTCTACCTCATATTCAAACTGCTTATCCCAACTGATTATCGGATTGGGATCTATTGAATCTGGAGGAATCAATCCGCCACGAACTCTAAAACGTAACCTTTCTCTTTCCGAATAATAAGGGTCGTAGCATGATGGTAATGGTCTTGGCCCTATTACAGCCATATCTCCTTTAATGATATTCAACAACTCGGGTAATTCATCAATTGACTTGGACCGTAAAAGCGACCGAAAGGAGTTAACCTTTCATCATCAGGTAGTTGCTTACCCTTATTATCTTTTTTATCAATCATGGTCCTGAATTTTATCATTTGAAAATGTCGCCCATTACGTCCAGTACGCTCTTGCTTAAAAAATATGGGACTTCCTAATTTAATCCTTACTAAAATCATAAGAATGATAAAGGCTGGACTGACAACTAATAACAGTAAAAAGGAACTGATAAAATCGAATAAACGTTTAAAATAATGATACAGCATGAATCTCTATTAATTAAAAGGAATCAAATTACCCTCAGGCGTAGTGAAGTGTTCCAAATAACGGCGTTTCAATCGTGTACCATATACAACATGATATTCTGGTAAATCTTCTCCAAGCAACTGTTTTATTCTCAAATAAGGAAGATTTACCCCGCCTGCGGCTATAACAGATACAGTAGCTGTCAGCCGTGGATTTATATCCATTAATACTGGTACTCCGTCAGCATTCCGCATAAAATCAAAACCTACGTTACCGTCCATATTTAAAAGTGATACCACTTCCGAAGCAATGTGGTAAGCCGTCTCGTCATAAGCAAGAATACTTTCTTGTGCAATACTCATCAAGCTAACAATATTTTCACGCCCCACTTCATACAGAACTTTTCCCTTATCAGCCAATAGGTCAATCGTATATTCATTTCCAGACATATATTCTACTAACATCATTCCTTCCAACTTGTCTGCCTCCTTTAATATGCTTAACATATCATCATAGGAGGTATAGAAGCTATTGGGCTTTTCGTAAGCAAATATCTTGTACCGTGATTTTTTTGCATCAATGATACGAACACCACGACTACCACTTCCGTTTACTATCTTGATACATACCGTTTTTTCAGGATACCCCATTTCCGTGCATCCTTTTACGAAATCTTCTACAGAATAAACCGGATAAAACTTGGGTACCGGGATTTTTGCTTTCTGCAAACGCAGGTAGGTATGCAATTTATTGTTGGATATATTCACTGATTCTTGATTGGACAATGAAAGCATAACGCCTAATCGTTCAAATTCATCCTGTCGTTTTACAATTGCACTCACTTCCGCGGATATATTGGGAAAATAAATTTGTACACCTTCCTTTTACATACGTCTAATACCCTATCACAATAGACTGGGTCTGTAGCAGCTGGTACAGTATAGAAAGCATCTACTAAATAACGGTTGGACGGTTCTTCGCTCATGTCCATGCCAACAATTCTTATCCGGCGTTCACCGTTGTTCCGAAAGCAGGCAATCATACCCGGCATAGACGGAGAGCCGCATGCGGACAATAAAATAGTTATCTCCTTCATTATAGATTAAAATTGAATGTCTGAAAAATATCTTCGTAAGTTTCTTGCCGTTTGATTTCCACCAAATCACCCTCAGGTGTTATACTTAGTATTTTACAATTGGGCTGTATGAAAGGAGGCTTGGATACGATGGAATAGCCACCAACGTTGCCAAACTCAATAATATCACCTTCTTGTACGGATTCGGGAAAATCGGTATAAATACAGTCTTGCTCCAAACAGGTGAAGCCCATTATATTTGTTTTTTTTACAATACTTCTTGTGTCACCTTTCCCATTTCTGACAATGCGATAGGGTAATTTTTTCATCAACACAATCTCGCCTGTATTATAATAGCTGGAATCTACCGTGACGAAGCAGCTGTCTTTTATCGTTTTTATGTTATCAACTGTAGTTACTAAAGATAAATATTTGGCTATTATGGTAGTTCCCGGTTCTGAGAATAAAATGGGCTTTTTCGTAGCTTGTTCATAATGTTTCGCCATGGTACCTGCCACAACTTTCGCATAATCTTCATAAGAAGGTGCGGCCTCAAACTGGGCGGACAAACTTGAATCCATTTCGCCAAACATACCGCTGCCAACATCTATAAAATCAGGAACTTTTTCCAAATATGTATCGGCTACATGAAGAAGATTGTCTATTCGTTTTTGCCATGCAACGATACCGCGTGCCCGACTAATGTGACAATGTAAGCCGCATACACTAATATTTCTACAATTCTTCAGCACGGTGAAGGTTCGTTTCATCGCTTCCGAATCCATTTCGATACCGAAACGTGAAACATATCCGGCACCGATATCTGAATTAACACGGATACCTACCCGAATATGTGCTTTGGGATGCTGTTGTGCAAGCATGACAATCCGTTTGGCTTCATCTTCATTGTCAATATTGGAAATACCACCTGCCAATAAATGTTCTTCCAACATTTTACCTTTGCAGGGACCATTATAGAATATTCGGGAATGGTTATAACCGATTTTTTTTGCAAGATAAAGTTCCATGTCCGAAACGACCTCTGCATATCCCCCCATTTCCTTTACTATGCCACATACATAAGGTGTATAATTGGTTTTATAAGAATAGGCAGGAATATAATTTTTATACACGGCACGGAATGCCTCGCAAAGATGAGCGAAATTCGCCCGAAATTCGTTCTCATAAAAAAGATATAATGGTGAGCCGTAGCGCAATACTATATCTTTCAACTCACTGTCTGTTAGTAGTAATTTATTCATTTGGACTAATGTTTTCGAAATAGGATACTGCTCAATTTTTCCATTACTCTAGGGAATAATGAGGGTAGAAAAAGGTAGCGAAACCGTATAGCAAGGATATTTCCTCCTTGTCTGAATTGTTCTTCTATTTTATCTGCGTACTTGTTCTTTTTCGCACCGGACTGAATTTGTCCTTGGCAGACCACATTCTCCGCATCCTCCTTCAATAGTAAATCTCTTTTTATTTCTTGAATAACTTGATTCCCTACTTCTGTAAATACAGAAAGGGCAGACAATCCCAGTTTATTGTCTTTGTAGTTCTTGTTCCAACAATCTCCTAATTTGATGTCAGCCATTGAATTTTCCCGCTTGTATGAACAGGTATAACAACTTTCATTCAGCCAGGCATGACCGAAGAAATAGTCGTAAAATACATTGTGGTCAGTGGGGTTATTACTGTAATAAGTCTTTGTTTCAGACTCAAACCTCAGAAGGAATCTGTGCCATCCGAGCGATTTGCTGCGAAATTGAACATTGGTGAAATTTTTCACATCCATGCGTTTTTTGACATATTCCACATACTTATCCCACACGATGTAAGATGGTACACCGTGACAGTGAAAATCAACCAATAAGAATTTGTTCCGGTCAAATCGCTTCGTTTCGATATACTTCACAAGGCCTGCTATTTGGCATGGTGTACCGACTACCAAATATTTATCCTGTTTATCGAACTGGCTGATAATGCCGGAGGGAATGCTCTGAATATATTTGGAACCGCTAAATAGAGAAAGTTCTGACTCTTTATCGGCAATCTTCCAAACTGCTCGGTCTTGTTCCGTATCATAGGTCGTACCAACCACTTTGTAGCCGTTTCGGATAGCCCATCGTCCAAGTTCATAAGCCACCCCTCCGGACGAGGAGTACTGGAGCACCATTTTGTCTGCAACCTGTGCGACATAATGGACGCGAAACGGGTGACTGATGAAAGGGATAGAATGTCGCTGAGGACATACTTTGACACAAAGTCCGCAATCCACACAAGTATCATTATTGAGGAACGCCTTGTAAAATCCATGTTCGTCTGGCATTAATGCGATGCTCTTCTTTGCACAAACTGCTTCGCAGACTCCACAACCGCAACAATTGTCTATAATCTTCTTCATCCTTTTGCTATAAGATTAGTTGTCAAGAAAGATTTGGACGCTTCCATTTGTTTATTCAACTCGCTATTTACTTTCTTATAATCTATTGGCTGCGCTTTATTCATAAATTCCAAGACTTTAGGCTCATCCTTAGCTGGCAGGAATCGATTTTCTAAACCAAACATTTTTAAGATTGTAGAAAAACGTGGATCGATTGCGTTTCTTAAAATAGTTATCTGTTTATTGAACTTAATTGAAAAAGCTGTACCATGAAACGAATTTGTTACAACATAATTAGCATGTAACAGATAAACAAAATCATAAGGATTGATAAAGGCTCTCACATCCTTACAATACTTCCTGTTTGTAAAATCCCAGCCAATACGAACGATATGCAGACCGTGCTGCTTGGCATATTCGAAGCAATCTTAACCGGAGCTTCCTCCCGACCAAACATATACATCAGCAAATATTTTTTCGGAAGTCTAATTTTTGATTTTGCAGCAAATACTTTCCACTCATCTACACTTAACATCAGTACAGGATCAATCGTTACGCTTACATTGTCATAACCTATGCTTTTTACAATATCTACCGATTCGTATTCCCGAACTGAAATGGCATCATAGCGAGCTATGTCGCTCTTTATTTGTTTGGATTCAGTTTCACTGATTTTGTTTTCGCAAATACTAGAACTGTATGAAAGGCGGATACTATCGTTTTCTGCGAAATTCAAATAATAGGCTGGGTCATACCCGGCATTGCACGAAAAACTCCACACCTTGTCACTTCCGGTCATATATGCATCCAGTTCAAGATGCGCAGCCTTTATCTCATCGTTTGAGTGAAACTCTTGTGTCAAATGAAATTCTCTTTTCATGCACGGTTCAAATATCAAATGATTGATAATGGTTTCAGGAGCATAGCAAAGTCGATAGATAAACCGTGTAAAAATGTTGCGTTGCCATTGTGGAGAAGATACATGCATCAAAAGCGATTTGAATCGTCTGTTCGCCGACATATAATGTATTACGGAAACATCATGTCCCAATGATTCAAGCATCTTTTGAGTGGCGTACGTTTGCAGGAAAGAACCGAAGTTCTTGACACCATGCATCGTAATGATTCCTATTTTCATTCTTCTTGAAAAAGTTTATTTGTTACTTTTTAGTAATAATGTTTTAAATTGCCCGATAATATTCTCTAATTGCTCTTTACAGGCATAAATCATAATTCCCATGATAAGGAATATGGCAAATATGTCACAAAAGATTCTGTTGCTATAATATGCCCAAAATGAAATCAAGATTGAAGGTATTAATACGCAACATACTGTTTGGGCTTTAAGTTTCATATGAATGGATCTTCGCAATAGATAAAGGCGATACATAGCACACGTAAGATGACCACCAATCATCGACCATACAGCGGCTTGGATTCCTATTTCGCCAACTAAAAGATGGATAGTGATGACGTTTACCAATGCGCCTGCAACCGTGGTATAAAATATCTTAGATGTTTCCTTGATAGCCCCGAAAATAGCAGTAAGGAATGAGGCATACACACTAAAAATCGTAGCAATTATATATGGCGGCACGATAGATAATCCGACTGCATACTGTTCGTTGATGATAAATGGATACACTATATAAATGATAGGAATAAATAAGCATCCACCACAAATCAGTAGTTTCAAGTATGCATCTCCCATCCGGGTATAATAGATTCCTGAATCACTACTTACTCCTTTTTGGAAGGCATTTTCCTGCCAAGCCATGATAATACAGCCTGCAAGCATCTGAATAATGGCTCCAAATTTGGCAGCCATTGAGAAATACCCATTGGCTTCCATACCCAATTCCGAAGCAATCACTGTCTTAGAATAGCTATTCAATAACCAGAAAAATGCTAAATTGATACTGAAAGGCCAAGAAAACCGAAGCATCTCTTTTATGAGGCATTTATCGAAAGCGGTTCTTTTAAAATGCTTCAAGACGTGTGTCTGATTTTCAATGTAAAGACATTGAACTATCCCGGCAATTATAAATGAATAATAGAGAGCGGAATAGTCAAAGCCCCATCCAATTATCAATGCTATATTGATAGCAACATTGAATAAAGCAGCCACAATACCCGATACGGCAAAACAAGTATTTTTGTCTAAAGCACGGGCGATATAAGTATAGAAGTTCTGGCTACATAGCACAAATGCGTATGCCATAATCAGTCCTGCATACTCAATGTCTACACAGAGGTGAGTAATCAGAACAGCAATTAATATAAGAAATATTGACCCAGAGAGAATGACTCCTGCATTTTGAATCACTTTATATTTGCTTGCTTGGTCTTTCTCTTCAATAGCAAAACGCAACAAAGTCGTCCAAATCTCAAGACAAAATGAAGAGGTTATGAAACTTAGATAAGTTATTACTATGTCGTAGTAACCGTATTCTTCGGGTATTATATACGTAGAATATACAGGAAGTAATACGAAAATGATTGCGCGTGATAGTACATTCCCTAATAAGTAAATAAGTATTTTTTTTAGCATTATTTAGTTTTACAAATCAAAAACTATTACTATTTAGCAATACGAAGATTAAAAAATATAGTCTAACTTATTTGAATGTTTTATTTTTAGATTTTCTGCGTTATTTTATTGCAAGTTATGTTTCTAACTGTGACCAATAAACAATTGATTATCTTTTGTTATTTTATAGAATGACTACCAAAAACTTACTTTTTTGTTTAATTTACATATTATCTTCAAAAGAAAATACATAGAAAATAGTCCCGATGAAATAATTGTAATATTTGTCATCAAGAAACATGCCAATGATGCAGTGACATAAGCGTCAATAAAAACAAGATCTAACTGTGGTATAATTTTTTGACGTGAATCAAAATGAACCAATAATATAAAAAATAGGCAAGATGGAATAATTGAGAATAGTTTCCCTGCATATAAATAACCTTGTCCTATCACAGGAATAATTTGATCTTGAATTAAAGATGTTCCCCAATATTTATGATTAAATATAACATTTGAAAGATCCGATCTATTGACAAAAGTTTCTCCGATTATAGGTATATTTGCAAAACAATCTTTTAGTGGAAGCAGCTGTGAGTCAATAGATGATAAGTTATTTAAACTAAGTGTAATTGCCACATTTTGTGTGCCTGAAAAATACTGCTGTAACATTGTTGCGTAGTAACTCAATGGAGTTGCAGACACAGATATTTCAAAGCGGGTAAAACTTTTATAGATAGTCAAACTTAAAAGTAAAATCGTCAGTAGTGTAAACATCCATTTTGAAATAATGATTCTTTTATTCTCATAGGCTCTATTTAAAACGGCCCAAAAAGCAATTGCGGGAAAAAGCATGTTTAATCGACTAATTTCTTTTGTAAACATCATCGAAATAGCAACCACAATTATAGAATATATGATGTATTTATTACTCTGATTGTTGCAATATTGTTTAGCCAAATAGTCTATTAGAATAAGAGGTAATAATATCTTTGAGTACTTTACTATCAATGCTAAGCTACCATACATAGGTATACTTGTAGCTGAATTATCGAATATTGAAGTTTTACTAAAAATGAAATTAACTTCATTTCTTAATGAGGGAACTGCTATCAGCAAGAATCCTCCTAAAAACAAGATCGCTATAAACATATGCTTTTTAGTGAAGAATTCTAATTCTTCTTTTACATTAGGTAGAATGGAGGAACTGTTTATAGAATATTTTCTTTTTGCGTATATCTGTAATACAATAGATATGGCAAACAATTCATATACCTGTAAAAATATAGCATTTGAGATAGGTAAACTAGATAAAGGCGGTCCCATTGATACTTTAAAATCAGCAAGATATAAAACTGTTGGTGCTATGGCATATCTTATGAATAGAGTACATAAAAAATCATATAACCTTGATATTTTTTTGCTCGCTCAAACCAATCAAAATCAAATAACAAAAATACACCAAGTGCCAATGGTAGTAAATTTAAGTACGTGTAATGTTCTTGCTTAATTACGAATGATAAAAATACAAAATCAATCCATACTGCAATTAATAAGATAGTAGGTATAAGTGAAATTTTTTGCATATAGTCTTATTTCACAATATCTTTATATACATTAACCAACGAATTAACGCTTCCCCTAATTTCATAACCTGCAGCATTCATGGCAATATCTATATCCTTTCTACAAGGAGAAGCGTAGCCTTTCATCAGAGTAGTTTGCCATTTATCTAAAGCTTCGTCTGTGGTAGGTAAAAATCCACCATTCCCAACCCTGCATCCACATCATGATCAATAGCTTCAGCCATGACACAATGTAATCCGGCAGCTTGTGCTTCAACACCAACCACGGGAAGACCTTCCCAACGAGAAGGAAGTGCAAAAACATTAAATATATACATGTACAATGGAATATTACTCTGCTTTCCGACAAAATGAATCCGCTTTTCAATACCCATTTTTTTACATTCCTGCTTTACATCTTCCTGCAATTCTCCCCTCCAACAAGTACCAAATGTGCGTTTTTATGAAGATGATAAATCTTTTCGAAAATCCGAATTAAGAAAAAGTGGTTTTTTTGGGGGGAAAAAAGTCCTACATGACCAATGATAAAAGCATTTTTAGGAATACCTAATTGTTCACGTAATGCAAGAGCATCCTCTTTGTGTACTTGCTGAAAGCGATCTACATCTACTGCGTTGTGTATAACTTTGAATTGACTACCTTTACCAAAGATATATCGGCAGGCCAATACTCCACAACCGAGTAACTTGTCACTATTGTGACGAGCCAACCAGCGAAACACAGGCATGAAATAACGATGTTTGGGATTGACACACAAGGTTGTATGGGCATGGCATATAATCTTACCCTTAAAATATCGGCGACAGAAAAAAGCTGTTAATCCAACAAGATGTCCGTCATGAGTATGTACAATATCGTAAGTATTATTTTCAAAAACGTCTTTGAGTTGTTTAAGGTAATATTTCAATCCTTCCTTGCCAATACTTTTGAAGTAGAATATTTGAGAGCCTCCATCGATCAATTCTTGATGAAATGCTTCTACCGAACCATGAGTAATAAAGTCAAAGCGGATTTCATTCTTATCCATCTGTTTATAGTAGTTCAGTAAAAATTGCGCTACACCTCCGTACCCTAAAGTCGGTACTATTTGTAAAATCTTAATCATGTTTTTCAATTATTATCCTTGATGCCTCTGGAATTACTGTGGCATGGGGGGGAACATCTTTCACTACAATGGCACCTGCTCCAATCTTAGCTCCGTCACCAATTGTCACAGGGCCAAGAATCAATGCATTTGCTCCAATTAACACGTTGTTACCAATCACTGGAACTGTCGTTTTTCCGGCGCGGCCACCTATGGTTACATTTTGTCCGATTGAACAATTATCACCTATCACCGTTTTGGGGTGCAATACTACCCCTAATGCATTATGAGCGAACTTGCAATTTTTTCCAATCTTCACTTCGGGCGGAATGTCACAACTGAAAATAATATGTAACATTACTTCAATAAACCGACGAATGAAAGCATAGTTAGAATTATGCATCCGTAAATACCATTTATATACTCTGTTCATGATATACTCCTTTTTTAATGTCCGGTTACTTTATTTATTATCCCTTGGGGTATTAACCCTAATATAAGAGGTTTGATTATATAAGGTACAGATTTAAATCCTAATTTTAAGGCTTTAAAACCCTTATAACGTATAATAAATTCACCAACACGATACTTATAGGCATGGCGGGGAGTATATCCGGTAAAGCAACGATAAAAATAATGTATTTCATTGATATTTATACCCCTACCGCCAGCTGCGAAAATTCGCATGAATAAATCATAATCTTGTCCGCGCCGTGTTTCCCAAGCTATGCGGTATCCATTAACTCGGTTCAAAATTTCTTTTCTAAAAGAGTAGTGGCGTGCATAAATGGAATAGTGAGCAGGAAATCATCTTTTGTTGGTATTTCTTTCTTGGGAAATATATCTACCCTTTCACCCGTTTCATAAAATTTCTGTAGTCCGGTTGATACAAAATCAAAAGATGTATTCTTTTCCAAAACTGTAACTTGCCTCTCTAAACGTTTCCTTGTACAATAGTCATCTGCATCCTGTATAGCTATATATTCCTTTGTGGCTATAGCCAAACACTTGTTCCTACTTTGTGCGGCACCGCTGTTTGTCTCGTTTTCAAGCAAAATGATTTTTCCTTCATTTGCATATCTGCGTAGTATAGTACGAGTATTGTCTCTTGAACAATCATCGCACACAATAATCTCTACATCCTTATAACTCTGGTTCAAGAGACATTCCAAACATTCTTCTACGTATTCTTCACAATTGTATGAAGCAACTAATACTGAAACTCCCATACCATTTACTTTTTTGAGAGCAATAACAGGTATTCCCTGTTTTTTAAAAACTCTTGTTTGAACATAGTACTGTCAAATTTTGTCTTTACTAGCTGGTAAGCATTTTGGGATAATATCTCTTTTTCGTCTTTTGAAAGGCGCAAAGCCTGTTCCATCTTATTCTTTAGACTTTCAGTTGATTTGACTTCACAGATCAAGCCATTATATTCATCTTGTACAAAATCTGTTGGTCCATTAATGCGACTGATAATAGAAGGTGTAGCTAAGGCTGCGGCTTCCACAACGGTCATTCCAAATCCTTCACGATAGCTGGGAAGTACAAGGAAATCGAAAGCAGCATGATATTTTGCAGCATTAGGAACACTTCCTGTAAATATTACACAAGGATGATCTTTTGCTTTTGCTAACAAAACCGAATCTAGCCTATTTTTCTCTACAGGACCAACCAAAAATAGGTAAATTTTCTCGCCATTGATAGAAAGGAATGCCTCCAACAATTCATTGATTCCCTTTTCGGGAACCAATCGACCGACAAAACCAAACACAAAAGAATCTTGAGGAACGGAATACATATCCCTAATATCTTTGTTCCATCTTTTTTTCATCGAACAGTCGTATTTTGTTAAATCAACCCCTGTTGCACTACCATTCAACAGTACATGACCTTTTGAAGCTTTATAAAGTCCTTCTTGGATGGAAAACTTTAAATTAGAGGGGCTGTCTGGTTGCACGCTGGTAGAAAAGATGCAAGTAATCTTCTCCATAAGTTTGTAAAACCATAGATATACCCCATGGAAATCTGTATAAGAAATACCCCACTGACAGTAAATTCTAACGGGCACACGAGCCATCCAACCTGCTATGGACGCATATAAGGCTGCATTGGAAGTTGCATATTGAATAATGTCGAATCGTTCTTTTTTGAAAATCTTATATAATGTCCAAATGGTCTTAAGCACTTCAAGAGGAGAAACATTCCCGTGTTTAATAAGGAGTGGTATAAATTGAACTTTTCCAAGGTGTTCTTTCTGAAGGATTTCACCCGGTTGACTAATGACGTAGGCTTTATAACCATTGTCAGCCATATAGTTCAAATTTCCAAGCATGAATGATTTAATCGTGATTGGAAGAGTGGTTAAACCACAAATTTTCTTCATGCAATTATTTATCATTTTAAGTTTTATAATCGTGCGTCAATTTTTTTCCTTGGGAAGAATCCCTTTGACATCGTAAACAACATGATTAGTGCTACAAAGGACCGGAATATTCATTTTTTGAATTCCTCGTGCGAAACGGCTAAAATGACCACATCGTATTTTTCGCCTTTAGGTAGTGACTTTACGATGTCAATACCATATTCTCGTTTTACTGAATCTACATCAGCCCAAGGGTCATAAACAGTTATTTTGTTTGTATATTCTTGAAATGTAGTATAAATATCTACCACTTTAGTATTGCGGATATCAGGGCAATTTTCCTTAAAAGTGATACCCAAAATAAGTATTTTAGCATCTTTTACCATCACTCCTTTTTTGTTCATGCTCTTCAGCACTTGATTGGCGACATACGCTCCCATACCATCATTCAAACGTCGTGCAGAGAACATGATTCGAGGGAGTACACCGTACACTTGTGCTTTCTGAATCAAATAATAAGGATCAACACTGATACAATGGCCACCAACTAGACCTGGATTCATTTTAATGAAGTTCCATTTTGAAGCGGCTGCTTCTATCACATCGTGTGTGTCAATCCCCATTGCATTGAAAATCTTTGCCAATTCATTCATGAAAGCAATGTTCACGTCACGCTGAGAGTTCTCAATGATTTTGGAAGCCTCTGCTACTTTTATGGATGGTGCTTTATGCGTACCATTTACCAAAACGGAGTTATACACATCGTCTATAACATCTGCTATTTTAGGAGTAGAGCCTGAAGTTACTTTCTTGATCTTTTCAACAGTATGCTCTTTATCACCCGGGTTTATACGTTCTGGTGAATATCCGGCAAAAAAATCCTCATTATACTTCAAACCCGAAACTTGTTCCACTATAGGCAAACATTCCTCTTCTGTAACCCCGGGTAAACAGTTGATTCATATACAACAATATCACCTTTTGATATCACCTTACCAACAGTCTCACTAGCATCCCATAAAGGACGTAAATCGGGACGATTGTTATTATCCACCGGGGTAGGAACGGCAACAACATAGAAGTTACAGTCTTTAATTTCTTCTAAATTCGTTGTACACTTGAATCCATTAGCAATAGCCGATTGAAGAAGTTCATCAGTAACCTCAAGTGTTACATCGTGGCCTGCCATCAAAGCATCTACACGCTTTTGATTCATATCAAATCCAACTGTTTTGTACTTTGTGGAAAAGAGGCGAGCTAATGGAAGCCCTACATAACCGAGACCGATTACGCAAATTTTAATATCTCTACTCATATTAAGATGTGTTAATGTATTATGAACATGAATGGAAATGTGTTGTGTCTTTCAGATACATCACTAGTATTTTGAAAATATTTTTTAACAAACATTGCAAAGCCGAAGGCATAATAAATAATTGGGAAATGTATCAACTATTTTTTGTGAATATATGATTTTCCGGATCCACTGGCTTCAGAAATACCAATGACAAGAGTGGATCCATTTTATTTATCAGAAATTATATGGTTAAATATTTATAACGGACTTTATATTGTTCAAATCCTCTCCTCCTATAGTCGGTTCATGGCTGATTTTCAAATTTACATATTTAAGCTTTGTATTCATGTTGCTGAATTTTATGAGTCGTCCAACTACCAGTTTATGTTGCTTTGCAGAAAGAGTTTCAATATTCGAATAGATTCCCAACTCCTTATCTAGGTTGGTTAATCCTTCCAATTCCCTGGCATCTGTTTCCACACTGTAAAATGAGACACATGGTATTTCCCGGATTTTCATAATGGCAATACTTTCATTCAAAGAAGAATCCACGGAATACACCGGGATATTATTGTATTTCACAAGTCTACCATCAACTTCCTCAACACCTGCCACATCACCATAGATAGACCGATATTTACCCCAATATACCCCAAATAGCAATATGGCATAGGACTCATCCAACTTCAAAGCATCCAATGCCTTAAATATATCTTGGTACTGAATCTGATAGCTTTTAATTGGAGGCACAAGTGTAAACCTGCTTTCATACCAATTGTAGACACGATGGTTGATCATCCTCACCACGCATTCGGCAAAACCGATACAATGCACGTCAAAACCATTACATATCAGTTCATCGCTTATTTCAACTCTTTCTGTTATCAACTTGACTTCAGTAATCAAGTCTTCCCTGTCTTTGACGGGAGGAATGGACAGATTTGTTATTTTTTTCTGGATTCTTCAATGATTCCATTTTTTTAAAGCGGAGAGTTTATCCACACTCACCTGCGGATGCTCCTGAATCTGCTTATTTTTATCTTCTGCCTTGTTTTTAAGTTCATTAATCAAGCGCATCGAATCCTCAATACTGTAGTTGAATCCGCTCATAAGTTCATCATCTTTGCTCAATTCTTGAATATCCGCCTCCAAGTTTTCACAGATAAGTATAATCTGTTTGTTGGCATGGATACTATCTGTAACTTCTGGTATCTGACATTTATTATTATCAACCCAGAATTCAGGAACGGACTGTAGCCGCATCAGCAGCAATGCTGCATAACGCTCGACATTTTTATAAATCTGGGCATCCACACTGACATCCGTAGTCAGGCCGATAAATAGGAAATCCTTTGCTAGTCCCCAAGGAAGATTCTCTTTCATGTAAGTTTCCCGTAACATATCCCAAATTCCAGGAAAAGAACCTGGAACCAGCGGATAAGACCAGGGCATAGTCTGTGTAAATGTAAGCATCAGCTTGAGCCAACCATATTTTTTCTTATATAACATCAGTCCACCCATCATAAAGTGCATGAATAGGTATTGGCGACGGATACTGGTAAAAGATTTATCCTGCATCTCCTGTGATGGATAGTCGAAGACAAAACGGTAATACTGTTCCGCATAAGTCCAATATTGGCGGAACCATTCATTGCAATCCGCCTTCGTAATCCGGTTCACGGCATACCAAAGGAACTTCAACGTTTCTTCTGAAACGATGACCGGCAAGGTACTGTTATATAGGATAGCAGCCAATTGGTTATCATCCGCTAGAAAACTGTAGCGTTCCTTTTGGATAGTAGCCTTGATTATTTCGCGGAAAATGCCGTAATAATCATTCGGATAGTCAACAGGCTTGCCTTTGTTTTCCGTTCTGTCATAATATTGAGTCTGGTACATGACTATCTGCCCGTAAATACTGTCCAAAGACAAACGGTAAGTGTCTTCATTCCCAGACTCGGCAGCTCTCAACATGATTTTCAGACGCTGGGGTAAAGACCGGGTCTCATTATTTTCCAAATGCCGTAAAAGGTCAGAAGTGTTATAATAAGTCATGATCAATCCGTAAAGCCGTATGGATTGTACGATCAAAATAAATGTCACTGCCGCTTGGATGCATAGGAAGGTGGATGAGACAATGCCCATATTTATGCGATCCAGTATGTAAAGTAGGAAAGGCAAGATAAAACCTCCTCCCATCGCAAAGATGAGAATCTCATTGAAATGCTTATAAATCGATTCTTCCTTAAACCGCTTTATCATGAGGCCGTCATGATAAGTCTCGTCAATTCGCTGGATGGCTTGTAAGAGAGAAGGATAAGCCATGCCGATGACCATTGCAATGAATGTGATCAGGGCGCTATATGTATAATTGGTAAAATCAAACATCTCTATTTGATATGACAGTTTAAAGAGTCTCCTGCTTCAACTTTTACACGGAGTGAATCCATTTCCAACCGTATAGTTTTTGTTTCAATGGGGATTACTCTAATAGGATTTACTACAATGGTATCCATCACAATTGGTTGTACTTGAAAAACAAGAGTATCTTTTGGGCCTGTTTTTGAATTTGGAATCTTTTCCTCATAATGAAATGAATGCCCAATGATAAATCCTATGAAGACCAGCAGGATGGAGAAGAAAGCTGCACTTACAATATCCAACAACTTATAACCTGTATTCAGATTGAATTTCCACATAATAGTCCTGTTTAAAGTAAATTATGCGTTATATAGTAACATCCTTCCATAAAATCAATATTTAAGTAATTGACTATATTTCAGTTTTTTTATCTTGATTTCTAAAGTTGTCAGAAAAATGTTTCGGGAATGGGTATCACAACCGATGTAATCGTACATCCCGGCTTTCAGTAGGGTTTCTGCCTTGTCCTGCACATGCCTACCATATATTCCGACTAATGATGGAGCATTAAGTTGGAAAGATATATGTGTCTCCTTCAAAGCCTTGTATTCTTTTTATCTGCATGTATTCATATCGTTCTGGATGCGCTAGCAGCGGGTAATAACCTTTACTCTTAATACGGAGCAAGATATTCTTCAACCCCATCGGTGGATTAAAATAAGAGGTCTCTACCAAAAGGTAACGTTTCCCTTCCTCTAAGGGCAGCAGGTCATCCTTTTCCAGCCGTTTTTCAAACAGATTGTCTAACATATACTCTGCCGCCAAATTCAACTCCATCGTTCCGTTGTAACTCTGTTTCAGTTCTCGGAATTTTTGTTGTAAGGCTACGGTCTTATTGGGAATGTCTTCCATGACATGTGGAGTGAGCCACACCTTTTTGACACCCAGCTTTTCCATCTCAGCCAAAATTTCAAGTGACTCATCCAAAGTCTCCACCCCGTCATCCACTCCCGGAAGAAGGTGGCTATGACAGTCAGTCATCCCTTTCAGTATACCACTTTGAGCAAGGGTTACAGTTTTACGAAACGGCCACATACTTGTAATAAACTACTATACAATAAGCATAAATAGATAACTATAAATTAGTCATCTATTTACCATCCCTATTCCCATTTCCATAATAAGAGGAATATCCGTTGTGGTAGCCATAGCGGTAACCATAATGATAACCGTACCGACCTCCGGCACTTTCTGTACCGTTCAGTATTACACTGAGATTCTTGAACCGTTTTTCTTGATAGATACATTCCAGTTCAGGCAGCATACTACGGTCTAACAGGCCACTACGGATGACAAAGATGGTGCGATCAGCCAATTTCTCGATGATCTGCGTATCGGCCACAATGTCGATAGGGGGACAGTCGATGAAGATATAATCGTACTCGCTACCCAAGACTTTTATCAATATAGCCAGTTTGCCGTTTTCCAATAATTCCGTAGGATTAGGAGGAACGGTACCAATGGGAATGATATGCAAGTTGTCATATTTTTTGTCCTCTACAATGATATCCTTGTAATTGTCAACACGGTTTCCAAGGTAGTCGCTCAAACCTGTCTGAGGGGAGTCAACATAAGAAGAGATGGATCCGTGTCTCAGGTCACCATCTATCACCAATATTCTCTTTTTCTTGATGGCGAAGCTCATGGCTATGTTCATGGAAAGAAACGACTTGCCACTGCCTGGATTGAATGAGGTGATTACGAACACGTTCTGTTTGTTATCTTTGTTTGCCATGAAATCCATATTGGAGCGGAGCACACGAAACGCCTCGTTAATGATATTGCGGTTACCTTCCTTCACTACGATAGCCTTTATGTCAGGCTGCATTTTTTACTGAATCCCAACTTCTTTTTTGTATTGAAATATTGGGGTATCTCACCAATGAGGGGTATGCTGAGGCTCTCTAGGTCCTTGCGTCCACGCACCTTGGTATTCATGTTCTCTTTCATGAAAATAATCACCGCCGGAATGAATAGCCCGATGGTGAACGCTACCAGGAGAATATTCATCTTCCGGGGAGCGGTAGGAAACATACTTCCCCGAGGGGCGGTAATCACACGGGTATTGTAAGCGGTAAAGGCTTGTGAAAGCTCGTTTTCCTCACGTTTCTGAAGTAGGTAAAGATACAATTCCTCTTTAACTTTTTGCTGACGTTCCACGGAAAGCAGATACTTGGCCTGGTTCGGGTTGGAGGCCAACTGGCTGGTCGTCGCAGCTTCTTGCTGGCGAATGCTCCGTATCTGGGTATTTAAGGAAACAATCAGGTTGTCTACTGACTGGATGATGATGCGTTGCATACTTTGGAGAGAGTTTGCCATATCCTTTGCCAGAGGATTTTTTTCACTACTGTTGGCGATCAAGCGATTGCGGTCAAGTACCATCGTATTGTATTCACCAATCTGACTTTCGATATTAACATTGGCTATACCGGAATTAGTGGGCAGCAGTTGGTCAAGTTCCTTATTATTTAATTCCTTGCGGATATACCGTGCCGTGGAAAGTTGGCTGTTGAGTGCTAACAGCTCTTTTTTGTTTTCTGCGGACTGGGCCATATATAGACTGGATGCAGCTTGCACATCAGGTAACAAGTGCTCGCTCTTAAAACCGGCAATATTCTCATCCACATTCCCCAGTTCGCTTTCTATTACACTCAGACGGTCACCAATGAACTGTGAGGTACTGACAGCGATCTGGTTCTTGTCCTGAATCCACTTTTCGTTATATACCTCAATTAGGGTATTCAGTATGTCTTCCGCTTTTGGAATGGATGCATCGTCAATGCTCAGGTTAATGATGGTGGCATCCTCGTTGCCTAATTCGGCACGCAGGTTCTGTGTGTAATAGTCGGTTACGGCATTCACGCTACCTTTATTATAGTGAATGGATGTTCCTACAAATGAATCATTCCAATATTTAGTAAGATTGATTACGAATGTACCTATTTCCATGCGAATGGAGTCGCCCATCTTACCAGAAAAGTCGATTCCTAATTCCTCTCCGTCAATCATTACATCGGATATAGTAAATTCTTTTTTGGACGGAAGGTTTATCGTAAAACTGATAGGAATTTCATCCAAGTGACGATAAGTTACAGCTATAGGATTGCATTTATACAATCCTATAGTTCTCAATCCTTTGCGGATGGTATAGGTCTCGTTCAGCCCTAATCGTTGTACAACTTCGGTCATTAGCGTGGGTGACTTCAAGGTCAGCAGCTCGTTATTGATATTGGTGTTCGATTTAAAGATACCCAAATCAGAAAACTCACTCATTGCGTTAGTGGACGAACCGCTCTTGGAATCGTCCTTTACCAAGATGGCGGCGGTACGTGTATAGATATTCGGAGTACTCAACAGATAAAAGGTCGCCACGGCAAGAGCGGCAAACAAGGAAAGAACAAACCAGTGCCATCTGGGCACAAACATTCCCCACAAATCTTGTATCCGTATGAAGTCATCAGTCGACTTACCAACAATTGTTTTTTTCTCTATCATATTCTGTCATATATAATAAAATGATATTTCAATTACTTGAACAGAAGGACACCCAATGAGGTAAGGAACGATCCAATGCTGATCCATAAGGAAACAGACTTTACGTTGTTTTCGTTAATAGTGGACTGTCCGGCGCGCACCTTGTTGGGCTGCACATACACCACATCGTTCTGCTTCAGGTAATAAACTGGAGATGTAAAAATATCCTTGCTTCGAATATCCACCCAATGAGTAACCCGTTCACCGTTTTCCTCGCGAATGACGAAAATAGCATCACGTTTACCGTAGATAGTAAGATCACCCGCCATACTGATGGCTTCTAGTAAAGATATCTGGTCTTTTGTGATACTGTATTTGCCGGGAGTTTTTACTTCACCCAAGACTGAAAAATAGAGATTCATGAACTCCACGGTCACAACCGGGTCTTTCACTAGGTCTTCTTCCACTAACCGTTTCTTGATAAGGGTAGCAATCTGGCTCTTGGTCATACCAGCTATGTGGAGTGAGCCTATGACAGGAAAATCGATGTTTCCCTTCTCATCCAAAGTATAGCCGGATATTTCTCCATTATTGTTGCCACTACGCAAGTCAGTAGTTCCGGCACGATATTGGACACGTGTCAGGTTGAACAATGCCGCAAGTTGCGGGTCTTTACTGGATACCGTGATGGATATCTGGTCTTTGGGTTGCACGGTGATATCTCTAGCGCTTTCGATCACTTCGGGTTGGTTCACCACAATGTCTTGAAAGTAAAGGATCTCCTTTGAAGTGTTGCAAGATGTGAACAACACAATCCCGAGAAGAAAAGTTAAAAATCGATTTGTCATTTTTATTTTTCTGTACAGTTTATTTTTTTATTCTGATTTTTGCAATTTCATTAGAAAGGCCTGCGGAATATAGGAGGTAGCCACGGCGCATACACCTTGGACGGTGACCACCAGACGGCTATTCTTCCTAATCCGGCAGATAACCCCTTCCGCTCCCTTGAACTTTCCGTCAATGACCCGTACACGTTCTCCCTGGTGAAACTTGGAATTGTCCTCCCCGAAATATTCCATTCCCTGCTCGCCGGACGAGGTGACCAGCATGAAAATGTTCATTTCCCGATCAGGAATGGCAAGGGGAAGTCTTTTCAATCCCTTCTGTCTTGTATATAGGATTACCTTATTGGTGAATTGTCGCTGTACTTCCAAAGCACGACAAACGGTTGAACGGAAGAACATAAGCGAATTAATGACCGGACGACGGAGTTTCTTCTTTATGCCGTTACGTTCCATCAAGGTTTCCTCACAAGGAATGTAAGTCTCGATCTTGTCTTTTTTCAATATATCCTCAATCTCGAAAACTTTGTTATAAAATACTTTTAAGGCGAACCAATGTTCGTGTGTGTGTGTTTCTATGTTCAACGAAAAGTAATGTTACCGGGTTGATAAAAAGGATATAGTTTCCATTCCTGCACCTTCCGCTTTTTCAAATAAGGAAGATACAGCAATCAAGGTTAATCCGGTTTTTTCCTTCATAGGATCTCCGGAATGCGGGCCGCTCCTGACTACAGTGAGCGGATACCGTAACCCCGTATTCGTACCGTTTCTATGTAAGAAACGGTACGAATATTTTTACCATTGATAATCAATTGCGTATGTTAATGTAAGAATCCATTTTTACTCGGTATGCTCAATTTTCAACTCAAAAATACATTCGGAAGGGAAAATAAACGGTCTCCTTTCATTTTACATCCTTATTGAAATATTATTTCGATTTATTTTAAATATCTGTTTTAATATGTTGATAATCAGAAATTTATCAATGGGGGGGTAAAATAAGGGAATTAAAATGGCCGTTCTTTTTTTCTTTTTTGCTGAGAATGATTATCTTTGCAGTGTATTTTTACCCTCTCTTACATAGAGACGGTATCGTTCAAATCCTTCAAAATCTTCTCGTTCGCATTATCTATCACAGCATTGTCTAAAGAATCCAAGTAAATAAGCGTAGTCCTTTCGCTACTGTGTCCCATCCCCGCACTGATGACGGCAATCGGTACGTCGTGGTTGCGTGCGGCGGTAGCCCAGCTGTGACGTGGCGTATATGAGGACAAAGGTAATGGTTCGCCGAGCAATTTGCCCAACCGTTTCAATTTTCGGTTATGGTAGTTCAACCCGGTCCGATATTGCCGGTAAGCCTGATCTGGCTGTTCATCGGTAAGGATGGGGAAAAGATATGGACTTTCCGGACAAACCTGCCCATATCGTTCCAATATCACCGCCATACACGGTTCGATATGTAATGTTAAGTATTGGCCTGTCTTATGGCGACAATAGGTAATTCGCACGCTGTCCACATTCTCTTTTTTCAGATATGCCATGTCCACAAACGCCATGCCACGGGCACAATAACTGAACACGAACATGTCCCTGGAAAGTGCCAAAGCCGGTGAATCCGAGAGGTCAATCCTTTGAAGTTTCAGGATGGTTTCCTCATCCACGGCACGCTTCGATGTGCGAGCCACTCCTGTATAAACCTCACGAAACGGAAAAGTCTGCACCGCAATACCTTGCTTTACGGCCTTGTTATAAACAGCACGCAGAATCCGCATATAGAACGAGCTGCTGTTTCTCGCTACCTTTTGTTGCCACAACCATGCCTCATACCGACACGCCAGGGCGGAATCCAACGACGAAAAAGGAATGTCGTCACCGTCCAGAAAAGCGAAAAAACTGTTCAGGGCACGCTGGTAATTACGAGAGGTACCGTATTGGCCGTTCTCCCAAAGCGCATCCATCTCTTTTTTCATGTAGTACAGGAAACCGGACTCGGAAGGCAGGGAGCGATAACGGTTGAGTATTTCCGACAAGGTGTATGTTTCTCCGCTACAGTCCAGCTCGCGGATAATCTCACGGATGTCCCGCATCTCTTTTTCCGCCCGTTTCCGGTAGGTGGTCAGGACCCTCTCATTGCCGGGGACAACGACAAGTTCACGTTTCGTCTCATTCCACCATTCGGGAAATATCCTCATGTCGGTGGTAATCTGCCTGTTCTCCTGACGGTGGCAAAGCTGGTAACAGAGCGTGCCAGCCTTACCCTGTACCGTCGATGGACGGAATTTTAATTTAATGGTAGCCATATATAGTCTGTTTTATGATGAATAATAGGTACATAGATACAACCCGTGGGCTATATTGTTGAAGGAAGAAAATATTTAGTTCCAGATTCCGCTTCTCCGCTTGGAACACCGAATATCACCTGATGCCGATGCCAAACTCTGTAAATCTTCTTGAAAGACAGTCCGAATAGCCTCGTAAAGAATCAAAGTCCGAAAATGAAAAGCGACGTTTTTTCCGTGGAACAAGTCTAGAAATATTTATATCGCATAAACGACAAGACAGTATATGTTTTCTGGAAAATTCGTGAAAAACAGACGGATACCAGCGATTTCCCTATAATCAAAGATAAATCAAAACCGTATTGTCACGGGCGTTCCGGCTTCGCTTTCCATGAGTATTTTCCTTGCGACAAGTCGCGGAAAATACACATGGAAACAAACGCCCGGACAATGGTTTTGATTTCGGGAAGGATTATAGGGACTCACTGCGACCGACGCGACGCATGACCGTGTCATTGATGAAAAAAGGAGGGCCTCCTTTATATCCCTAATAAATCCGGCAGGAAGTACGGGATATATGGGCAGACCTGGCAATGTCTTATGAAAAAAACGCCGCCCCATGAGAAGACAGGGACTTCAGCTCCCTCTGCTCTGCATAATCCTCCCTTTGCGCCCGTGCCGACTTCTTCGCCCTTCCTCCGCATACCATATCCTTTTTTCACGGCATGTTTCTCTCACGGAAAACCAGTCTTTCGGACATTTGACGACATCTGATGACATCTGATGACACCTTTTTGAAAATCAGTATTTTATTCGGATTTCGCCCATATTTTTGAAGTGTCAAAGCAATTTATTAACCCCAAAAAGAAAAGGTATGGCACAAGAAAAGAGCCCGAACGAGAAGCCTGGACGGCCCCGGAAATCGAAGGTCATGAACGATGCCCCTTTGGTGGAACAGATCACCGAGCTGATGATGATTCATAACAAGAGCGATCCGAAAGCCGGTGTACAAGTGGTCAGCGAGATCGACAAGGACGGGAAGGTCAAGACGGTTCCAGCGGGCGAGAAGAATGAAAACTCATTCCTGAAATTCGACAAGAACTCGAGCATACTCGAAAACTTCATCAAGAATTTCTGGAGCCAGCTCAAGGAACCTACCCATTTCCGCCTGCTCCGCATGACCTTCCACGACTACAAGGTGAACAAGCAGGCGATCAAGGACCTGGCGGAAGGGAAAAAGACGGACGCAGTGAAGGAGTTCCTCAAACGCTACGAGATCCGTCCGAGAGAGAACAAAGAGGAACAAAACATGAATAAACAAGAGACAGCCATGGCAAAAAAAGAAACACAACCGCAGGAACCCCTGCAACAGAGTGAGGTACAACAGGCATCACAGCAACAGCAACCGCAGGCACAGCAGGTGCCGCAAGAGCCGCAAGGCCCGCGCTATCGCTACAACGAGAACATGATCGACTGGGAGGGACTGGACAAGATCGGCATCTCAAAGGCGACGCTCGAGCAGCAGGGACTTCTCGACTCCATGCTGAGGGGCTACAAGACCAACAAGCTGGTGCCGCTGACACTTAACATTCCCGGCGTGCTGACAGCCAAACTGGATGCGAGGCTCTCGCTCATACCACAAGAGAACGGGCAGGTGGGGCTGGCCGTTCACGGTATACGCAAGGAACCGCAACTGGAACGCCCTTATTTCGGGTTTAACTTTAGCGAGGAAGACAAAAAGAACCTGCGTGAGACCGGCAACATGGGACGTGCGGTGGAACTCAACCTGCGTGGCAGCGAGTACACCCCCTGCCTGATCTCCATCGACAAGAACACCAACGAGCTGGTCGCTGTCCGGCAGGAGCATGTCTACATCCCGCAGGAAGTGAGCGGGGTAAGACTTACGGACGAGGAGATCAGACTGTTGAAGGAGGGACAACCCGTCAAGGTGGAGGGGATGACCTCCAAGGCGGGGAAGGAATTTGACGCCACGCTCCAATACAGCGCCGAGCGCAGGGGCTGGAGTTCATCTTCCCGAAGAACCAGGTATTCAACGAGAAATCCATCGGGGGCGTACCACTTTCACCCACCCAGATAAAGATGCTCAGCGAGGGACATACCATTCTGGTCGAGGACATGAAGTTCAAGAACAGGGACGGAGCTTTCTCCGCATTTGTCACGATAGACCAGACGACAGGACGGCCGAATTACACCCGCCATAATCCGGAAACCGGAGAAATCTATATCCCCAAGGAGATATGCAGCGTGCAGCTGACACCCGAGGATAAGGAGGTCCTGCGCAAGGGGCAGGCCGTCTATCTGGAAAATATGATCAACCGCAAAGGAGAGGAATTCTCCGCGTTTGTCAAGCTGGACATGAATACCGGCAGGACGATGTACTCACGCACGCCGGACGGGTTCAACGAGCAGCAGGCGCCACGTATCCCGGCGGAGGTTTACGGCCATGTGTTCACGGCGCAGGAAAAGGCGAACCTCCAGGACGGGAAGACCCTCCTTGTCGAAGGGCTGAAAAACAACGGGCAGACGTTCAGCTCCTACCTGAAAGTAAACCCTTATTCCGGGCAGTTGCAGTATTTCCAGGAGAACCCAGATATCCGCAGGGACACTTCCCGTCGTGCAGCACAGGCGGATACCGCCCAAGGTCAGCAGCAGGAACAAAAGAAAGGGGCAAAACAAGCGGTATAACCCTGATCAGAGAGAGACAAAATCAGTTTTACAAACATCAAATCCCCAAACCGTATGAATACGAATCGGAACATCCCTTATAATTATAATGTAAAAGATATTGATTGGCCCGGTCTGAAGGCCGTGGGTATTAGCAAGGAGCAATTGGAAGCGGACGGCAACCTTGACCTGTTGTTGCAAGGCAAGGAATCAGAAATCATCCCATTGAAACTCTGTACTCCGGTAATCAGCCTGACCATGGATGCCATATTCAAACTGGTACCCGGTGACAACAACAGGCCAATCATGGAAATCAATGGCATCCGTCAGGAGGAATCTCCAAAGAAATAACAAAAAATAAAATAAGTTTAACCTGTTGGGTTGTCTAAAAAGTCACTCATTCGTTCTTGAGAATTGAATATTTGAAATCAATCTCAGATAGGTATTCGAATAAAAGAGGGTCAAAAATACTTTTTAGACAGCCCCCATCAAAAAGAAAAAGAATATGATCGCAATAGTGACTGACAGGCCCAACGTGGGCAGAGAGATAGCAAGAGTGTTGGGAGCCGGCAGAAAAGAGAACGGTTATATGACCGGGAACGGCTACATGGTGACATGGACATATGGCAATATGCTTTCCCTTGCAATGCCGAAGGATTCAGGAACAGCCCATGTGGAGTGGAAGGACTTTCCCCTGCTTCCGCCTTCCTTCCTGACAGTAAGGCACGTGAAGACGGATACCGGGTGGAATCCCGACATCAATGCGGTGCTCCAGTTGAAAGTGATTGCCAAGGTGCTCAACGCATGCGACACCATTATCGCGGCAACCGATGCCTCCCGGGAGGGGAGAGATGCTGTTCCGCCATCTTTACGGTTTTCTGGGATGCAAACAACCCTGCCTCCGCCTCTGGATCTCGTCTCTGACGGACAAGGCCATCACGGAAGGTATGGCGAACCTCCTTCCATATGACCGGTTCGACAACCTGTTCCTGGCGGCGGACAGCCGTAACCGGGCGGACTGGCTCCTGGGGGTCAATTCAAGCTATGCCATCTGCAAGGCGGTAGGCTTCGGAAACAATTCGCTGGGCAGGGTACAGACACCCGTACTGGCGGAGATATGCAGACGGTACCGGGAAAGGGAGAACCACATGCCGGCTGACAGCTGGCCCGTATTCATCAGCCTGTGCAAGAATGACCGTATCTTAAAGATGCGCCACGTGGACGACCTTGTGGTCCGCCGGGAGGCACTGGCATTGTACGAGGATTGCAAGGCGGCAAAAAGTGCCCGCATCACAGCGGTAGGGAAACGGACGAAGGAAATCGGGGCACCGGCACTTTACAACCTGGCCGAACTGCAGAAAGATGCGAACCGTTACCATAGCCTGACGGCCATACAGGTGCAGGAGATTGCACAAAGCCTGTACGAGAAGAAGCTGATTTCCTATCCGCGCACCTCCAGTCGCCTGTTGCCAAAGGATGTATATGACACGTTACCGCCTGTCATGGAAAAGATGCTGTCCCGCAAGGAGTTCCGACAATATGCCAGTACGGTTGACCTTGCCGCGCCACGGGACAGTATTGAGGCACAAGACACCATGGAGCATCATGCCATCATCATCACAGGCACACAGCCCGGTAAATTGGACCGGGAGGAAATGCTGGTTTACACGCTCATTGTCGGCAGGGTGCTTGAAACGTTCATGCCACCCTGCAAGGTGGAATACACAACCGTCGATGCGGTGTGTGCCGCACGTAAATTCCGCATCCGTACATACCGCATCTTGGAAAAAGGATGGCTCGGAATTTTCGAGAGGGAACATCTTGTCGCAAAAGGCTGTATGCCTTACCAGGGGATGCCGGATCTTTTTCAGGAAGAGATCCTGCCGGTGGCAGGGTGCAGCCTTATACATAAGAAATCGTTACCGGTCTTCCCTTATACGGATGAGGAACTGGTGGATTATATGGACAAGGCCGGACTGGGCACCGTCTCCACCCGCACGAATATTCTTCGTACGCTGTTGGAACGTAAATACATCCGTTATTCGGGTAAATATGTCGTCCCGACTCCTAAAGGGCTTTTCCTGTATGAAACGGTACGCGGTATGAAGGTAGCCTACGCCTCCCTCACTTCGGGATGGGAAACAGAACTGGCACGGATAGAACAGGGGGGAACTCTCGCAGGAAAAGTTCCTGGACAGTGTGCTGGAAACGGTAAATGAGGTGACTGGCGAGATATTCCGGAACCATCCGGTGAAAAAGCGACCACAGGGAACCACATAAACATATGTCAAAGCCAACAAGACAAGGGAAGTGCAGACAGTCTGTCTGTACTTCTTTTTTATATGTGTAAGATACGTTTTTCCGCTTTTAAGCGGCAAAAGTCTTGGATTGCCTCGTTTTTGCCGCAAGGCGGCCCCCTTTGGGGGCTTGGTTGGCTAAAAGAAAATCATCCTCGCTTCGCTGCGGTATTTTCTTTTGCCAAGCCTTGCGCAAAAAGGCAATCCAAGGGCCGGAGGCCTATAAAATCGGGAAAACATATCCCGATGGGATTATTCATTCTTAAAAATTTAAAGACATGAAACTACAACTTATCGAAAACATCTGCAAGCAAACGGTCTCACTGGTTTTGCTTACGGGAATATGCCTGCTCTACAGCAAGGGGATCATTCCCGTGTATCTGCCCGTCCTGTTCCTTTTGTCGGGAACGCTCATCAGCCTCCTCTTCAGGACATTCACCCTCATTGTAAAAATAATTATTGCCCTGACCGTCATGGGCATGCTTGTATAATCCTTAAAGCGTAAAGACATGAGAACCGCTACATTCACCCCGCCGGCTCCGGTTATGCCGGCTGCATGGCCCGCCACAAACCGTGTGAGACCTGTTAAAAAACGGATTCCCGATACGACGGATGGACCGAAACGTATCGGCTACTATCTGGAGCCGTTGAGAGGCGTAGCCTCAAATCCGGACAGGCAGAGAATCCTGAAGGATTTTTTCAAGGAAACTTATGTATAACATTTTAAATTTTACCATTATGTTTTTTCAAGCAATCAACCAAATGATCACTGCAGGCACAGACCTGAGTATCAACATCAGACGAGTAAACAGCAACCTGACGGTGGCCGTTGTTCCCAGGCGGTCGGGGGTAAAGGACGGGGAGCGCATCGTTCCGCTCATCCTGAACGGCACGCCGGAAGAGCTGGATGCGGGCTTCCTGCAGGCTGTCGGCACACCTGTACAGAAAGCGCAGGGCATCCTTACCAACCTGGAAACGTTCGAGAAACAGGCGGAACAGGCGGTCTCACAAAGCAAAGCCGCCAGGTCTGCTGCGGAAAAAGAGTCCAAAGAGGTCCGCGAGAAACGGGAAAAGATGGAAAAACTGCTTAAGAAGGCGGAGGATGCCATGACCGGCAAACGCTATTCCGAAGCGTTGACATGGCTCAAGCAGGCAAAGGTGCTGGCACTTCCGGACAAGCAAAAGGAAATCGACGAAAAAATGGCGGAAGTACAGAAAAAGGCGTCAGAGGGAAGCCTGTTCGGCATGGAACAACCGTCAGTGTCCAAGCCGCAGCCAGCTCCACAACAGACGGCATCGCAACCGGCGGCAGCCCCGGCATCGCAATACCGGAGCGGAGAGCAAATCCCGATGTTTTTGCCCGAGCAGCCGGCTCCGGTTCCACAACCCGTTTCACAACCGCAACCGCCCCGGTCAGCTGTACATCCCGGACAGCAAACGCCATTTACCGGACAGCCGCAAACACAATCCGTACAATATACTATTTCCGGACCACAAGCGCAACCGGTTCCGCAACAGGCAGTTCCACAACCGCAAGGAATCCAGTTTCATCAACCGATACAGATGCAACAGGCACGAATAGACGAAAAGCAATGGATGCAACCGGCTCCGCCACAGCCACGATATGCACCGGTACAGGAGGCCGCAAGAACTTATGAGGAGCGTGAATACCTCCGGCAACCGCAAGAGGCTGCAATGTACAACTTCGACAAGGACTGCGAGGACGACCGGGAAATGCTCAGGGAAGACCCGTATGCGGAATATCCGGATTTTCCGAAGGAATGCCGCATGACGGACATGGCACAAATGGACATGGTATATTGTTAAACCTTATAAAAGAAGAGAAATTATGGCACTTGAAATCAAAGGATTGCAGAGAATTTTCAAATTCAGGAAGGACTCTAAAGAACTGGTATTGAGCGACCCGGACAGTAGCCTGTCCGTAAACGAGGTGATGGACTTCTACTCCATGACCTATCCCGAACTGACAACGGCGACCGTCCACGGACCGGAATGGGAGGAAGACAAGGCGGTCTACCGCTTCAAGACAACTATCGGAGTGAAAGGATAAGCGTATGGATAAGAGAAAGAAAAAGGAGGACAAACCATGCAGACAGCTCTCAGAATCAACCAAGGAGAACCTGGCGGGACTCATTATCCGATCGGCCGACCCGTCAGACATCCGAAGAGGAACATCGGGACAAAAAAGGAGGATACTGCCGCCACCGGGAAGCGTCATGATTTTCTGACAGATAAAATTCCTCCCCTTGCACCGGATTTTTGGCATAAGGACGGATATGACGGTTCCCCGGTCAATCTCACGACACCGGAGAATTTTGACTATCTCTACCAATCGGCATCGAACTATGCCGGACTTATGGGTATAAAGCTCCCTTTCCGATACAGGAAAGGGGGCAGCCCCCGTCTGAAAATCACCGAACTGTACAAGGCGATGGAGGAGAGCGTGCCGGAATGTGTCAATCTGGAAGAGAAAGAAGGAAGGCTCCATTTCTGTCTGTTCCGCCATCACGACTGGCCGGAACCCACATTGTTCTGGATTCCCATCGACTTTACGGAACGGCTTCCCATACCATTGAGGAACATTGTCAGGGAGTTCATCCGGCAATTCGTCCGGCATCACGGAGTCTGCAATGTCACCGAGGCGTTTTGCTATGACTTCGCCATAGAGGAACTGGAAGACTGGGAAAACCGGGATTCCGACGCCTCCCCGAAAGAAATCAGGACGAACAAGCGGCTGGCGGATTCCTACCAGTCAGGAAAACGGGCGAAAGCGCTCAAACGGATGTCGGGAAAACCGTTCTGCAACTCTCTAGAAGAGGCTGCACGGAATTACCGGACAAAAAAAGGGAAGGAACAAAAACTACTGGAATTGATAAGGGAGGGTATGGCACTGATCACCCCGGAAAGCCCGAACCTCACAGACTACCTGTACGATTGGGCGTATGAGGAGGAGCGTGATTTTTACCCGGTGGGAATGGAAAGCCAGGTCATGCTGGTCTACTCTACCCGTGACACGCTGGCTGAATGCATGGAAGGATTTATGAATTCGGACTATCAGGAGACTTATGCCCTTACCCCGGTCACATACAGGTTCCTGACACCGGAAACGGACTGTCTCTTCCAAATGGGCGACTACCCGGAAAAGCTTTCAAAATGGCTGGCACGTTTTACAAAACATATAGCTGACAACTTCTAAAATGAACGATATGAATGAACTGACCAATAAATTACAACAGGTGATGGTGCCCAAGGCGGCACTGATCGCGTATGAATACCGTGAGAACCGCTATGGGAACGGAATGCATTACCTCGAACTGCATCCCATCAATGACAGGGGCAGGATGGAGGCTGCCATGCCTGTCACCTATGAGTTCATGGACTCCCTGGTGGAATCCTATACGGATGACAGGCGGAACGTGCCGCACGGGAAAATCCCCGCCAACATGCTGTGGTGTGATACCCGTAAGGGGCACGAGAGGTATATCTGGTACAATCCTCCGGGAAAACGGCAGATGTTCTTTGCCGGAAGCCTGAATATTCCTGACGGGATATTCCATGTGCCCGGCGTGATCTACAAGGTTTCCGGTGGCAGGCTGGACATTTTCTCCTACAAGGGGGAAAAACCGGTGGAAAACAGCCCGCTTTTCCTCGCCCCTTTCTTCAATGTCACGGGCAGCAGTGTTTGTCTGGGAAACGCCGCGTTGACTCCCCGGAAGCCATGACTTTCTCAAAACTCCTCGAGTATTGGGAAAAACGTTTCTGGCTCAGCGAATTCTCCCATCTGGGAGGAAACAGGAACCCGACCGGAAGCAACCTGGTCTCGGTAACGGAAAAGGCACGCGCCAATCCGTTTGACGAGAACGAACTGAACCCCATGAACAAACAACTTAAAGACTTACTGGCATGAAAAAGATTCATTATACAGACAGATACCTGCTCAATCCCTACCATCCCGTGACCATCTTCGTAATCGGTGCGGGCGGAACAGGCTCACAGGTGGCCACCGGCCTGGCGCGGATAAGCGTGGCATTACAGGCGCTAGGACATCCGGGACTGCACGTGACGGTCTTCGACCCCGATACCGTCACGGAAGCGAACATCGGACGCCAGCTGTTCAGCGGATCGGAACTCGGATTGAACAAGGCTGCGGCACTTGTGACCCGCATCAACCGTTTTTTCGGCTTCTCGTGGGAGGCAAAAGGGCAGCGTTATCCGCTGAAAGCCTCCGCAGACCGGGAAGAGCCCGCCCTGGCGAACATCATCGTCACCTGCACCGACAACATCCGCTCCCGGATGAACCTCTGGCGGTTCCTGAAGAAACACCGGGAACACACTTCCAACAACGAGCGGTCGCCCATATACTGGATGGACTTCGGCAATGCCCGGACCACCGGACAGGTCCTGATAGGAAACATCCGTGGCAAGATTCTCCAGCCCGTCTCCAACGAATACCTGCCCGTTCCCCGCATGAATGTCATTACCGAAGAAGTACGCTACTCCACCATCAAGGAAAAGGATTCGGGGCCGAGCTGCTCGCTGGCGGAAGCCTTGCAGAAGCAGGACCTTTTCATCAATTCCATACTGGCACAAACCGGCTGCGACATCCTGTGGCGTATGCTCAGGGAAGGAAGGACATTCTACCGGGGAGCCTATCTCAATCTCGATACACTACGGATAAATCCCATTCCGATATAGACAATAAACGTCAGTTTTCTTTTATGCATCCTTACCATGCATAAAAGAAAGCTGACGATTCCTGATTGTTCCCGCCGTGCGGTTCAGCCTTTCAGCCGCACGGCACTTGCCACTCCCTTTTCCGTCATGACCAGCTCATACCGGTCCAGCCTTTCATAGAGTTTGCCCAATGTCTTGCATCCATATCTCCTGACCTTGAATTTGGGCATCATTTTTTCAATGCGCCGCCGATCAGCGAAAGGACACCTCCCTTTGCCGTCAGCCGCTTGCTCAAAAGCCTTGTCAAAATACTCCATGTCCCTTCGGATAAAGAATTCGGGAGTATTGTCCGAAACCTTGTTTTCCTTCTGGTCGGCATACAGGAACACGGAACAGGACCGTACCAGCGATACGGGAGTCTTGCCCTCCCCATATCCCAGCACCTTCAATCCGGCTTCCCGTATCCGTTGGGCAAGCAGGCTGTAGTCACCGTCACTGGCTACCAGACAGAAACAGTCCGCCCGCCCGTCACGAAGGATATCCATCGCGTCTATGACCAGTGCAATATCCGTCGTGTTCTTTCCGGGAGCATGGGAGGAAGCCTGTACAAGCCTGAATCCATGCTCCCGGGCAGTTTCCTTCCACGCGGAAAGCGCTTTCTTCGTCCAGTCTCCATAAATTCGTCTCACGATGGCATCCCCATAACGGGAAACAAAGCCCATTATATCCTCCATCTTCTCAAAGGAGGCGTTATCCCCGTCAATAAGGACTGCGACGGCATATCTGGAATTGGTATTTGTCTTCATAACAACTGTTTATGAAACAAAGTTAGCATAACTTCCGCATATTGATACCCCCACGTTCATTTTTTCTTTCCGCGTTTCAGCAAGAATTCCTGTATTTCCGAGCTTCTGTAGAAGTTCTTTCCGTTATCGTCCGTCTGGTAATAGCGGATCAGCCCCTTTTCCCGGTAACGGGCGACTGTCCGCAGCGACACGTTGAGCAGCCTGGCTATATCATAATTGTCCAGCAGCTCGTCCCCGTTCATGAAATCCTTCACACGCCCCATCCTGTCCAGCTTCTTTTCTATGCGGTCAAAACCTTCCACTATGGTCATTATCATCTTCTCAAGCACTTCATTGTCTATATACATCATGGCGTATCTCTCCTGTCTTTTAAAGGTTATTACTGAAATACCCTTTCTTGTGCGCACTTTCGAGAGTATATGCCATCTTTAGTGAAAAATCTATGCCGGAGTGCCGGTATTAACTTAGTTATATATTACATTCTGTTGATAATCAAACAAATAACATTGCGTAATTTTTATCAGTGGATGGTATGTGTAAAATTTTGAAGTGTAAAATTGTAAAGTCCGTAATGTAAACTTTACAAGCTGCAGATACCACCCCGCCTATATTCTTAAAACCGGATAAATTGATGACGCTTCCACACAAGGTATTCAACATATATGGTTGATAATATTTATTTCAGAGCATTTTCCTGAAGTTTGCCCCTGCAGCCCTCTGTTACATATGACGTTTAATGACATCTGATGTCATTTGACGACATCCTTTTGGGCATGAATGTTCCCTTTCATATTTTCGTATCCGACAAAAAATAAAGTTTATGGAGTTTGTATGTATCGAGGCTAAAACATTCATGGAAATGAATGAGGCTCTGGAAGCCGTTGTAAAAAAAATGTGTGAAACATGCGGAAGTGGCATATCCGGTATGGGTGACTGGATTGACAACCAGGAGGCTTGCATGCTCATGGACGCCTCTCCCGGAAAGATGTTGCAGCTTCGCAGAAGCAGGGCCATCCCTTACAGTTATATAGACCGTAAGGTGTATTACAAGCGTCAGGAGATTATCCGTTTTATGGAAAACAACATTCACCGTATAACCCTTTAAAAGTGCTATGATTCAATCGCTGTTGACCAAAGAAAACCCGGAAATCATTCGTTTTTTCCGGAACATAGACAGCCTGTCCGAAATGCTGGACAAGCAGGAAGAGAAATTACGTCCGGTTCTGAACGGAGAACGTTACATTACGGACTGTGAGCTTGCCGAACAGTTGAAACTGACACGCAGGACGTTGGCAGAGTACAGGATAAACGGCAAACTGCCTTACTACAAAATAGGAGGCAAATTACTATATAAGGAGAAGGACATCCTCGCTTTGCTGGAAAGAAACAGGGTGGAGGCGTTTGATGACCGGTAATGTCCGTTTGGGAAATATCCGGACTTCAAGTGCTTCCTTATACAGTCCAATGTAAGATAATGGACCTGGGAATCTTTTAAAAACAGATTTTCCCTGGCGGATTTTATTGGGTGGATATATCAGGTTGGCGGGGTAAAGGTTTTCCACCTTGGAATCAAGCAGTGTTCCGCATTTCTGTTTCTTACCTGCAAAGGTAGCCTTTTGCCCCTGATCGAGCAAGGCGGTCCTTCGGACCGGTTGGCTGAAAAAATCATCCTCGCTTCACTGCGGTATTTTTTCGCCAAGCCTTGCACAATCAGGGCAAAAGACAAACGGATGCATATAAGAAAAGAAATACCGGCTTTACCAAAGCCGGGCATGTTTAACCACAAAATAAAAAAGACCATGATCCAAACAAAAAACAAGTATTGCAAGGAAACGTTCATCCGCCTGAACTACTGGTATGACCGGATGCACGGGCTTGTCCGGGAAGACATAGAGAAAGTGAACGCAATGGTGGAACACATCGAAAAGACACGTTCCGACCGGTATCCCCGTACAGGTGACAGCCTGTTCTTTATTTCCGAATACGGTGAACGTTCCCGGCCGTTCTTCGTAGATGCCGTGTATGGAGATAACATTGTGCTCCGGAATTTCTCCCGTATCCCGTTCGTGTCCCGGGATAAAAAGGGCATCAAATGCGATATGCATGGCGGTGAGTGCGTGTTGGTAAAGGCTGGCGATGTAAGGTTCAATACATGGACTACCGGCCGTTTCAAGCATTGGGGGCATTACGGGGCATGTGAAAACGGGGAGGTTTACTACGATGCGAAAATAGCCCTGTGGGAATGTGGCGCACCTGAACAGCCGGAAAGCCGGGAATGGTTCAAAATCCATATCCGCAAAAACACCCGGCCGGGCGGGGACATGTACACCGGAGAAATATCCTGCAAGGATGAGGATGGACTCAAGCAATTTGTCGATGACCATGAAGGTATCATATTCGCAGAAGAGGGTTCCCCGGAAATGGTCATGCTATGTTTCAGGCATTCCGACATGAGGATTTCCCCGGAAGAATGGGAAAAGATGGACTGCCCGGTATCCGTGCGTGAGATATACGGACAGGTGCAGGAAGTAAAGATTGTAAAAGACCATAAAACACATCTGACCACATTCTACTATTAACACAGGATCGCCACATTAAAAACCACCCGCTTCCTGCCACGTGCGGCAGGAAGGAAACAAGGGTATATCATCTGACAGTCTTTTCAATTTCTCCATTATATATGAAGCCGGTTGTTTTTCCCGCACAGATATTCATTCAGGTCCTTATATCCGGAATATTCATGCGAGAGATCGCATATACGGATTCCGTATTTCTCCTTTAATGCCTGCACCGCATTTTTTTCGGCGGTATCATTGTCCAGACAGCAACAGATGCCGTCATATCGTGCAAGGAAAGAAAAAGCCTTCTGTAAGTTGCTGACAGAATTCAACACTATATAATCCCCCTCTTCCAAGGATGGAAAAGCCCGCCTGAAAGACAGAAAATCCATAAACCCCTCAAAATATAACAAATCCCGCTCTCCGGTGAGCTGATGATACAACTGATGTTCTTGGGAGCGATACAAGCCTTGAAATACCTGTTCCTGATTTCGTACCCTCCGGAAATATTAGGGAAAGCGATGGCAAAATAATTTTTCCCGTTCCGATTAAAATGAGCCTCCTTGCATACTTTTCGGGCCGTTTCCGTATCAATGCACCGTTCCTCCAGATAGGCAAGCAGTATCCGGTTGGCAAGAGGAGTGATTTTCAAGTCCTGAAAGGCGGGATACGCTTTTTCAAAAGGGCAGGAGACAGTAACCGGCTTCAAAACCGTCCTTTTATCCTCAATACACCGTAACACACGGCTTACATCCTGTGTCCGATAAATCTCCTTGGCTAATGTTATAATATCCCCTCCCTTCCCCAGACCGAAGTCATACCATAGTTCCTTATGGAGGTCTACCTTGAAAGAGGCCTCCTTTTCCGTCCTGAAGGGCGATTTGTACCATACGCTGTTCCCACGCTGTATTACCGGTTCATGTCCGAATCCGGCTAAAAAATCAACAAGCCTGATGTTCTTTGCTTCCTGTATGTTCATGACATATCTTTTTCATGAATTAATTCACGATTAACACATAGGACAAAGAACCGCTTTATACCCGGAACAGACAAAACAGTGTCATCAGATGGCATCAAAAGTCATCAGACGACAAGCAACCTAATATAAAAACATGTTACCATATGATTTATCATTTCCATTACTATTTGTGTGTTTTACATACACTCCTTAAATCATAAATCTATCGGACAAACTATAAACATTCCTCAAAAAGTTTGGCGACATTGGTGATATTTGATAATATATTAGGGAATTAGACGGAAAAATAGTAATTTTGCAAAGCAATAATTATTGATTTATAGATGGCAAATGCGGACCAAATATTGTCTTTGATACGTAATCATCTGAATAACGATGATGCACAATTTAGAAAAGTTGCTCTCAGATTTCTGCTGTAGAGGCAAAGAATGGTCATGCAGTATTAGCAAGAACCATCCAGGAGCTTTTAAGTCAAAGAAAAACATCTTTTAGTGCTTTAAAGCTTATTCCACGTAATAAAGATGTGGATGACTTATTGCTTCAAGTTGAGACATACGATTGCCTGAAAAATATGGTGACGGACAAAACATTGAAAGAAAAGATAGAAAGAGTCATCAAAGAATTTACAAAGAGAGAAGAACTTAGGAAATATGGACTTGCCAATCGCCGCAAATTATTGCTCTATGGCGTACCTGGGACAGGCAAGACTATGACAGCAGGAGTATTGGCTAAAGAGTTGAATCTTCCTTTATTTATTGTGAGGACAGAGAAAGTCGTTACAAAATTCATGGGTGAGACAGGACAGAAACTTAGCCGTATCTTTGATTTTATAGATGAGGTTCCCGCAGTCTATCTTTTTGATGAGTTCGATGCTATCGGTGCTCAGCGTGGAATGGAAAATGAAGTAGGTGAACAGCGCCGAATACTCAACACATTTCTTCAATTGTTGGAACGTGACTCATCAGACAGTTTCATTATAGCAGCGACAAATGCCATTGATTCGATAGACAAAGCGATGTTTCGACGTTTTGATGACGTTATTGAATATCGCTTGCCAGACTCCGGACAACGTATTCATCTGTTGCGTGAATATCTATATGCGGCTAAAGAACTTGATTATTCCATGGCAGCACCTCTGTTTGAAGGTATGAGCCATGCAGAGATAAAAATGGTATGTTCTGATATATTCAAAGAATCTTTGTTAAATGATGTGCCAATGAATATAGAATTGGTAAAGATGGTCGTTGACAAACGGAATCAACTTTGCCGTGAAATAAGTTGAATAAGGAGATAATATGCAAAAGGAACATTTTTTCTTAGGTAACCAAATAGCAGAACCCCGTTCTTTCACGCCAAGAGCAAAGGTTGTACCACCACCTGTTATTCCTGAAAGGAACAGACAAGAACATGCTGCATTTATCAAGGAAAGCTATAATGCAGTCGTTGAATATGCCATCACGACTCTTTCTGAAAGGGAAAAGTGTGGTTTACCGTCTGCGGATGGTGTGTATATAAACCTTGACATGTCTCCCAAATTGGTTCCCCAAAAGTTAGCCCAAAGTAGTGGAGCTTCCATTCTGAAAATCTCCGAAGATAAAAGTGACGGAAATGTTGATGTAACCGTATATATCAAAAATGAGAAAAAAGATTGGCTGAGCAAGAAGGCAGACGAGTATGCCGATGAAAAGTATAATACGAAAACAGGCAAACCTAAAAATACAGGCTTGATTGAACCTATCAACGCCATTAAGCCGGCAGATATACATGCGCTCTATACATCTACAGAAGATTTCGACAAACTACCTGATAATAAAGCCTTTTTATTTGAGTTGTGGATAACTAAAACAAAGGAATATGACACAGTAAAATTATCAGATGTCTTGGATAAACTTGCTATCTTAAAAGCAGGTAAAAATCATTTGGATTTTGATGGAGTAGATGTTTGGATGATAAAAGCAACCAAACAACAGTTATGTGAATTACCGCTATCTATCGGTTATATAGAAGGAGTGCGTCCCTATCATCAGCCATCGATACTTATAAAAAATCGGAGCGAAAGTCGCGAGTGGAGTGAACTGATTGAAGGAGAAATCCAATTTGCGCTTGATAAAGACAGTACAAGAATAGGCTTGTTGGACTCAGGCGTCAACAATGCCCATAAACTGCTGGCACCTGCTCTTCCTAATGACAGGATGAAAAGTGCTATCAGCGTGCCGGATACAACAGACCACAGTGACCATGGTACAGGTATGGCCGGACTTATGCTTTATGGAGATTTGACGGATATAACTTATCGACATGGAGGTCCGATAATCATAGAACAGGACTTGGCTTCCGTGAAGATTGTAGAGAACGGTCATACAACAGATCCGGATTTCTATGGAGCGGTAATTGAAGATGCTATCTATCAGGCTCAGACTGGGGGCATCTATACAATGTATGGCTGTAACTGATGGTACATCGTATGACGGAAAGTCAACGTCAAGTTCTGCGTCATTGGATGAAAGCATATACCATAATGGCAAGTGCGACCGCTTGGTGCTCGTTTCAGCGGGCAACATTGAGCCCCCTGAAGTAGATGCCACAAATTATCTGGAGTCCTGCAAAGCCAATGCTGTACAAAGTCCGGCTCAAGCATGGAACGCATTAACAGTCGGAGCATATACGGAGAAAACGATAGTAACAGATGAAAGCTACAAGGCACTGGCAGCTCCAGGGAATCTGTCACCCATGTCAAGAAGTTCGTGGAGTTGGAGAAATGGTTGCAATAAGCCTGAAATAGTCATGGAAGGAGGTAATATAGCCTATCATCCTGTTTTTCAAACAACGACACATCCTGATTTAAGTTTGATTACTACCTGCCAAGATTTGGCGGAATCATTGGAACAGTTCCATGCTACAAGTGCGGCTACAGCATTAGCGACACGTCTTGCGGCAAAAATAAAAACAGCAACACCAGCTCTTTCCATGTTGTCTGTTCGTGGCATGATGGTACATTCTGCCAAATGGACACCGGAAATGATACGTATCGGTAATATCAAGGATATTATACCTTTATGCGGCTATGGCGTTCCTGATGAAGAGACGGCCTTATTCAGTAATGAAAAATATGCAACGTTTATATTTGAAAATGAGTTAATACCCTATTGGGAAAAAGATGGTTCAAACACCTATAATCAATTGCACTTTTATGATTTGCCTTGGCCAACAGAGATGCTGGAACAAATGGGAGAAGAAAATGTAAAAATAAGAATCACACTATCTTATTATGTAAAGCCGTCTCCTGGATATGCAGGAAGAAGCAACAAGTATCGTTATCCATCTGCTACGCTGCATTTCGACTTGAAAAGTGCAAGCGAGAGTATGGAAGAGTTTCTTTGCAGAAGAAATAAAAGTGAAGGAGAAAAGAAAACTGACAATGATACTAACAGATGGACCATCAAACAACAACGTAGAGAACAAGGTACTGTACAATCTGACTGGATTGAATGTACGGCCGCTGAATTGGCTTCTTGTGGGCAGATAATTGTTTATCCAGGTCAAGGATGGTGGAAAGAAAGGAAATTAGCTAATGTTGATAATGTTATCAAATATTCACTTATCGTATCAATAGAGACAACGAAAACTGAAATTTACGATGCCGTAGAAACGGCTATCAGTAATAGAATAGGAGTACAAATAATGCAAGAAGTATAGGAAATAAAGAAAAAATCTAATAAGTACTTGATTATTAATAAAGCGTATACGGAAACACAATGTCTTTATTTACATCAGATACAAATTACTGTTTCAATGACACTGTAGGCAGAGACTATAGATATAAACAGCATCGTTGACAAAAAACAGGCAAAAAAATATGCATTAGTTTGCAGAAATCGAACCTTTTGTTTATCTTTGCAACGTCAAAGAGATAAAGATTACAAGATTAGTCAAGAAAAAGCGATGAATTTAGTGTGATGCTAATTCAATGGCTTTCATAAAAGATAAAGTAATAAATGTGCAGTCATTCAAGGAGTTAGAATAAACCGAAGCAAAAGGTTCGATTCCTGGTGGCACCACTTAGAAGAAAAGCAAAAGACAGTAAAGTCCTGATTTCCAAACGAAATCGGGATTTTTTGTTTTCTGGCGGAACGCAAAAAACGGCAGAATATTACAGTTGCTGGTGTTCCAAAAGGTGGAACAAAAGAGGTAGAGCGCAAATCTCCACCGAACAAGTTTACTTCTCTCTGATTTGCAACATTTTGCGTATCAAGAAAGCGTGCATGGTTTCCTACTTTTGTACAACGAAAAACTGTAGGAACATGAAAAGAGACTCATTCAATGTGCTTTTCTTTATCAAGAAAGCCAAGTTGCTGAAAAACGGGGAAGCCTCCGTATGTATGCGTATCACCGTGAACGGTGCGCGAGTGGAAAACAATATCCGCAAAAGCATTGAACCAGCCTTGTGGAATCAGGCGAAGGAGTGCGCCAAAGGCAAGAGCCGCAAATCCTGCGACTTGAATGCTTATATCGAGGATGCAAGAATCAAACTCCACCAGACTTTCAAGGAACTGGAGGAACAAGGGCTGTTCATCACCGCTCGCCTATTACAAGAAAAAGTTTTTCGGACAAGACCAAGCACCCGAAGTTGTCCGTACACTTATTCAAACTATCCAAGAACATAACGACCAATGCCGTGAACTTGTCGGAAAGGACTATGCCCTGATTACCGTCCGCCGTTATGAAAGTTGTAAGCGTTATCTTGCAGAACTTATCAAACAGAAATACGGCAAGGAGGATTTACCATTATCGGAAGTCAATGGAGAGCTGGTACGCTCTTTTTGAATTCTATCTCAAAACAGAGAAGGAATGCCAGCAGAATACGGTTATCCGCTACATGAAGTGCTTGAAGAAGATAACCAATCTTGCGCTTGCTAACGAATGGATTACCAAAGACCCGTTCATCGGCATCAAGTTTCATGAGAAAGAGGTTATACGCGAGTTCTTGACAATGGACGAACTGCTCACTATCTATCACAAGGAGTTTCCGTTAGAGCGTATCACTATTGTCCGTGATGTCTTCATCTTTGCAGCCTTCACGGGGTTAGCTTTTATAGATGTGCAACAACTGGCACCGGAACATATCGTGGAGGATTCCAATGGCAATCTATGGATTCGCAAGCCTCGTCAAAAGACGAAGAACATGTGCAACATTCCTTTACTTGATATTCCATTGGAGATTCTCCGTAAATATGCGGAACATCCAGCTTGCCAAAAGAAAAAACAGACTGCTGCCAGTCCCCTGCAATCAGAAGATGAACAGCTATCTGAAAGAAATCGCAGACTTATGTCTGATAAACAAGACCTTGACCACACATGTAGCCCGGCACTCGTATGCGACCTCTGTATGTCTCGCCAACGGTGTGAGCATAGAGAATGTGGCAAAAATGCTCGGCCATTCCAATATAAAAATGACGCAGCACTATGCACGTGTGTTGGATTCCTCCATTCTGCGCGATATGAATAATGTAAAGAACGTGATGTCTAAAGTAATGCGATAGATATGGATAGAGGAATAATATCAATCAGTGAAACAGGTGTAATCACCATACCGACTGCACCTATATGGATGACCAAGTTCGAGATAGCCGACCTGTTCGGGGTGTTCTCATGCGATGTCCGCAAGGCGATTCATGCCATTTACAAGAACAAGGAACTGAACGAATTTGACACGATGAAGTATCTCAAGCAACCGGATGGCATCAGTTATGACGTTTATGATATTGAAATGGTTATAGCCGTTGCATTCAGGATATGCAGTAAAGAGAGTGTCTTGTTCAGACGGTTTATAATAAATGAAATTAGCACCATTAAGAAAGCTACACCGATTATACTATTTGTTGCCAGCGTCAGAGGTAATAACCGATGGTATAGTTGAGGCTTATTCCATCAGCCACTCGTTCCCGATACACGGATGCAAAGGTAGCGTATGGCTTGATGGCAGCAGCAAGGTCAGGCGGCAGAGCCGTTTCGGGCAGAATCTTCCTCAAACGAGTTTGAGCGTATTCAGCCCGAAAACCTTGCCACTGCCTGCCATACGCTTGAAGAGCATCCGGCAACGGAAACAAGCGACTGATGGGAAATCAGAGAAAAGAGAGGAGCGGCTTACAGACGAAGCAGGATTTTGATGCTCCGTCCGTAAGCCGTTCCTTTCTCTTTTTGCCGAAAGTCCGTTGCTGACGTAATCACTGGGCAGACGGCAAACTGCGCTCTTTCAAGAAAATCATGTACCTGTCAGCCGATAGGCAGAGCGGTAGCCGTCAGCAAGCATCCTTTCGATGTCGGATTCACGGTAGAGGATTTTACCGCCCAACTGGATATAGGCTATGCGCCCTTCGTTCCGGTAGTCCTGAAGTGTCCGGCGGCTCACTTTCAGCCGTGCCGACACCTCCTTGTCGGTGAAGAAACGTTCACCGTTCAGTGTCGGGCGGTAATTGGCAGTCAGATGCTCGAAGCCGTCAAGCAGACGGTCAAGACTGCCCATGAAGTGGATTATCCACTCGCTGTCCTTGTTAATCAGTTCATTCATGTTATTTTGGATTTAGTGAGTATTGTTAGTTTACTTCGTTCATTTCATCAAGTTTATATAGTTCTTCCTTTGAACTTTGCTTCTTTCGCCTGTCCTCCACAACGGAGACTATACGTTGCACATCTTCTGGACGGTAATACGTCTTGTGGTTTATCTGCGAGTAAGCCAGCGTGCCGTTATTCCGCAGGGTCTGTAACGTGCGGGGACTGATATTGAGCATCCGGCACACGTCCTGATTGTCCATCCACTCGTCTATTGTCTTCTCTCCGTGCCGCTGACAGATGGCATCCATGCGACTGACGAAACGGTCGAACTTGGCGACCATCGCCTCAAAGGTCTTTCTTTCAATTGATACGATTTCCATATACATACTTTTTATTTTTACTGTTTCTTTTGCCGCAAAGGAATACATAATCTGTTATCCGGCAATGGATTTCCCGGAAGTGGAAGCATGTGGCACAGGTAGGTAGAGGTTGGCACAGATTGGGGCTATATTCTTAATTCCGGAAATCAGGAATGTGGCAAGAGAAAAAACAAGGACTTAATTCAAACCTGACTGTGATTGCACCTTTGTTCTTCCGGTTATTCATATCCGGCAAATCTGTGAAGTCCTCACCAATATCTCTATCACCATAAAGCAAAATCTCACAATATTGCCTAATCGAATCCAAGTTATTGACTGACTGTACTAAAACATCTTACTTTGCTTGCAACAATCGGTCAAGGCACAGACCAAGACCACAGTAATAACTTAATCAATCTGTTTTATGACAATGAAAAGAGAACCAAGTATCAGTGAGCAGCAGGCTCGTGAAATCGTGGAAAGAATGGGACGCAGGGAATCCCGCAGTGAGAAGTCTATGGACGATTTCTACCAGAACATCGGTCTGGATCCGGAACAGCTGGCACAACCCGGCAGGACCGTCATGAAAAAAGCGGAAACAGCTACGGTGGATGAACCGTTAGGCGGAACGCCCGAAGAAGTGGCAGTGCCACAGAAGCGTGTCAGCAGCAAGCAACGCAGGCTGTCGCTGGACGAGTACCGTACCGCTTACCTGCGAGTACCCAAGATAACCGACCGCAAGCCTGTGTTCGTCAGCGGTGAGGTGCGTGACCGGCTGGATGGGATTGTCCACCGTCTCGGTGGGCGTGGCATGAGCGCATCGGGACTTATTGAGAACCTCGCCCGTCTGCACCTTGAAGCCTACCGGGAGGACATCGAGCAGTGGCGCAAACTCTGAGTGGATTACGGTAGAACCGGTCAAGTCAGTGGATACACTCCATCGGCTTGACCGATATTCCAAATGAGTTATTATACTCACAAACCAATCCGACAGGCGGAGGATTCTTGTGTCTTCAAAGACACAGCAAGATATATTTTCAGTTACCCGAATAATTCTAAGTAACTGAAAACACCTTCACTGCCGTGGGCAGAATTATCCTCCGCAGTCGGATAATTTCGGGGTTCCTTAATCAAAGATTAAACAATGGACAAGCCATAAAATTAAAAGAATAAGAAGAATGAAAAAGAAGAGCAAGTACGGGAGAAATCCCAAATTGAACCCGAAGACGCACTGCGTGATGGTGCGCTTCGACGATGTGGAATGGAACAGGTTCCTGACGATGTACGAGGAATCGAACATGTATGCGAAAGCCGTCTTTCTCAAGGCGCATTTCTTCGGACAGAAGTTCAAGGTGCTGAAGGTGAACAAGACGCTGGTGGACTACTACACCAAACTGTCGGACTTCCACGCCCAGTTCCGTGCCATCGGTACGAACTACAATCAGGTCGTTAAAGAGTTGCGCATCCACTTTTCGGAGAAGAAGGCGATGGCGTTGCTCTACAAGTTGGAGAAACTTACCATCGACCTTGTGAAGTTGAGCCGGGAAATTGTGGAACTTTCAAGGGAAATGTATGCTAAATGGGAACAACAAAAAGGATAAATTCCATTGTACACCTAAAAAATACGGTAGATACACAACCCTGTGAAATAACGCGAAATACCGAGAATTTCATAGGGTCCGGCATATCATCATCGGGCGTTCGGAACTATATGCGAAAGATGAAAATCGGCCGAAAGGATTGAAAATATAATTCATATCATAGAAACGACTTTGTCATTATGCGCAGTCGTTTCTATGTTTCATTTACCTCTTTTTACTTCGTAACTAACACGAAATTGCTACTTTTGTAAAATGATTCAAGAGGAATTCGATTTTTACAGACCATGTAAGCTATTGCAACCTTATGTGAGATATTATTGGGTATTCAAAAGTAACCAGTTTTTGAATACCCTGACTTTTCCTATCGGTTGCCCTCAAATCATCTTCCATAAGCAAGCACCACTATATATTCCCGAATTGAATGCTGCACAAGACAAACTCACCATCAGCGGACAAGTTAATTTCTCGTCACACCTATATGCAGACGGCAATACAGAAATGATAGTGGTCGTGTTCCAGCCTCACGCCATGAGTATGTTTCTGAACATGCCGACATCGCTCTTTTACAATCAGGAAGTGTCCGGTTACAGCCTCGAAAACAAAAGTTTGAATGAACTGGCTACACGAATATTCGACTGTGAGAATAATTCTATTTGCATAAGCTACATAGAAAAATGGCTGTTGTCACAAATTGCCGATAATTTGGCTGATACCACATACAGAATTAAAAGGATAGATGCCGCCATACAGCGAATATATATCACTCCGCAAATCTCTGTGAACGAATTATCTTCTATTGCCTGCCTGAGCAAAAAGCAGTTCGAGCGGTTGTTTCATTCCTTTGTAGGCATCAATCCCAAAGAATATACCCGTATCGTCCGCTTCCAAAAAGCTTTGGCGCAGATGCAGCATCAAGCGGGCAAAGAACTCAACCAGGTGCAAATAGCATACGCCAGCGGTTATGCCGACCAGTCACACTTTATCCGGGATTTCAAGAAGTTCTGCGGATATACGCCCATGTCTTTGCTGAAAGTATCAAATCCATATTCCGATTTGTTCACCAATCCCGTGTAAATGTCCCGTTTGTTCTATCCGGGTTCAAACGCTTCTCCTACTTTTGCCGCCTGATTCATTAAATGAAAATAGCATTAAGTATGAAAGAAGTAAATCCCCAAGAAACCAGCCGGGCATACGCCTTTGAAATGTGGATGAACGCACCTATGCCGATGGTGACGTTCTTTAAGACCCTCGACGTGTCGCGCCTTGTGAAAATCAGCCGGAAATCGGGCATGAAGTTTAATATGTTGATGTGCTGGTGCATCGGCAAATCCGCAAGGGACGTGAAAGAATTTTATATGCTGCCCGTTGGCGGTAAACTGATGCAGTACGATACCATTGCAGTAAACACCATTGTCGCCAACAGAAAGGGCGAGGCAAGTTCGTGTGATGTTCCTTTCTGTGATGATTTATCTTTGTTTAACCAACACTATCTGCGACTTACCAAACAAGTGGCTGAAAGTTGCGTCAATCACGACTTGACGGAAAGCATGGTTATCGGAACTTCCGCATTGGCACAATATGAAATAGACGGGGCTGTCGGGATGTATAGCGGCATTTTTAATAATCCGTTTCTTATTTGGGGCAAATACAAACGCCGCCTGCTGAAAACGACGCTCACCGTTTCTTTCCAGTTCCACCACACGCAGATGGACGGGGCGCACGCTTCCCGCTTTTTGGACGGGATTCAGAAAGAAATTAATAAATTGAGAATATAAGTTCAGGGAAAAACGCTATCTTTGCAGAACTAACAGAAAAAGAAATAGTTGTTCAACAATATGAAATGGCAGTTGTGCATATAGCTACGCTCAACGAATAGCACTTCCAATTATTGCTATTCAGCAATAGACAGGCTTATGTTTTAAGTTTGCCTGTTATTGTTTTGTCATTATCCCTTACTATAAATCTATAAGATTGTCGTGCTGCTTAAAGCGGCAGGATGTATCGTATCATATTGGTTTGAACAAATGAATTATACCTATAAGAAAATCTGGCTCATCGCTTTTCCTGTAATGATGAGCATCCTTATCAAACAACTGATAAATATTACCGATGCTTTGTTTTTAGGGCATGTGGGTGACGTGGAACTGGGTGCATCTGCCCTTGCCGGAATATGGTTCTTGGCAATTTATATGCTCGGCTTCGGGTTCAGTTTGGGATTGCAAGTGGTAATTGCCCGCCGTAACGGAGAACAGCGGTATGCAGAAACGGGAAAAACGTTCTTTCAGGGATTGTTTTTCTTGCTAATACTGGCGGTACTCCTCTGTCTGCTATCCAAGATATTTTCTCCCGTTCTGTTGAAGCATCTGATAACTTCGGATGATGTTTATAATGCGGTTATCCGCTATTTGGATTGGCGTATTTGGGGATTGTTGTTCTCTTTCCCGTTCCTTGCCTTACGCTCGTTTTTGGTAGGCATTACACAGACAAAAGCTCTGAACATGGCAGCTTTCACTGCCGTACTGGTGAACATTCCGCTGAACTGGCTCCTGATATTCGGCTTCGACATGGGTATATCGGGGGCGGCTATCGCATCTTCATTTGCCGAAATGTGTTCGCTGGCTGTATTGGCTGCATATATGTTTCGGCACATTGATAAAAAAGCGTATGGCTTATACTGGCATATTGATATAACGGTATTGAAAGAGGTATTTTCTATCTCGGTATGGAGTATGCTCCAGTTCTTTACAAGTGTAGCCATTTGGTTTCTGTTCTTCGTGGCTATCGAACGTTTGGGAGAAACTGAATTGGCAGTATCAAACATTGTAAGAAGTGTTTCCGCACTGTTTTCCGTTATCGTCAATGCATTGGCAGGTGTCACCGGTTCTTTGGTGAGTAACCTGATTGGAGCAGGTGAAAAGAAACAAGTTTTTCCGCTTTGCCATAAGATTATCCGTTTAGGATATGCGATAGGCATTCCATTGATTGCTTTTGCGTTGTTCTTTCACCAGCCCATTATAGGGGCTTATACGGAAAATCCCGCTATCATACAGCTTGCATGGCCGCCTTTTCTTGTCATGCTATTGAATTACTTCTTTGCACTACCCGGTTACGTCTATCTGAATGCAGCAACAGGAACGGGAGCAACACGGACGGTATTCATTTTTCAGGTGACAACAACTATTGCTTATCTGTTCTGCTTATGGGGATTAGATTTTTGTCATGTTCCATTTGCGGCATATTGGGCAGTGGAATACTTATACGTAATGCTGCTTGGTACACAATCCGTCATTTATCTTAAATATAAACAATACTAAGAACTGAAAGTTATGATGAACAAGATATATCCCCGTAAAGGTGACACGCAAACCGTTTATTTGAATGCTGTCGTAAAAGACCCGTCTATCGAAATAGGCGACTATACCATTTACAATGATTTTGTTTCAGACCCGTGTCTGTTTGAGCAAAACAATGTGTTGTATCACTATCCGATTAACCACGAACGGCTGATAATCGGAAAGTTTTGTTCTATTGCCTGTGGAGCAAAATTTCTGTTCAACTGCGCCAATCATACCCTGAAATCACTATCGACTTACACGTTCCCGCTGTTTTATGAAGATTGGGAATTGGATAAGGCAAATGTGGCTTCCGCTTGGGACAACAAAGGTGACATCGTGATAGGCAATGACGTGTGGATAGGATATGAAGCCGTAATTATGGCTGGTGTCCATATCGGTGACGGAGCTATTATTGGAACAAGGGCGGTTGTGACGAAAGATGTGCCGCCCTATACCATTGTAGGTGGTATCCCCGCAAAGGAGATACGAAAGCGGTTCAATCATGATATAATAAATCGGATGCAGGCTTTGAAATGGTGGAATTGGCCGGTAGATAAGATACGGGAGCTTATGCCTTATCTGAAAGATGGACGTTGGGATAAATTATAGGCAATATGAAATCAATCAAGAATCTAATTTCGCTCGGATATTTGCTGATGGCACTATTGGTTATCGGCATAATGTATATTTGGCGTAAAGAATGGTACGAATTAGAGAAATTGGAAGTTCAGAATCGTCATATAGATACTTTTCGCCAAGAATCGCACGAAATATTTGTTCTTCTTATTGAACTTTCTTTATCAGGCGAGACTGTATTGGAATGGGAATATACAGATTTGGAACATTACCATATCCGGCGTATAGCAATCGACAGTATGCTATGCCGTTTCAAAGCTACCTATCCGGCAGAGCGTATCGACAGTGTGCGCCATCTTCTCAAAGATAAGGAACGACAAATGCGTCAAATCGTACAGGTACTTGAACAGCAACAAGCCATCAATGATAAGATCACTCATCAAGTACCTGTAATTGTACAGAAGAGTGCCCAAGAGCAACCTAAGAAACCGAAACGGAAAGGATTCTTGGGCATATTCGGCAAAAAAGAGGAAATTAAACCAACTGTTACCACCACGATGCTCCGTTCCCTTAACCGGAATATGATAGCCGAGCAACAGGAGCAAAGCCGCCGTCTATCGGAACACGCTGACAGCCTTGCTGCACGGAATGCAGAACTTAACAGACAATTACAAGGCTTGATTCGCCAAATAGACGAGAAAGTTCAAGCAGACTTACAGAAACGGGAAGCGGAAATAGCCGCCATGCGTGAACGGTCATTCTTTCAGATTGGCGGCTTGACAGGATTCGTTTTATTGCTGTTGGTCATTTCTTATATCATCATCCATCGAAATGCCGTCCGCATCAAGCGATATAAACAGGAAACAACAGATTTAATCGGACAACTCCAAAAATCAGTTGAACAGAATGAGGCACTGATAGCCTCCCGCAAGAAAGCCGTGCATACCATCACCCATGAGCTGCGCACACCTTTAACCGCAATAATCGGTTATATTGCGTTGATGAAAAAAGGCAATGATGCGGATAAAAAAGAGCAATATGTCCGTAATATCCGGCAATCCTCCGACCGTATGCGTGAAATGCTCAACACCCTGCTGAGTTTCTTCCGTCTGGACAACGGCAAGGAGCAGCCGAACATTTCTCCTTGCCGGATTTCGGCAATCACGCATATTCTTGAAACGGAGTTTACGCCAATCGCCATGAACAAGGGGCTGGCTCTTACCATAACCAATCAAACGGGTACAGTCGTCCTGACCGATAAGGAACGTATCCTGCAAATCGGCAACAACCTGCTGTCAAACGCCATCAAGTTCACGGATAACGGTGGCGTTTCTCTGACAACGGACTACAATAATGGCGTCCTGAAACTTATCGTCGAAGATACGGGCACGGGAATGACCGAGAAGGAACAGCAACGGGTGTTCGTTGCGTTTGAGCGTCTGTCAAACGCCGCCGCAAAGGACGGCTTCGGACTGGGACTGTCCATCGTTCAGCGTATCGTATCAATACTCGGCGGCACGATACGGCTGGAGAGCGAGAAAGGCAAAGGCAGCCGTTTCACGGTGGAAATACCCATGCAGACAGCCGGGGAACTGCCGGAAAGGATAAATCAGACACGGATTCATCATGACCGTACATTCCATGATGTCATCGCCATCGACAATGACGAGGTTCTTCTCCTGATGCTTAAAGAAATGTATGCACAGGAAGGGATACACTGCGACACCTGCACCGATGCTGCGGAACTGATGGAAATGATACGCCGGAAAGAATACAGTCTGCTTCTGACGGATCTGAACATGCCGGAAATCAACGGTTTCGAGCTGTTGGAGCTGCTACGTACCTCCAACGTTGGCAATTCAAAGACTATCCCGGTAGTAGTGACAACCGCTTCGGGCAGTTGCAGCAAGGAGGAACTTATGGAACTTGGTTTCTCCGGTTGCCTGCTCAAACCGTTCTCCATATCGGAACTGATGGAAGTTTCAGATAACTATGCCATGAGTATGACACAGGATGAAATGCCGGACTTCTCCACCTTGTTATCCTACGGCAATGAATCCGTCATGCTGGAGAAACTGATAACGGAAACCGAAAAGGAAATGCAGTCGCTCAGGAATGCAGAACAACGGAAAGACCTTCCGGAACTGGACGCCCTAACACACCACCTGCGCAGCTCTTGGGAGATACTCCGTACCGACCAGCCATTAAGGAAACTTTATAAACTGCTTCATTGTGATGGCACGCCTGACGATAAAACAATTGGCAATGCCATAAAATCCGTACTGGATAAGGGTTCGGAAATCATCCGGCTGGCAAAAGAAGAAAGGAAAAAATATAATAATGGATAATACAAAAATCATCGTGGTGGAGGACAACATCGTGTATTGCGAGTTCGTCTGCAACCTGCTGGCACGCGAGGGATTCCGCACCGTGCAGGCTTTCCACCTCTCGACAGCAAAGAAATATCTGCAACAAGCCGCAGACGGGGACATAGTGGTTTCCGACCTGCGCCTGCCCGACGGCAACGGTATCGACCTTTTGCGCTGGATGCGCAAGGAGGGCAGGATGCAGCCCTTTGTCATCATGACCGACTATGCCGAAGTGCATACGGCGGTGGAAAGCATGAAACTTGGTTCGCTGGACTACATACCCAAGCAGCTTGTGGAGGACAAACTCGTTCCTCTGCTACGTACCATATTGAAAGAACGGCACACCGGACGAAACCGTATGCCCCTGTTCTCGCGTGACGGCTCGGCGTTCCAAGCCATCATGAAGCGGATAAGGCTGGTAGCCCCCACCGACATGAGCGTGCTGATATTCGGGGAGAACGGTACAAGCAAGGAGCATATTGCCCACCTTCTGCACGACAAGGGCAAGCGGGCAGGAAAGCCGTTTGTGGCTGTGGACTGCGGTTCGCTCACCAAAGAACTTGCGCCGTCGGCTTTCTTCGGACACGTCAAAGGAGCGTTCACAGGTGCTGACAGTGCCAAGAAAGGCTATTTTCACGAGGCGGAAGGCGGCACACTATTTTTAGACGAGGTTGGTAATCTCGCACCGGAAACCCAGCAGATGCTACTCCGCGCCATACAGGAACGTCGGTTCCGTCCCGTTGGCGACAAGTCTGACCGTAGTTTCAATGTCCGCATTATCGCCGCCACCAACGAGGATCTGGAGGCGGCTGTGAACGAAAAGCGATTCCGGCAGGACCTGTTATATCGTCTGCATGACTTCGAGATAACCGTCCCGCCGTTGCGCGACTGTCAGGAGGACGTCATGCCGCTGGCTGAGTTCTTCCGTGAAACTGCGAACCGGGAACTGGAATGCGATGTCATCGGCTTTGACGGAGAAGCCCGCAAGACATTGCTGACCCATGCGTGGCCGGGCAATGTACGCGAGCTTCGTCAGAAAATCATGGGTGCGGTGTTGCAGGCACAGACGGGTCTTGTCACGAAAGAGCATCTGGAACTTGCCGTGACGAGGGCGACCTCACCTGTCAGCTTCGCCCTGCGCAGCGATGCGGAAGACAAGGAGCGTGTTTTACGCGCATTGAAGCAGGCGAACGGTAACCGTAAGGTTGCCGCCGAACTGCTCGGGATAGGACGTACGACGCTGTACAACAAACTGGAAGAAGTATGGATTGAAGTATAAATTTGAGCAACCATAGCCCGCAATTCACCGGATTTGTATGATTTTGATTATCAGAATTTGGTTAATTCTTAAAATAATATTATCTTCGCATTGAGCTATTTGAAATGATTGGGAATCATGCAAAATGATGAAGACAGGTGGTTTCTAAACCATTACCTATATCTCTATTATTAGCTTGTAATTTATTGATAATCAATCATACATTAGTTAGTGCAACAAATGTGAAACAGCAAAATGTAAACAAATATATTAAATCCAATTTTTCAGAATTCTCTTGTTTTTTGGAAGAGGAACAATGCAAGTGTCACAAGACGTTTTTCGTTTTGTCCCATTACAAAACTTTACAGATGAATCTTATATTGATTGGAGCAAAAGTATTTCTGAGATAGATACACAACTCTATGCTAAATACAAACTATCAGATGAAGAGATTTCATTCATTGAATCAATGACAAAATAATATAATATCATTTTATCAAGAATAAAGCTATGATAGAGAATGTCATAATGCTAAATAGAAAGATTTACCCCTGCTCAGGTAACTGTAGCAGAGGCAAATTCCTAAAAAAGGACTCCTCTCTCTTATTCATTACAAAATATAAAAATAGTAAATCACAATAGTATAATTTTAGCGTTCACTTTAAAGTGAACGCCATTTTTTAATCACCTTTTTTGTGATTGTGAGGTTTAAGAGATGGCGTATTGCCAGGAGTCTTCTTATTATCCCTTTGCCTTCTGTCTGGTTTACCTGTTGACACGGCAATTCTTTTAGGACCAGGTTTTATGCCCATAATCATTAAAATAAAGTGACGGCTCGGCTTTTTTACAATATTACTTGCATACTTTTAAACGAATTATTACTTTTGCAGCCTATTAATGTTATACTCATTACCTATAGCCATCGTTCTTCAGGGATAATAATTCGCCTTGTTGGTTATCGCTTTGCTATATAACGATAACAACATTAATTGTTTTGATGATTTGAAAGTTCTAGCAGGTTTGACATACCTGCCAAAACTTTCATCATTAAAAATTAAGCGTATTGGATTAGTCTCCAAGTTACCGCTTTACCACAGTAGGGAGGCATTGTGTTGCCTTTCGCAATAGGTGCCGTCGTTGTAGGAAAGCCATCAACTTTCCAAACACCACTTACTGGACATTTTTCTCCTGTTTTTGCTGTCATATTATATATGATTTAGTGAATATTTGTAGGCACCTGACCAGCCATACTTGGCCACTTATTTAAAGGATAAGTATCCTCCAAGTAGAACTTGGTATAAACATCTTCCAAGACTCCCCCCTTGGAAGATGTTTTCGTTTGCAAATATATGACTTTTTTCAATATCACAAACAGTTTACCGAAAAAAACTCAACTACAGGCAATATATTACCATATATCCAGCCTTTCGACCCTATTAATTACTGAATTTCTCTACAATAAACAACACAGAAAAACACAAAATAAGAAAAGACCTCCTGATAAATAAAAACGAGTTAATATGTTCCTTGCAGCCCGGTACTTATTGTTCCTACCCGGTTTTAGAGTAGAAAACCTTAAGGATGATAGCAAGAAACGCCTTTAGAACACCTAGATTGTAATAGACCGACTTGTGTAACAAACTTTAAATCAAATATTGTCCCCACTATACAAGCGTCAGTTTCCGAAAACAAATTACGGTTATCCCCAAAAGGGGGGGGCGTGATGCTCTGCGGAGAACACAAAAGATAGTGGATGAAGATAAGTACGTAGTTGACTTCGACCTCGAACGCTTCTTTGACATGGTAAGTCATAGTAAACTAATAAAAATACTCAGTCGCGGCGTAAAATATGGAAAGGTGTAATAAATCTGATACACAAATATCTGCGTAGTGACATAATAAACGAAGAATTGTTCGAAATGAGCACCCAAGAGAGTCCCCCAAGAGGTTCTTTAAGTCCTCTACTGGGGAATATCATACCAATGAACTGGATAGGAACCTGAAAGATGTGAACATCCTATTACTTATTAAGCAAACGCTGCGCTGATATTCAGTAAATCCAAATGTAGTGTCCAATGTGTAAAGGAGTCAATAACTCGGTTCATAGAAAGCAAACTCTTCCTTAAAGTGAACCGTAAAAAGATTGTTGTATCGTATGTAAGAAAAGTAGAGTTCTTGGAATATCCTTTTTATGTAATGAGGAGAGAATGCCTTCCGAGTATACATCTTTAATTAAGATGAAAGCCAAACTCAAAGAGTTACCAAGTCTGTAATGGGGTACGAAATTAGGAAGTAGAAGCTCATTATATAAGAGTATAGATTGAATATTATATCTTACATAGATACAACGTCTCGGTATTGATGCAAACGAATGGTTAAGGCACTGGATATGTATATGCACTTGGAAATGCATGGAAGAAAGTCAAGGCAAAAGTTACGCTTCTAAAGAAACGCAGTGTTCTTGACTGGTAAGCACATCGGAGAGAAACACTCCCTTGGTTATTGGCATGCAACACACAGTCAATTGCTTCTAATGACAAGTTGCGTAGGATTAGTTTGTGGAACTAATTGACTACTACCTCAAAATAGAAATCGCTGTATACCGAACAGTGCGTACGAAAGATAGTTTTCGAAATCAGAAAACAAAAGTAAAAAAAACATATCGAGAACTTGCTTCCAAACAGACCTTTTAAGGTGTTATTAGTTTTTATTGATTACAAATTGATTTCGCTTTTTTGATTAACATATGGATTTACCGAATGACGATACCAAACTATCTCATAGCAATAGTTTTGTACATTCTCAACAGTTCTTCAAATAATGCTTCATCCATTTTGGGTAACTGCTCGTATACATTCATTTTGCTTACATAATGATGTAAACTAGAATTCTTATGCAGTAATGATAAATTAATAGATTGAACATGAGCAGAAGCAATGTCATCCTTTACCAAAAAACGGATAGAATCTCTTCTTATAATATCAAAATCCAATAAACTATAATCTTGAGTTGATATTATTAGTTGAGCATTTTGTGCCGCCCCTAAAAAAAATTTCAGTAGCTGATTCAACGTATTTCTTTGAACTCCACTACTATAATCATCTAAAATTATCGTTTTCTCTTTTCTAATAGCCTCATCTAATACAATTAAAAATCGAAGTATCTCCTTAGTGCCATCAGATTGTTCTGATAGCGGCAAACGCCCTCTTCTATTTCCTGTTTTTTTATCCAAACGATGAAACGTATTCACAATGTGTTTTTCCTCATCCATCCTAAACAGCATTCTTAACTCTGCTTCTTGTTTGTCTGACAATGACTTTAGTTTTTGCAATAACTCAGCAGGATACTCTACATCAATTTTCAATTTCTCATATGACATTATATTAGTATCTACAGATTTTAAAAACGAACAAATGACATTTTTTAATTGTTTGCTATTTTCTGTTTTATCATCAGGAAGTTCTTCATTTAAATCAACATCTTCTAAATTAACAATTTCAAAACCTTCCATAAAAAATAACAAATGTGAATTTAGCAACGCATGAGAAATATTCGTTTTAATAATAGTACTAAATACTGAATTATTTTTCAATAACGAACTGCTGATAATATAATTCTCATTATCACTAACTTGTATTTTATCTGTAAAGTCAACTTTTACGATGTCACTAACCTTATCATACCAACGATGAAATAGATTGATATTAGTTTTGGTTCGTAATTCATCTAAAATCTCCTCATATATAGCATATTTATCCCATTTAATACTATATAAATACCGTGAATCATTAATATGATATACTATCTCTATTTCAGATGGCTTGTTTAAACATTCTTCGTCAAAAGCAAATGGCCTATAACGTAAAGATTCATCTTTACGTTCACGAATTTGGGCAATAAGATACTGTAATGCATCAAATGCGCTCAGAATTTTACTCTTTCCAGCACCATTATTCCCTAATAAAAATACTAGTTTTAAGATATTTATCTTGTTTTGAGTCGTAAACCCACAAAAATTATTATCCAACATTCTATTACGCTCTTTTTTTCGCCGTAAATAGAATTGTTGTACGCTCCTTAAAGCAATAAAAGTTTGTGACAGTTAATGATTCAATCATAAGATATACTTTTTTATATGTGCAAAGATAATCATTTTCGAGCAACCATGCAACACAAACAGAAAAAAACTCAAGAAAATATTCTTAAAAGGCTCTATATTGTATTTTTCGGTTACTAATTTGCCAATTCGATTAAGTTTATTACTTTTGTGTTACGAAATCATCCGCTGTAATGATAAGCAAAACACAGCAAGTCACTGGTGGAGCAAACGGAGGAGATTACAGTTGAGTAGCTTTTGAAAATTAGTGATATTCAGCCACTTGGAAACAAATTACGATTCCTGGTGGCACCACTTTTAAGAAAAGAAAAACGATGTAAATCCCTGAATTTCAAACAAGTTCAGGGATTTTTCATTTCCAAGAATAGGCAAAATAAGTGGGATTGAAGCAGACGGCACGTCCTTATTCGGGGGACGGTTTTAGAAAGCCTAAAATGTTACACAACACAAGTGCTACTTCGTTTTTTTACAGCACGTTGATCTATTTTACATAACCAGGTTCTCGGTTCGATTTCCTAATTTTGTATCATTAAAAATTGAGCCGTATGGAAAGAGAAATATTCAGCGTGTTGTTCTTCATCAAGCGTAGTAAACCGTTAAAAACGGGAAAGTACCTTTGCGTGTGAAATTCTATCAGATTTACCAAGACTTGGAATTGGAGGAAAAGATTGTCTCCGCACGTGCCATAGTAAACCGCTATCAGGAAAAGGACGAAACTTTCAAAACATTATACAATGTGTTCAAGGAGTATAACGACAACTTGGAAACTCCAATGAAACTGATCCCCAATATCCAACTTAAATTGACCCCCGATTTATTTTTCCTAAAATACAAAAAAAATATCACATAATCAGTTTATTAGTTTTCGATTTGTGCTGGGTTTATAATTTTTATTTACTGCCAATATAATCATTCATTTCTTCCCGCAAATTTTGCGTATGGACTCTCCGTGCAGCTCAATTCTTGCGGCTTGGTGAGTTATTCTGTCCATGACTACGCCGGCTATTGTCTTCTTGCCGATGACATCATACCTGTCTTTGACCGGCAATTGTGATGTAATCAGTGTTGATTTCTTACCATATCGGTCTTTGATGATGTCCATCAGATGCATTCTGCTTCCGTTGTCCAACGGCTGCAAGCCGAAATCATCCTGTATAAGCATATCCGTCCTTTCTATCTTTTTCAGCTCCTACAGGATGCTACCTTTTACCTTGGTGGCCTTCAACTGCCCTAAAAGTCTGGAAGTATTGGCATACAGCACTTTCAATCCTTTCTGGCAGACTCTGTATCCCAAGGCTGTGGTAATGTAGCTCTTTCCTTTCAATGCATTGATGATGCGTGCCTCAAAACCGACATTTTGCCATTCCAAGTCACCAACAACACAAACAATCACCATATTCTTTTCGACTGTAATCGTTGCGTATTTCCGTAATACACCCACAATCTCGTCTATGTGCTTGTCATTATCAATCGCTACGGAAACTCCGATATCGGAAGTAGTCACCATGTCACCGGTGTATTGTAATTATAGAATGTATCAAACACGATGCTCAGAAAATGAGGTGTCGGTATCATATGTAGCGACTTGATCTTGACATATGTGATATTGTCTTTGGCGGCAACAGCTTTGATCGCACCCTTTTCCGCCGTGTTCGAGATCAATGTACCCGACGCACTTGGCTGCAACGCGTTCAAGAGACGTACCGGTATGTTCTTTTCCTTGGCAGGTAGGATACAAGTCGGATGTAGTATCTTGGCACCGAAATGTGCCAACTTAGCTGCTTCGTCGAAGTTCAACTGCCTAACAGGAGCGGTGTCATTGACAAACCGTGGATCGTTGTTGTGCATCCCATCAATATCCGTCCATATCTGTATCTCTTCTGCTTGGATAGCCGCTCCAATTAGAGAGGCGGTGTAATCGCTTCCTCCCTTTCCAAGTTGTCAATACTGCCGTAGGCATTCCGGCAAATAAAACCTTGCGTGATATATATTTCAGCCTCCTTGTTTTGCTCCAAGAACCTTTAGGTGTTTAGCGATATATTCCATGTCCGGTTCATTGTCCACCGTAATCCGCATGAAGTTCAACGCAGGCAATAAAGCTACCTCCACCCCCTGTTCTTCCAGATAACAGGCCATCAGAAAAGTCGATATCAACTCACCCTGCACCAAGATTTCCTTTTCATCGAATACGCTGAAAGGCATATTTGAGAAAGACCAGACATGTTGAGACCGTTCGAGCATGTATTGCATGGCCCTTTCCTTGTAGGTATCGCTTTGGTATAATTCTTCTATATGATTGACATAAGCTTGCTCCAAAGCAGAAAGGATCGCATTGGCTTTTTCCGGATCTTTTCTTATGGAAACACTCAGATATCTCCACTAAAGAGTTTGTTGTCCCTGCCATGGCAGAGAGTACTACTATTTTCTGTTCCTGATCGCAAATGATTGATGCGACATTCTTGATCCGCTGGGCAGAACCGACTGAAGTACCACCAAATTTTAATACTTTCATTAGACTATCTGATTTTTGATTTTACTTTTTATACATTGAATCTGATCACGAACGTGCTACCTTTACCGACTTCGCTTTCGATACGGATCGTACCACCATGAGCTTCCACAAAGTCCTTGCTGATGGCAAGTCCTAAACCGCTACCTTGTACTTTTGTTCCTGGCACACGGAAATAGTGATCGAAAATACTTTCGTGGTAACGCGAGTCAATGCCCTTTCCGAAGTCCTTGACATAGATCTCGACGGCTTTGTCGATCTGTCGTGCACCGATGATAATCCGTCCCGTTCTCCGACGAATAACGGATGGCGTTCGATAACAGGTTGGTCACAACCCAAGCAATTTTCTCGCTGTCGACAAACAACTTGGTGATCTTTTCAGGATACTCCACTTCGATCTGACAGTTAAAACGCTCGGCCTGTACCTGGTTCGCCTTGATGGCATAGTCGATCAGTTCGATCGGTTTGGTAATCTTCGGATTCAGGTAGAGCTTACCGCTTTCTACCTGTGACATCTTCAACAATTCGCCAGTGATCTCCAACAAACGATCGCTATTTTCCTTTATGTTCCTAGAAAGGCTCTCCTGTTCTGTATTAGCTTTCCGATCCGATTGTCTTCCAGTAATTCCAAGCTCATCATGATAGCTGATATCGGTGTCTTCAGTTCATGAGAGATCGTCGAAATAAAGGTTGTCTTTGCAATATCTTTTTCTTTAAATTCGGTCACGTTCTTCAACAAGATCACATCCCCGACATACTTACTCTCTAGTCCGGTCTGCTTGTTGACGTTGATCGGAATGTATTTTACTTGAAAATAGCTTTCCTTGTTGTCCGCATAGATTTTCAACGGGTCCTTATTGTCATCGGGATGTACTAACTGGCGAATCAAACGGCGGAGCAGATCATTTTTTAACGCCACTTCGGGAGCCGGCCTGCCAATAATGTTTTCCCGCGTCAAATTCAAAACAGTCAAAGCCTCGTCATTGACAAACAAAATCTTCCGTTCCTTACTCAAGCCTATGATAGGTTCTGCTATGCTGTTGATAATTGTTTCTATATATTTTTTTCCCTGCAGGATATCTTCCAGCGAACTGTTCCTGTATTCGGCCAAGCGCTCGGCCATCTCGTTGAACAACGTGGCTATTTCCTTAAACTCCGGTTCATTGCCCAAATTGAGCCGTTTGCTGTAATTGGCATTGGTGATTTCCTTGATGCCATCCGTCAATTTCCGGATCTGTACGCTGACCGAGCGTGGTAAACGAGCCAGAAAGAGGAAAGCGATCGTGATACAAGCAATCCCTACCGTCCAGATCCAAAAGAGAGATCTTTTCGCTGTGTGGACAGCCACTTCATTCTTCTCATAAATGGCAGACATATTGACTGCCATAATGGTATAAATCGTCTGGCGTATCTGCCGAATCGATTCATCATCCATGTCATCCAATGCCTTTTCACAGTACGAACTTAACCGGTTAGTCAGTACGTCTTCATCCTTCTCTGTCAGATTGTTTCTCTGAGCTTCCAACCCGGCCTCAAAGTTCTTTTCGGGCATTCGGATTTTCCCGAATGGCATCCAGTGACTCGAGCATCTGACGGGAATAAAGGAGTGAATTATAATTATCCGCTAGGATATTCTGCGTGTCATCCGATACATTATGAATGTTTTTTATAGCCAATCCCCCTAATAAAGTGATCAGGACAAATAAAAGTCCTATTCCATAAGTCAACTTTGTTTTTATATTCATATTATATAAGGATTTTTTAAGCTAATATTATCAAATCAATACCTAATTGAGCCAACTCTTCTAACATGTTCCGATAGTGAACCATAGCAAGGATAGCGGAAGGGTATTTTAAAGCGGTCGTCCGATACATAATGTGCTGATTTGCTTTTCTTTACAAACCTGTACGATCGCATCCGTTATATGTGGGGATTGCACTTGAATAACTTCTCCTCCGAGTTCCGTTGCCAGCTTGAAATGGTTAAGCAAATGTCTTTGGCTTGCCAACGGAATCCGGTCCGAACTTTCCCTAGGGGTTTGTACATACAATACAAAAGAACTTGGTGTTATATCGGGTAGCCAACCGCGCGACTTTCCGTATGATCTTACGAGGAGTTTTCTCATTACTGCTGATGCAGGCCATAAACCTTTCATGCCGCACGCCAAGATTCTCAGGAATAGTACTTTCCACTTTTTTTTCTACCCGCAAAGCTACCTCTTTCAATGCCAACTCCCTAAGCTGAAGAATATGCTCAGCCTTAAAGAAATTATTTAATGCTGTTTGTATCTTATCGGGTTTGTATATTTTTCCGGCTTTTAACCGAGCCAGCAATTCGTCAGCAGTAAGGTCTATGTTGACTACTTCATCCGCCTGCTCCAGTACGATATCAGGAATACGCTCCTTGACCTCAATGCCAACCACGTCCTGCACCATCTCGTTAAGTCCTTCTATATGCTGAATATTAACTGCCGTAATTACACTGATACCGGCATCCAGTATATCCATAACATCCTGCCAACGCTTTTCATTCTTACTGCCTTCGACATTGGTATGAGCCAATTCGTCAACGATGACAACTTCAGGATGGATACTGAGAATTGACTGCAAGTCCATCTCTTCGATCTCTTTTCCTTTATAAAATATCTTGCGGCGTGGGATGACAGGCAATCCTTCCACCAATGCCTCGTCTCGACTCGCCCATGTGTTTCTATATAACCGATCTTGACATCGATACCGCTTTCCAGTAATTGGTGGGCATCTGATAGCATCCGATACGATTTACCTACACCGGCAATCATGCCGATGTAGATTTTAAAATTGCCACGACGAGACTTTTTCAACAAATCCAAAAAATGTTGTACACTTTGTTCTCGGTCCATGCGTATTACTATATCAAGGTCTTAAAGAAATTCCCAAGACAAGATGAGCATCCTCCATACGAGGGTTCCAAATTGCCTGTGTAAAAATAGGTAATGAGAAAGAATCCGTGATTTTGATATCTTTCGTTGCTTTCAATGCAACATTCGTTACTGCAAATCCACTATTTACATCACCTCCATACGTAGTTATTCCCGCATCATACGGAAGAACACCACAAGTTGCATTCAGATCGACGCCCTTCACTGTGAATGGGAAGTTCAACTCTACATAAGAAGAATAGTTTTGGTTTCCATTTTCATCTTTATCTTGACCGGCAAACATGAAATTCCAAGTGATAGACAGCGGGTAACTTCTCAATAGGTAAAGTGTAAGCCAAACCTGCTTCAAAATGGTGAGCTGTTTCGTGGCTCTTGAAGTTAAAGTACGGCAAGAGCCTTGCCCTGCCCACCATAAGCTAGCGACAGACAATGTAGGACCAGCCGATCCGAATGTATAAGCAGCCGTCAAATCTATCTCTTTAGCCGCAGGCATTGACGTAGAATTGGCACCCTGGAAATCAGTAGATCCCCAAGCTGTCAAAGAGAAATTACCTACGCCCAGTGATAGTGTCGGCTGGAAGCTAGCACCAGTTTGGTAGAAACCACGCCAAATATAGGAACTTACCAAATCTCCCTGTACAGAAAAACTTACCTTACCATCCTCTTCCTGTGCATTAGCCAACGTAGAAGATGCCATTGAGAATGCAACTGCCAAGGCTGCTACTTTTTTTACGAATGATTTCATAACCTAAATCTAATTGACTTATTAATAACTGTTATTTGTTATTTGATGCTTGATCAAGCGCAACATTTAATTTCAACACGTTTACTTTTTCTGTACCGAACATACCCAATAACGGTTTCTCAACATGTGAGTTGACGATTCTCATTACCTTTTCTTCCGACCATCCACGAGCGTCTGCTACACGTTTGGCCTGTGCATAAGCGGCTTTCGGTGAGATATGTGGATCCAAACCGGAGCTGCTGGCCGTGATGATTTCAGCCGGAACTTTTTCACGGGTTAGGTAAGGATGATGAACCAAGAATGTATCAATACGTTCTTCCAACAAAGCTAAATGTTCTTCATTGGAAGGTCCCTTGTTACTACCTGCCGAACTGGATGCATCGTAACCGTCACCGGCATGGGAAGGACGTCCCCAGAAATAAATATCTTGCGTGAAATTCTGACCAATATTGGCGGCCCCCACTACTTTTCCATTCAATGTAACCAGTTCGGCATTACCCTTATTCGGTCCTGCCACTTGGGCAAACAACCACAAAACGAAGATGTAGAAAACACTGAAGAACAAACAAAATGCAATTGTCAGTCTTAATGATTTAAAAAGATTTGATATCATAATGAATTATTGTTTTATTTTCTTAACCTTCCTCCTATCTTCATACAGAGGGAGGAAGGTTTTTAATATTGATTTTACTTTTACATGAATAAACTTACAATCATATCTATCAACTTGATACCAATGAACGGGGCAATTACACCGCCCAAACCGTAGATCAGCAAGTTGCGACGAAGCAATGCGGAAGCACCAATCGGTTTATAAGCTACACCACGTAATGCCAGAGGGATCAGAATCGGGATAATGATCGCATTGAAGATGATCGCACTTAGGATCGCTGATTCCGGGCTGTGCAAGTGCATGATGTTCATCGGGGCCAATGCAGGGATCGTAACCATGAATAGAGCCGGTACGATAGCGAAATACTTGGCCACGTCGTTAGCGATACTGAAAGTAGTCAGCGTACCGCGAGTCATCAGCAACTGTTTACCAATTTCGACAATCTCGATCAGTTTCGTTGGGTCATTGTCCAAATCAACCATATTACCAGCTTCCTTGGCAGCCTGTGTACCACTGTTCATTGCCACACCAACGTTTGCCTGAGCCAAGGCCGGGGCATCGTTCGTACCGTCCCCCATCATAGCGACCAGCTTACCGTTTTCCTGCTCCTTACGGATATAGTTCATCTTGTCTTCCGGTTTGGCTTCGGCGATATAATCGTCTACACCAGCTTTTTCAGCGATATATTTTGCGGTCAACGGGTTATCACCGGTTACCATTACCGTCTTCACACCCATCTTACGCAAACGCTCAAAACGTTCTTGGATCCCCGGTTTGATGATATCCTGTAATTCGATCACACCGATGATGAAATCATCCTGTGAAACAACCAGCGGAGTACCGCCGTTACTCGTGATCTTCTGAACCAAATCGGCCACCTCTTTCGGTATTTGTTGCCGGCAGCCTCACTCATCTTACGAATAGCATCGAAAGCTCCTTTACGGATACGAGTACCGTTTGCCAAATCTACACCTGAACATTTAGTCTCTGCCGTAAACTTGATCATCTTTCGATCCGGATGTATTCAGATCATGTACACGTACACCTTTTTCACGTCCCAGTTCCACGATTGACTTACCTTCGGGTGTATCGTCAGAAAGAGAGGACAGTAGACAAGCTTGTACAAAAGAGTGTTCGTCAATGCCAGATACTGGATAGAACTGGGTTGCTTTGCGATTACCGATCGTGATCGTACCGGTCTTGTCGAGCAGCAAAGTATCAATGTCACCGGCTGTTTCAACCGCCTTACCGGATTTGGTGATCACATTAGCAGACAACGCACGATCCATACCGGCAATACCGATAGCAGATAACAAACCACCGATCGTAGTCGGGATCAAACAAACGAACAAAGAGATAAAGGCAGCGATCGTAATCGTCGTGTTGGAATAATCAGCAAACGGCTTCAAGTACCGCAAACAACAACGAATACCAGTGTAAAACCTGCCAGTAAGATTGTCAAGGCGATTTCGTTCGGAGTCTTTTGGCGAGAAGCGCCTTCTACCAAGGCGATCATCTTATCCAAGAAACTTTCACCCGGTTCAGTTGTCACTTTCACCTTGATCTGGTCGGACAATACTTTCGTACCGCCAGTTACAGAACTCTTATCACCACCCGCTTCACGGATCACCGGAGCAGATTCACCCGTGATGGCGCTTTCATCGATAGAAGCCAGGCCTTCGATAATCTCACCATCGGAAGGAATCGTGTCGCCGGCTTCACAAATAAAGATGTCGCCTTTCTTCAACTGAGAAGAACTGACCGTCTCGATCTTGTTACCGACACACAAACGAGCAGGAGTCTCTTCCCGGGTCTTACGCAAACTGTCGGCCTGTGCTTTACCACGTGCTTCTGCAATCGCCTCTGCGAAGTTGGCGAAAAGCAACGTGGCGAACAATACAATAAACACTAAGATATTGTAACCGAAAGATCCTTGCGTTGTATCACCGGTGGCAGCAGCCCATATCGTAACAAACAACATGACGAATGTCACCACCTCCACGATAAACATGATCGGGTTACGGAACATCATCCGCGGATTCAACTTAACGAATGATTGCTTCAAACTTTCTATAACGAGCTCCTTTGGAAATAAAGAAGCAGCTTTGTTATTTCTCATCTTCTTAATCTGTCAATTAGTAAATACTAAAATATTCGGCGATCGGGCCTAATGTTTGTGCCGGGAAGAATGACAAGGCAGCTACGATGACGATTACGCAGAATGTCATCACACCGAATGTAACCGTATCAGTCTTTAATGTACCCGCACTTTCCGGAGTGTACTTCTTGTTTGCCAATAGACCTGCAATAGCTACCTGTCCGACAATTGGCAAATAACGTGAAATGATCAGTGCCAAACCGCAAGTGTAGTTCCAAGAAATAGGTATTGTCGCCTAATCCTTCGAAACCGGAACCGTTGTTAGCAGAAGAAGAAGTATATTCATATAGCATTTCACTGAAACCATGGAAACCGGGGTTGTTCAACCAACCGCCTTCACTCTCAACAAAGCCCGGACAATATACCCACACATAGGCTGGAAATTGCGGTAAAGATCAAGATCACGAACGGGTGAGCCAACGATACGATCGTAGCGATCTTCATTTCCCGGGCTTCTACCTTCTTACCTAAGAATTCCGGCGTACGTCCGACCATCAAACCGCTGATGAATACGGCTATGATCAGGAATGCATAGTAGTTCATGAAACCTACGCCGACACCACCGAACCATGTATTGATCTGCATGTTCAACATCTCCACCATACCGGAAAGAGGCATTGTGCTGTCGTGCATACCGTTAACGGAGCCATTAGAGGTGACGGTCGTAGTCACAGACCACAAAGCGGTTGCGCCCGGACCCAGACGGGTTTCCTTACCTTCCATAGCACCGCAAGACTGGTCAATACCCATCTCGTCGATTTTCGGGTTACCTGCCATCTCATAGTGAACGTTACAGAATACCCCCAAAAGATAAGCAAACAGCATTACACCATAGATCACATAACCTAACTTTTTACGTTTCAGATAAAATCCCAAAGCAAATACCAATGCCATTGGAATGATCAGAATAGACCAGCATTCTACAATATTGGTCAGGTAAGTCGGGTTTTCCAAAGGGTGAGAAGAGTTTACTCCGAAGTAACCACCACCATTCGTACCTAACTGTTTAATCGGAACGATTGCAGCTGTAGGGCCTTGTGAAACAGTTTGTTCTGCTCCTTCCAATGTCGGGATTGTCATTTTGGACTCGAAGCCCATCGGCGTACCCTCCAGGATCAAAATAAAACCCACGATCAGAGACATCGGGAAAAGGATACGTGTACAGCTGATCACTAAATAGTGCCAGAAGTTGCCGATTGTTTTAGTTGTTTTGGTAGCCATCGATTTCATAATTCCAGCCATAGCAGCCATACCTGTCGCAGCAGTGATGAACTGGAACAACATGATGACGAACAACTGTGTAAAATAAGTCAAACCGCTTTCTCCGCTATAGTGCTGCAAGTTACAGTTAACCATGAAACTAATACACGTGTTGAACGCCAAATCCGGACTTTGTCCGCTGTTCCCATCAGGATTCAAAGGAAGATATCCTTGCGATACCAACAGGATCATACCCCAGAAGAACCAAAATACGTTTATAATAAGCAGAGATTTCAAGAATGCCTTCCAATCCATCTCTTCGTTGGGGTTGATACCCGCCAGTTTGTAAATAAATCTTTCAATTGGAGCCATGAAACGCATACAATCATTTCCCTCCTTGTACACCTTGGCGATATGCTTTCCCAGCGGGTAACTGATAACCAGCAGCAGCAATATCTGCAATGCTACACCTAAAATTTCTGTGTTCATCTTTTTACTTTAAAAACTAATTACCACTAAAACTTTTCGGGCTTAATCAGGACATACATCAAATACCCGAAGATCACTACACAAAGTATAAACAGTGCTAAAAACATAATTTAATTCTCCTTTCTTATATTAAATTTTCTCAAACCAGTCCACACACTTGAAGAAAAACCAATAGCATGCTACACCGGTAGCACACAAGAACAAAAACGATAACGTATCTTCCATACTTGTCTCTTTTAATTGTTAATACTATTTATTTGTTTTCCGCCCTACTATATGCCAAAGTTGTGCCAAAAAATCGAGTTTATGCACAATATATTGTTTATCAGTTATATAATCAAAAAAATAATATTATTATGTAATATGCTCAATCCTTTTCAAAATGAAAAAAATATTTCCATTTTACCAAAATCCTTGGATATCTGTCCAGCGCAGACAGGTTTCCAACAATCGAAATTTCTTCTTTTTAGCTAAAACCGTGTTATTGATTATAGGCAATTCGCAATTCTCGCTGATATATAAAACAGCACATCCCCGAGCTGTTGCCAATTGTTTTCTTAATGTGTTCCAAGCTTCTGTATCAGAAATAAAATATTGCGATGCGGTAGACTCCGTTCATACATATTCCAGCTTGTATTCATTCAGTACCAATTCATTTTCCAGGTTTGCCTTCTTTTTGGGATAACACAAATAGGCGATCCCTGTCAAAAGAGTGATTCCGGTCACAAAAGTATTCAGCAGATATTTAAAATAATAATCTTTTTCGAAGAAATAGAATTCATTGATGCTACCACATATACATACGCTAGCCACCAACAGTAATATTACCGTTATCCGTTGCTTCAAAAAGTTCATCCGCATATTCTTTCCCATTTGTATCCTAATTTTTGAACCAAATCCTTTAAAATAAGCCGTGAATAAATTATATCCACGGCTCAAAAAGAAAAAAACATTGGAAATCTTTACATAATGAATGGAGAAAAAGATTTTGGTACACATAAAACAACTTTAATTGCAATAATATATAATATGAAACTTATGTCCTTCTATGGGCGACCAAGTACTTCTTGCGAGGCCACCATTTTTCAATCCTATTTTTCAGAATGAAAAAATATCCAAAACGCCAATCCAGCTTGTTACTAGTAACAGAATGATAATCCTGTTTTTGATCCTTTGAGGAACATCTTTTTTTATTAAATTGCTGATTGCCCATACAGAGGCAAGCGAGCCTAACTGATAAATAAAAAATACCATTTTGTTTCTTTGTTGTTCTACATTGTTTCTTATAGCAGACAACCGAAGATGAATATTAATGATACTTTCTTCGGAAATCTAACTGATAAGGGTAATGCCAAAATCAGACCAATTAAACGACAACAAACATAAAACACTATATATCAATCGATTTTAAAATATTAATTCTAAATTGAAAGTAAAAAAAACCAACTAAAATGAAAAATTCTGGTACTTTTTTCATTTTGGTGAATTAACAAGAAAGAAATTTTCTTGCTCAATTCTTTGTTCATCAAAAATTTTCATTTTGGGAAAATATTTTCATTTGGAAAAATGTATCTCAGGCTTATTCTTTAGTAAAATTGGTATCAAATTTTGAATCTTTGTTTTAATATATATTATATCAAATATGAGATTATTTATCGTTTCGAATAGATTGCCTGTAAAAGTTACACGTTCCTCCGATGGAAAATTCGTTTTTTCACGGAGCGAAGGGGGGGCTACAGGTTTGAAGTCATTGGACGTTGATTGTGAAAACATTGGATCGGTTGGCCTGGCGTCTGCGTGGAACAAAAGACGGAAAAAGATGACATTTGCTGTCAATTGGAAAAAAATAATTATCATCCGGTATTCTTATCCGACGAACAGTATGAAAATTACTACGTAAGGATATAGCAACAGTACCCTATGGCCCCTCTGTCATTACTTTTTTGCATATACGTTATATAAAAGAACTTTTGGGAATCATATAGGGAAGTCAATGCTGTTTTTTGTGAAGAGATATCGCGAATAGTTGAGCCTAATGATTGAGTTTGGGTACAGGACTATCAGTTAATGCTGTTGCCAGGCATGCTCCGTGAGAAGTTTCCCAACCTTCATATCGGGTATTTCCAACATATTCCGTTTCCTTCACATGAACTTTTCCGGATTCTGCCCGAAAGGGTCGAGATCCAGAATGGACTTTTGAGAGCTGACTTTGTCGCTTTCCACATTCACGATTATATGCGTCATTTCATCAGTGCGACGGAACGCGTCCTTCATAAGAATTTCAATCTGGATGAAGTTCAAATGAATGATCGTGTAACCCGTGTGGATGCATTACCGATGGGGATAAACTATGATCTTTATCACAATGTGATAGCTGATGACAAAGTCCACCACGCAGTAGAGAAAACACGACTTCTATTTGGAGATCATAAGTTAATCATATCGGTAGACCGACTGGATTACAGCAAAGGAATATTGCACCGTCTTTACGGATTCGCCTCTTTTTTGAAAAATCATCCGGAATATCACGGGAAAGTGACATTGGCAATGGTCATTGTCCCCTCACGCGACCATGTAGGCAGTTATGCGGAACTAAAAACAAAAATTGACGAAGAGATCGGTTCTATCAATGGAACTTACTCTACCATGAATTGGACTCCGGTATGTTATTTTTATCACGGTTTCTCTTTTGAGGAATTGGTAGCGATGTATTATGGTTGAATTGTCTGATGCTTTATTGATTAATCCAAACGACACGGACCAGATCGAACAAGCCATTTGCCGTGCATTGAAAATGCCATTGGAGGAACAAAGAGAAAGGCTTCAGCGAATGCAAGCCATCCTTTCGGTTCAAACCGTAAACAAATGGGCTGCGGATTTCATGAGAGAATGGCGGCAGACCGCAGAGAAAAACAAACGATTACAAAAGAAAAAGATCTCCGCACAAGACCAGAACGAAATCAAAACATTATATGACCAAGCGAAAAAGCGCTTGATTTTGCTGGATTACGACGGAACATTAACTGCATTCAAAAATCATCCGGAAGATGCAGTTCCAACACCTGCATTACGAGACCTGTTACAGCGTTTTTGTTCCGACTCTCGGAATCATGTAACCATTAATAGCGGGCGGGACCACTATACATTGGAGAAATGGCTGGGAGATCTTCCTCTGTCTTTTGCCGCCGAGCATGGTGCATTTTACAAGGAAAAAGGCGCATGGCATAAAAACATAGGCAATCGAGAGTGGGATTCGGAGCTATTGTTTATTCTAAATTTGTTTGTAAGCAAAACCCCGTACTCTCATCTTGAGACAAAAGAAGCTGCTCTTGCCTGGCATTATAGAGAATCGGACGCCTGGCTGGGAGAGCTGAGAGCGCAACAGCTAACAAAGGCTATAATGCCTGTTTGCCTGAAAAAGGGATTACAAATCATGCAGGGCAACAAAGTCGTGGAAATAAAATCTCCAGAATGCACAAAAGGTTCGGAAGTAGATCGCCTATTATTGGCTTCCCGCTATGATTTTATACTAGCAATGGGAGATGACACGACGGATGAGGATATGTTTCGGGCTCTTCCAGTATCCGCCATAACAGTTAAAGTTGGAATTGTATCTGAAAAAGCCAAATACAATCTGTCCTCGCAGGAAGAAGTATTGCCTTTTTGGAAGAACTGTCGGGTGAAGGTGTTAGTTACGGAACGACTTCCAAAAGCATAAAAGGTCAACTGAAAGCCACCGTTGATTTTTTTTAAAGGATTGTGGACAAATAAAAAATAATTTTTATGGACAAGTTAAATTACGGAGTAATAGGAAATTGCTGCACTGCGGCTTTGATTTCGGATAAAGGCAGTATAGATTGGTTATGTTTCCCTAACTTCGACTCACCTTCCATCTTTGCATCATTGCTCGATCGGGAGAAAGGGGGATATTTCGGCTTCGAGGTTTCTCCGGATTATCAAATATCGCAATCGTATGTTCCTCATACAAATATTCTTTCGACCAACTTCGTATCAGAAGAAAATGAATTTGCCGTTGTAGATTTCATGCCTTGTTACCATCTGAGCGATGCGAGCAATTGTTATCGTCCGGCAGAGATCTACCGATATATCCGCAGAATCAAAGGTACTCCCCGTTTTAAAATCAACTATGAGCCGGCTCCGGACTATGCCCGTGGAAAGACAATTTTCAACACGACCTCGGAATATATAGAGACCTACTCTACTTCTAACAGCAAAGATAGGCAATATCTTTATTCCTCACTACCTTTGCACAACATCTTGGAACAGAAAGAAATCGTACTGGCTAAGGACGAGTTTTTGCTACTTTCATATAACGAGAAAGTAATACCCGTCAACATTGAGCGTGAGAAACTGGAATACTGCCGGACGCTGGTTTATTGGTTGAATTGGACTGACCGAACCAAGAAGTTTACGGTCTATAACGATATCATTGAGCGAAGTCTCCTAGTTTTAAAATTGATGTCTTTTTATAATGGAGCCGTATTGGCGGCCATAACAACTAGCCTACCGGAAACGATCGGAGAAGTCCGTAACTGGGATTATCGTTTTTGTTGGCTGCGCGACGCCTCCATGTCCATTGAAACTTTGTTCCAGATAGGCCATGTGGAAGCCGCAAGGCGGTTCATGAGATTTGTCCAGTCTACTTTTGTTTCTCAACACGATACTTACCAGATCATGTACGGTATTCGCGGAGAAAGAAAATTGACGGAAGTTATTCTGGGACATCTTTCCGGTTATAAGAACTCACGACCCGTTCGGATCGGTAATGATGCTTACCACCAGCTTCAAAATGACTCGTTCGGCTATTTAATGGACCTGATCTACCAATACTATCGTTTGATGCCCGGTACATTGGACGAGGTGGAAGATATGTGGGAAATGGTAAAAAGTATCCTGACGAATGTGATGATTGACTGGAAAAAACCAGACAAAGGCATTTGGGAGATTAGAGGAGAAGGACAGCATTTTGTTTCCTCCAAAGTTATGTGCTGGGTCGCATTAGACAGGGGAGCTCGTATTGCAGATTTATTAAACAAACCGACATACCGGAGACGTTGGTCGGAAGAAGCGACCGTAATCAAAGAAAATGTCATGAAAAACGGTTGGAAAGAAGAGATGCAAAGTTTCTCGCAAACCTACGGTAATTCCGACCTTGATGCGTCCTTGTTGTTAATGGAACCGTACGGATTTATCGATCCGAGAGACATACGCTACCATAAAACAGTGCAAGCGATAAAGAATGCGTTACTTTATAAAGGGTTGATGTACCGTTATAAATCTCATGATGATTTCGGACTCCCCTCTTCCGCCTTTACTATTTGTACGTTCTGGCTCATCCGTGCTCTTTATGTCATTGGAGAAAAAGAAGAAGCACGTAGTCTGTTTGAGGAAATGCTTCATAATTCAAATCACTTGGGACTTTTCAGTGAAGACATTGATTTTGAAACCAAGGAGCAACTGGGGAATTTTCCTCAAGCATATTCCCATTTGGCACTAGTCAATACCGCTATATTGTTTTCGGAAGAGGACATACGACTGTCTTTTAAATAAACCTTCTGTATCTCTTTCATTTTGGAAATATTTTTTCACTATGCAAAGGGCTACACTAATAAACGCATGAAGCATACTCCATGTTGATAACTTCAAGACTTTTATAAGTAAATTACCATTATAGACCGGCCTTAACCCATATTTTTCTTTATCCAATCGTATCCACATATAGAAGGAAAGCATCATAAAGGAGCCCATCTCTGCCAAAGAAGAGGCAATTGCCGCCCCCGAGATTCCTAATTCCCTAGTGAATATCAAATAAAAATTTAAAGGAATATTGATTAATACCGCTATGGCAGCAGCCCAAGATAGAGCTTTTGTATGCGTTATCCCCACTAAAAAAGAACGTATCGCTAAAAATGGGAATGAAAACAACAATCCAAAGCTACGCCAATCCAAGTATAGGATTACCGTTCGATAAATATCCGAGGAAACGATCAGCTTCTTTAATATAAATGGGGAAACCGTATGAATGAGAAGGTAAAGAAAGATAGCCAATCCCAAAAGGAAAAATAAGCCTTGAAAAAAAGTCTTGCCGGTTTCCTTGTAATCTTGCTCTCCATTCCTTCGAGCTACCATTACTTGCAACCCAATGCTAAATCCAAAACCAAGCATATAAATCGCCAAATAATAAATTCCGGCGATAGCGGATGCTCCTAATTCTATCTCTCCAACGTGACCTAAAAAGACAGCATCCGTTATATTGATTAACTGCTCCATTAAGATGCTCATCATTACAGGAAAGTTGATGAGCCATATTTGTTTATATGTATAATTCATTGCTCAACTGTATAATAGTACGATACAACATACCGCTTTTATGCAGTATGTTATTTCGTAATCCATAAAATAAAAGGATATAAAATCTCTGTGGCAAATAAATCGTTATTTGTCAAATAGCTGAATAGCTTTATTGGATAGGGCTAAAAGAAAAAACGGCTAAATAGACGTCTCTATCCAACCGTTCAAAAGATCTTCGCGATAATCTTTTGTGCTCACAGTCAAGGTTAAACTCGAAAAACATATAACTTCAAAATGAATTTATAACATCATTTTGTTTTGATGTTGGCAAAGGTAAGCCTTTATTTGTAAATAACAATTTTTTATCATGTTTTTTTTACTATTATATCTTTTTTTCTTCTCTAGAATATTTTCGTTTTAATTTATGGTCTCTTTTGTGCTCGGATATTCAAAAAAACACAATGGAAAGTTCAAGAGATGAAAGCAGGACATAAAAAGGGTGTGTCATGAAGTGAACCCCGAAAGTTGGACAAAAAACTTTCGGGGTTTATTTATGTCAAGACATCACACATTAGCAGAAAACAAGAAATCCTCCGTCTTCATGAAGAGGGAGCCAGCATGGTTGAGTTGATGACTCGTTTTCATGTCAGCGATTATTATTTATATATTCTTTTTGGAAGATATAAGAAATATGGCATTGACGGTTTAGAAAATTACAAGAAAACCGTTATAAGTTTGGCATTGAAGTTGCAAATAATCAAGGAGTATGAGGAAGATTGCTTACCTTTGTGGCAGCTTTGCGTGAAGTATGACGTCAGTCATTCCAGTATTTGCCGTTGGATACAGCAATACAAATCTGGAGGATATGAAGAATTGTACCGTCATAAGCAGCGAGGGCGACCAATCAAGAATATGGGACGACCAAAAAAGAAAGAACCTCAAACGGAATTAGAAAAGCTCCAGGCTGAAAACTTACGCCTGCGGGCAGAGAACGCCTTGCTAAAAAAAAAGCAAAGGCCTTAATGGAAGAAAAAAAGGGCCAAAACGAAAGACTCTGGTCTCTAGTCATCCATTCATTAAGGCCGGAATATGGTCTCGACCTATTGTTAGAGATTAAAGGAATGGCTCGTTCTACTTTTTATTACCACCTTAAACGACTTGGCAATACCTCAAAATATAAAGAGGAAAAGAAACGTATAAAGGAAATCTTTCAGGAAAGCAAAGGACGCTATGGTTATCGCCGCATCACCTTGCAATTACGTAATGATGGATATGTTATAAATCACAAGACGGTAGAGAAACTGATGCAGGATTTGGGAATCAAGTGTCTGATACGCAAAAAGCGGTATCGCTCCTATAAAGGAACTGTCGGCAAAATTGCACCAAATATCCTCAATAGGGATTTTAAGGCAGATTGCCCTTATAGTAAACTTGCCACAGATGTGTCACAAATATCAATTGGTCAACAAAAATTTTTTGTCGCCTATAATAGATATGTTTAATGGAGAAATACTTAGTTATAATGTATCTGACAGAGCAGATTTAGAACAAATAAACAAAATGTTGAAGGATGTTTTTGCTATTACAGACAAAGCACCGGCAGGGAATAAAATCCTGTTGCACTCTGATCAAGGATGGCAGTATCAACATAAAGACTATCAGAATGCATTGGCCCAACACGGGATAATACAAAGTATGTCCAGAAAGGGGAATTGTTTGGATAACTCTGTCATGGAAAACTTCTTTGGGATTATGAAGTCCGAACTCTTATACTCCAGGGAGTTTAAATCCATGCAGGAGTTCAAAGAGGAACTTGAGAAATATATTGATTGGTACAATAAGAAAAGGATTAAAATGAAGCTAAATGGAATGAGCCCGGTACAATACCGAGCTCATTATGAAGAGAATTTATAAAGTTATAATTTAACGTCCAACTTTCGGGGGGCACTTCATCATGACACACCCTCTTGTGAAACCATAAAAAGGATTTTCAGCCACAATGGAAATAAGTATTGACCAGCTTCAACATCTCTTCCGGATTATTCTCTAGGTCCTTGCGTAAAGAAGCGTCATCATAAGATTCCAGTTTATGGATGATGCCGTCTATCATACTCGGACTAAATACGTTATATTTTTCAAAAACAGCACGCTGTTGTCTTAAACGGGCGGCTGAGGCTGCGCAACTGTCTGGGAGTTGATCCAATGTCTTTAGGCGATCTTGATTCTCTTCCTTATGAATATTCACGTTTACATAAGTCTTCTCAGCGATCTCCAAAGCATCGTTGATCTCAAAACCATGGCGGCACGCAACTGCCAATCCTGCCAATAATTGGTATAAATCAGCGGAGCCATCCGGTGAGCGCATCTCGACCGTTTGCTTTTGGCTCGTATCATAATGGCTGGCAGGTTCCAATGGGTTCGCCAAAGCACACATGTCCGTTTTTGCGACCCAACCTAGCGGAACACGAACTAAAACTGAACGATTCCGATCTCCCCAACAAATATTCGTAGGTGCTTCTTGGTGTGGAACCAAGCGGAAATATGAGGTTGGGTTCGTATTCCCAAAAGCCGTAATAGAGGAAGCTAAGCACATCATTCCAGCGATAGCCTTACGGGCGGTTTCGGATAAGATACCATTCGCTAACATCTGATTCTTGCCATCTTTCATGATACGCATATGGACATGCAGACCGGAACCTGCTTTTCCCACCGTAATTTTCGGAGCGAAAGTGATGTTATATCCATATTCATGCGCTAGATTGCGGATCGCCCATTTTGCGATCATCAATTGATCTGCTGCATTTTCCGCAGGACATGGTAAGAACTCGATCTCATTTTGCTCATAGATCAAACCATTTAACGTAAAGTTACCAACTTCTGAATGACCATATTTAATTTGTCCCCCGGCTTGCGCTATGCAGTGCATGCACTCCGTCCGGAACTCATTGAACTTAGCGTAAGGAGCGGATTCATGATAACCTTTTTGGTCGGTAGCAGGGAAAACGCCTTCATCCGGTGCGATTACGTAATATTCTAATTCACCCATTGCCTCAAATTCCATTCCCGTCACCTCATGAAAAGCCTTACAAGCTTTATGCAAGGTATATTCCGGGGAACTTTCTAAGGGTTCTCCATCCTTATTGAAGAATGAGCAAAGCATGGTAAGCGTAGGTAATTCCGCAAACGGATCCTCGAAAGCCGTACGGAAACGGGGCACCACATACAGGTCACTACTTCCCGCCTCGATAAACGAGAAAAGACTAGAGCCATCCACACGCTCACCGCAAGTCAAGATCGCATCCAGATAGGCCGCATTGTTGATTACAAAGTTTAGTGTTTTCAAACGTCCGTCGCCTGCAGGATACATAAAATTAACCATCTGGATATCTTTCTCATAGATATAACGGATAATGTCCTCTTTCGTAAACTCGGACGCTGGCTTTTGTAAAAACTCCACTAATACGTTGGGAGTCATTTCTAGTTCTTTGTTCATGTCTTATATTGATTATGTTTATAGTGTAGAGAAAAACTTTCCTTTGGAACTGCTAACCGGAATCAAGCTAGAGATCGCTTCAGCAACCTCTATAGGTCGGTCAGACTCTATGATGTCCACGCCTTGACGGATGATCATACGGTATGCTTCAGCACGACTTTCGGGTGTGGATAGTTTATCGTCGGAAGGGGCGGTAGAGATCATACACATGACACCTCTTTCATGTAACATATCGATCACCTCACGGACTTCGGGGGTAATCTTAGGTCCTACGTAAGCCATGATATGGTTCCAAGGTATACCGTTATCCTCATAGTCTTGAACCGCCTCTTTCGTTTTTACAAAAGCCTCAAACATGAAATTCGGATTTTTCTCGTAAAAGAAACGAGCCGAGGCACCATCATGAACCGTAATCATTACATAAGGTTCCGCTTGCATATCGGTAATCAACTGAGCAGTGCGCTCCATCGGAACATCCTTCTTATCAAGGATTAGGATTGTTTTTCCACGGGCCCAACGAATCGCATCCTCTAAAGTCGGGATACGATAGTTTGTGATATTTCCTTCGGGATCCTTCAAACGGAAATTTTGCAATTCTTCCCAAGTGTAATCAGAAACTTTCCCGGTTCCATTACTGGTACGCTCCAGTGTATCATCGTGGAAAAGGACGATAACACTATCTTTGGTTAACCTCGGATCTATCTCGAACGTGGCAGGAGTATAAGAGAGGGTATTTTCAAAGGTTTCCATACTGTTCTCTGGATAGCCTTTTCCCCGTCCACCTCGGTGTCCGCTAATTAAAGGAATTCGGTCATCCGCATATTGGTAGAAAGATATCAAATCATCTACATTTGATATCTGTAGCGTATTCATTCCCTTGTATTCAAGCTCCTCCTTTGGCGTGTTCAATACGCAAGAACCACAAAGCAGGACCAGCATTAAAAATCTGGCGGATAAATTGAGTTTCATTTCACAATCGTATTTTAGGTGAATGATTCTTTCTATCCGCCAAACTTACACAAAATAAATGATTTTACAGAGTTAGCACCTTAATATTCGTCAACTTTCTGGTCTACACGGAACTTATCCAAACGTGCTTGCAGGCGAGTTTGGATATCAGCATATTCCGGATTATCGTATAAATTATTCAGCTCATTCGGATCACTTTGCAAATCGTAAAGCTCGTTGCAATTAATCGCGTCATTATGCTCATTCTTCTCTCCATAGAAATGGATCAATTTATAACGACTGTCACGCACGCCATCGTGACGACGTACCATATGGATAGCTGGATAATCATAATAATGATAATACAGATACTTGCGCCAATCTTTTGGTGTCTCGCCTCCAAACAAGGGAACTAAAGAAGTTCCTACCATATAATCAGGTTTCTCGATACCGGCTATATCCAGATAAGTTGGGGCATAGTCAATGTTCTGTACTAAGGCTGTACATTCACTTCCCGCCTTGATTTTAGCAGGATAACGGATAATCAACGGCGTACGGAAAGATTCCTCATACATGAAACGTTTGTCGAACCACCCATGTTCACCCATGTAAAAACCTTGATCCGAGGTATAAACGATCACGGTATTATCCATAAGTCCTTCTTTTTCCAGATAGGCGATCAAACGTCCCACCTCATCGTCAATAGATTTGATGCAACGTACGTAATCCTTGATATAACGTTGATATTTCCATTTAACCAAATCCTCACCTTTCAGGTTCTCGTTAATGAATTTTTCGTTACGAGGCTTATAAGAAGCGATCCAAGCCTCCCGTTGTTCCGGGGTCATACGATCCAAAGAGGCCTGCCAACCATCAATATTCCATTCCTTTTTATAAGCCTCCTTATCTTTAAGCTCATCTACCTTCAAATCATAAACCAAAGTCATATTTTTGTCTATACTCATCTCTTGTGTACGTGCGGCATCGCAACGAGTGGCATAATTATCATTGAAAGTATCTGGATATGGGAACTCTACATCCTCATATAAATCCATATATTTTGTATCCGGCATCCAGTTACGATGTGGAGCCTTATGATGAACCAGCAGGCAGAAAGGCTTATCCTTATCCCTCTCTTCCAAAAACTCGATAGCGTGATCGGTCGTAAGGGTCGTCGCATATCCCTCTTCTTTTACATACTTGCCATTCGATTCTTTGCTTTTAAACTCCGGATTATAATAATCTCCCTGATCCCATAACACATGATAATAATCAAAACCTTTCGGCTCACATTGCATATGCCATTTACCGACAACACCTGTCTGATAACCGTGCTGTTGTAAGATTTCAGAGAAGAATACTTTTGTCGTATCAATACCTTTTCCTAACTGTCTTTGTCCGTTTTGGTGACTGTAAAGACCGGTCATCAAACAAGCACGGCTAGGAGTAGACAGAGAATTCTCTACGAAAGCTTGCCGGAACAACATTCCTTCTGCAGCCAAACGGTCTAAATTTGGTGTTGGTGCCAATTTACCTAGCGCATGTCCATAAGCGCTAATAGTTTGATACGAATGATCATCCGTCATGATATGAATGATATTGAGCGGCTTCTCTACCACTTCTTTTTGCCCTGTTCCGCATGCGGAGAATAAAAGGGCAGGAGCCAAGAAGGCCCCGTAGCTGATCGTGTTTCTCATGTGCTTGAAATAACAATTGGACGTTCATCAAATCTCATCGGGTGACTCGGAGTCTCCGCCGCCGCCGGGGTTTTCGGGTGTATCATCGGGTGTCTCCGGTGTCTTGTCAGTCCCGGAGACCGGCGCTTTCTGCCCCAGCACCTCTCGCTTGTAATGCGAGATCTCCGTGTTCACGTAGTCGATGAAGGCGGCGTAATTCGTCTCGCCCTCCACTAAGGCCAGGGCGTTGACCATCTTCACCAGTGTGCGGTAAGCCTCGTCCGAGGCCTTGCGGGAAGCCTTGAGTGCGCCCACCGTGATACCCGTCCGCTCGTCGGTCCGGCTGGAGGTCAGCGTGCGCACCTGCTCGTTGGCCGCTTTCAGGTTGGCAACGAACGGGGTGAGCGACAACGTCTCCACTTCCGTCTTGTACTTCTCCTCCAAGTCCGCGATGAAGTTGATGAGCATTCCCGTCTCGCGGTCGAGCTGCATCTTGGGATCGATGCCGTAGTCCTTCAAGTGCTGGTTCAATACTTTCGCGGCTTGCGCCATCGCCTCGACGGGAAGGTTCAAGAATCCCTGCACGGCCTTCTTGTAGCCGCTGTAGAGGGAATCGCGTTTGGCGTCTGCCTCGGCGATGTCATCGGTCAGCAGGCTTTTCCGCGAGAGTTTCAAGTCCGCATCTTCTCGCGCCGCGCAAGTTCTCAGTGCGGCGACTTGTGCGGCGGCCTTGCTTTTCACGTTCGTATCGGCCTCGGCACGGGCAAGGATATCGCTCACGTAGAGGTAATGCGCGCCGTTGTTCATGCGGCCTAGGTAAATTTCACCGATTTCTTTCATATTTATATTAAATTTTATAGGTAAATAATCGTTTTGCGGCAAAATTCCTTGCCGACGATGTGAATGTAGCTGTTTTTCGTGAAATATAGCTTGTTTCCATCCGGAAAGTTGAAAGATCGCGGCGAAACAGGCTGTTTCCGTCAGGGAAAAGGCCAGATCGCGGCGATCCGGATCCTTTCCGGACGGCGGGAAGTCGGATCGCGGCGACATCGACCTCTATCTCAGCAGAAAGCCATGCTCGTACACCTTCGGCTCTATTTTTTTGGCGAGCTGCTTGAGGTTTTGCCGCAAAGCGGCGATAAGCCGGGTATAATGCTCATCGAGGCTGCCACTGTTCATCTTTCCTTTCTCGTTGCGTCCTTGGAAATGCAGGCGGATGTCGTGAAATGCGGCGTTGGGGTCGGCCTCGGGTTGCGCATGATAGTACTGCCAAAGTTCCCGTCCTGCCTTCATCACGGCGGCGGCCTCGGGCGAGAAGGAGAGCGGGGCGTTCGCCCTCGACGCTTCCTGCGGTTGGCTGAAAAGGTCGGGGGTGGTTTCTGTTGCGGGACGATTTTTTCCGCTGATATAATCTGTCATGAAATGGCTGGCGAATTTCTCTTGAGCGCCCACTTCCTGTTCGGTGAAGGGAAGCCAATGGTTCGGGCCGCTAAGAGCGCTAATGCGGTTTTGCCCGTGGAAAAGAGTATAGACAAGGCAGTCGCTTTGGAATTCTAAATCTCCTTCCCAACTTGCCTCAGGATACTGATACTGGTCTCGGTCGTTGACCCATTCGGACTCAATACAATGGCGCACGGAAAAATATACGGTTATCGAGGACAGGTTTGCGGCCGTGACATCACAGGTTTTTCGTTGCTTCAAATCGCTCTCTGACGGAGTTGTTGTCAAGAAGACACCATTGTTGTTCTGAACATCAGAGCCCAACATACGCAGGTAGGCTATCCTTGCGGATTTCTTGTCATACTTTGTTTTCAGCCAATCCATGAGCAAACGGTTCTCTATCGGAGCGTATAATCCCTTATGCCCCATAAAATGTCCATGCCTGTCATATACATCAGTATTTATATCCAAAAACTTTTTCCTCTCATCCGTATGCCAAATGAAGAAACCAATGGGAAACTTTCCTTTTACGTTGTCAAACGTATCTGCCGGGACTAAAAAATTCCGACCAAGCTTCGCTCGGAAAATGTTCCGGAAATCGCGGAAGTTCGGTGCTTGCAGAATTTTCAAAGTTGAAAATTCTGCAAGCACCGAAGAAGGGATTTCGTTATAAATCCGGATAAAGAATTGGGCAAACAACTCGTTAACAGCCCCACCCATTAATGTCTTGTATTTGCTGTAAACTGAATTATTTCGGGCTACGTTCGCCTTGTTGGTTCCCGTTCCGGTCTTTTGTCTGACTGTCGCCGCTTCCGCATACGGCGGGTTGATGTAGATTACCAACTTCTTCCGCCTTTCCTCATCGTTGATGATCTCTCGCAGGGGCTTCGGCAGCTTGTCGAAGGAGTCGTTTAGGAAATCGAACTGGAAGACGTGCCTCTCCAGCAGGTTCAGCTTATTCGCCCCGATCAGGTCGTGCATCGCTTTCACGTCTTGGGCATCGAGCGTTGAGGCCCACAGGTTGTATTTGTTGGTCAGCCCGTTCAGCAAGTTGCCCGTACCTGCGGCACAATCCCACACGTAATACTCGTCCTGCCAATCCTCACCTAGCTCGGCCGCAAGGTATTGCTGTGAAAGCTCCACCCATCGCTTCGGCGTGAAGAACGAACCTTTGCGCTCGCGCACGTCTTGTGGGACGAGCAGGTCGCGGCGTGCGACTATGTAATCCCAATACTCACGGCGCGGCGGACGGTCATAGCGATTCCAGAATTGAGTGTGCGACACTTGGTTGTCGTTGAAATCCACCGACTCGAAACTCATCGCCCCGGTCATTTTCCGCTGGATGTTATACACATAACGGTCTTCTCGCAACAAGACGAACAGTTTCTCCCTCAGCGATATGTCATGCTCACTCAGTATGTCAGCCAGATAGAAATCCGCATCTATCAGCCCTTCTTTCTTGGCGATATCCCAGTCTATGGCGATAGTAGGCTTCACCTCGGAAAGCCACTTTTGGTAGATATGCGTGAAGTTGTTCTTGTTGATGCGTATGGCAGACACGCCTTTCCGCCCAAGGAGGAAATTCTTCTTGATGAAAGAGCGGAGTTCCTTGTCGTCTGCGCCGAAGCGGAACGGCAGCATCCCTCGCTCGATGTCGCCTCTGACTTTTTCGTACAATTGCCGGAACTCCTTCGTGTCGTGGTCGCTCGGGGTAACGTTCCAGTTGAAGTCGTTCTGGTAGAATATGTCGATGATGTTGTTGTAGGGCAGGAAAGCGATTTTCTCGGCGTCGAAAGCGCCGATGAATTTCGGGGGCAGGTAATCATCGAACGTGCGTGCCTTTCCTATGGTCAGGATGAGCTGTACGAATGACTCATAGATGTCTTTCTTGTTGCCGTTCTTGGCCTCCGCCCACAACAAGGACTCGGTCTCGAACGCTAGCTCGTCTTCCTCCTGTGGTATAGCTATGCAAATATCGATGTTCCCTATGATTTGCGTGCAGTCGTAATCGGGAAAGTAGTCGTGAGCAACTTTGTTTTTAAGTTCTTCTTCCTTGATATAAAGATTATATGTAGGCATATTCGCTATGATTTGAATGTTCTAAGCATTCCGCAAATATAGGTTTATTCACGGGAAAAGCGTTGACCTGAAAGAAGAATCCTTTCAAAAACCGGAGCGGCGAGGGACTTTTTCCCATGAGATCATTATCTTTGTACGAAACATATCGGTGAAATTATGGACGAGAAAGTGCTCGAGAAATTGAAAATCTTGGCCGAGTCGGCAAAATATGACGTATCCTGCGCTTCCAGCGGAACCTCCCGTTCGCATAAGAGCGGGGCTATAGGAAGTGCCGCGGGATGGGGTATTTGCCATAGTTTCGCTGAGGACGGACGGTGTATCTCGCTTTTAAAGATCATGCTGACGAATTATTGTATGTATGATTGCGCCTACTGCATCAACCGGCGAAGTAATGATTTACCGAGAGCTACGCTTTCCGTTACCGAGTTGGTGAATCTTACGATCGAGTTTTACCGACGTAATTACATTGAAGGATTGTTTTTAAGCTCCGGCGTGGTCCGAAACCCGGATTACACGATGGAACGGTTGGTGAGAGCCATCAAGGATTTGCGCCTCGTACATCACTTCAATGGATACATACATATGAAGAGTATCCCCGGAGCCAGCCAAGAATTGGTAAATGAGGCTGGGCTTTACGCCGATCGTTTAAGCGTGAATATAGAGATCCCGAATGAGGCGAGCTTGCGGACTCTAGCTCCGGAAAAGGATTTTAAAAGCGTATTTGCCCCTATGCGTTATATCCAACAAGGCGTATTACAAAGCGCCGAGGAACGCAAGCGTTTCCGGTATGCCCCACGATTCGCTCCCGCCGGGCAAAGCACGCAGATGATCGTTGGCGCTACGGCGGATACCGACAAGGATATACTTCGTCTATCATCGGCCTTATATCAGAGACCTACGATGAAGCGTGTTTACTATTCGGGATTCATTCCGGTAAATGCGTATGATAACCGTCTTCCGGCACTTACCACGCCTCCGCTGGTCCGTGAGAATCGTTTATATCAAGCGGATTGGTTATTGCGTTTTTATCAATTCAAGGTAGATGAGATTGTCAATGACGCATATCCGGATCTGGATCTAGACGTGGACCCGAAGTTGGCTTGGGCCCTGCGGCATCCGGAAGTCTTCCCGGTAGATATCAATAAAGCGGATTACGAGATGCTTCTTCGGGTTCCGGGAATTGGCGTGAAATCGGCAAAGATCATAATCGTTTCCCGGCGTTACGCTAATCTCGGTTCAGAGCAGTTGAAGAAAATAGGAGTGGTCATGAAAAAGGCTAGCTATTTTATTACTTGCCGGGAACTCCCGACGCAGACCGTGAATGAGGTCAGCCCTGAAACCGTCCGGCAACTATTGACGAGAAAGAGCGGAAAGAAAGTAGACGATCGGCAGCTTATACTGCCTTTTATAGATTAACGCCTGTTTTATAAGAAGGATTGATAATGATTATATTTGTTTACGACAAGACTTTTGAGGGATTGCTTACCGCTGTATTCGATGCCTATTCCCGCCGGACTTTTCCGGATTTGTTAGTAACCGAGGGCGAGCCATTTCCATTGTTCTATGACGAGGCGATCCGGATTTATACGGACGACCGGAAAGCAGAACGGGTATGGAAAGGGCTTGAGAAGAAAATCTCCAAGTCTTCTCTTTCCGGGTTGACGGTAACTTGGTTGTCGGAATTACCGGAAGTAGACCTGTTGTTATTCAGATATATCCGCAAAGCGATCGATGCTCCAGCCACGATTGAGTTCAATCTTGGTGACCCGGACATATTGGAAACGGCCAAGATCTGGAAGAAAGTAAACAACGAACGCTTGCGAGTGATGCAATTCTTTCGTTTCCAAAAAGCGGCGGATGGAACTTACTTTGCTGCCATCGCACCTATATATAACGTATTACCTTTGGTATTACCTTATGCGCAAGACCGTTTCGCTGATCAGCAATGGCTCATTTACGACTTAAAAAGAGAGTATGGATATTATTATGATCTTAACGATACGATAGAAGTCCGTTTCGAAGAGAAAGATTCACACTTATTGACCGGATTGCTCAGTGAGGATATCATGGATAAGGATGAGAAACTTTTTCAAAGTATGTGGAAAGAGTATTTTAAGTCTATCGCTATCAAGGAGCGTTTAAACCTGCGGCTTCATCGCCAACATATGCCGGCTCGTTTTTGGAAATATATGCCGGAGAAGAGATAATAGTATAATTGCTATTAATCAGCCTGTCTTATGCTGATATAGGTAGACACATTCAATAACAATAAAATGTGTAATTATTATGCGCAAAAAACATGAGCATTACAGCGAAGAAGAGAAATTGCATCTTCTTCATTCTTACTATCAATCCGGCATGAGCAAAACCAGTTTTTGCAAACAACATGGTATTAGTGGGATAACTTTGTTAAATAAATGGCTGGCGAAGTATGAATCAGTGGTAAAAGAGGTATCTTTGGCTCCGTGTCAAGCCCCTACGGATATGAGCGATCGAAGCAAAGAGGATTACCATGATGAAAACGCGCGACTCAAGAAGCGTGTTAAGGAGTTGGAGAAGGCCCTTGCCTTCTCCCGGTTGAAACCGAGGCCCGTGATTTAATGATCACGCGTGCGGAAGAGTATTTTAACATTCCCATCAGAAAAAACCGGGGGCCAAATAGTAACAGAACTGGTCAGGCTTCGCAAGATGAAAGTAGCGCCAGCCTGCCGTCTGTTTGGCCATTGTCGTCAAGCCTATTACCAGTCCAAGGCTGACATAGGGAGCCATGTGAAGAATGAACGTCTCATGCTGGATACCGTACGTGAGATACGTGGCGAGGATCCCGGTATCGGTGGTTACAAGCTGTGGATCATGCTCACCGCCCTCTTCGGAGAGAGGTTCATGCCCGGTCGCGACAGCTTCTACACGCTGCTTCGTCGACACCGCCTGATGCTTCCTCCCCGCAAAGCCAGGGGCACAACCAATTCCAACCATCGTTACCATAAGTGGAAGAACTTGATAAAGGGCTTTGTCCCAACCTCTCCCAATCAACTGTGGGTTAGCGATATTACCTATATACCGCTTGCCGGCGGAGACGTCTGTTACCTGCATCTGGTCACGGATGCTTATTCCCATAAGATAGTGGGATGGGTACTGGCTGATAGCTTGCGTGCCTCAGCCACGCTTGAGGCGTTGCGGCAGGCCATAGACCAGACCGTTGAGATGACAGGGAGTGAAAATCTGGAGGGCCTGATACACCACTCTGACCGTGGCGTGCAGTATTGTTGCGACGCGTACGTGGAGCGCCTTCGGCGGCATGGCATTGCCATCAGCATGACGGAAGACTACAAGCCCACGGACAATGCCGTGGCGGAACGTATCAATGGGATAATTAAAGTGGAACGCCTCTATAGGCAAGGGCTGTTCGAGACCATCGAGCGTGCCGCGAGCGTGATAGAGCGCTACATCTACTTCTACAACTACCGCCGACCGCACATGAGTGTCGGTTATAAAACCCCGGGCATAGTGCACGGGGAGAAGGAAACGCAAATAAAAATGTGGCGGAATAAAAGAAAACCCGTGAAAAGTAACGAGAAAGAGATGGATACGATATCTTTGCAAAGCCGAACAACTAATCTCTCAGAAGGGCTCTGTTCGGCCCAGAGGTAATGTGTCTATGTTATCAGTATGAAGTTAAAAGAAGTGACTACTATATCAGTATTACTTTATAACTACTGTCTACTGATTACGTTTATAAACAAAAAAAGTGTCTAGATAAATCAGGAAAAGACAGCCAATTACAGTTTTTGTTAATTTCATTATCGAAAAACTAAAGTTTTTTCAGCAGGAAACTAGAGTTTCTCCATTGGAAAACTTTTGTTTCATCTAAGGAAAACTAAAATTTCGTGCTATAGAAAAAATGTTTCTCTCATATAAAACCAGCCTGTTATTTAACGAAAAAGGGATGAACTTAATATCAAGTCCATCCCTTCTTATTACAATCAACACGTTTCTCTTATAGCTCACGAATCCAGATATTACGGAAGCTGATCGGCTCGCTAGGATCGCCATGGCTCTGCAGGATGATAGGGCCTGCGCCATGTTTCTTCACTTGCGGGAAACCGATCCACTCTGTCGTACCCAATATCGTCGTATGGTTCTGCAAAACCACGCCGTTCTGGATAACCGTTACGGTTGGATGCGTACGATAAGAACCATCTTCCTTGAAAGTGGGGGCGGTATAAATGATATCGTATACGTTCCATTCGCCCGGTTTACGCATGGCGTTAGCCAAAGGAATGGATTGTTTGTAGATACTACCCGTCTGGCCGTTCACGTAAGTCGGGTTATTGTAGCAGTCTAACACTTGAACCTCATACATCCCTTGCAGGAAAATACCGCTGTTACCTCTCGACTGGCTCTCTCCAGTGATATTCGTCGGGACCTGCCACTCGATGTGCATCTGGAAATCGTTGAATTTCTGTTTGGTCTGGATATCACCCTTCTTCTTGTTTACGGTAAATACGCCATCATGTACATCCCATTCGGCCGCACCGCCTTTTACGCTCTCCCAAGCGGAAAGATCCTTGCCGTCAAACAAAACGATAGCGTCGGAAGGAGCCGTGAAACCTCCACCTTTTAAATCTGTACCCGGAGTGACTACCGGCGGAACAGGTTCGTAAAACTCGGACATCTCATGCGTGATACCCGCATAACCTGTAGGCATCTTGAACTCTTTTTTCTTGTCTTGAGCGACAATAGTGACGCAACCCGCTAAAGCGAAAGCCGCAACTGTAAGCAATCTTTTGTTCATGGTCTAAAATGATTTATTAGTTAGTTAACATTTCTTGCTGCAAATATACCGTTTTTTGCCGAAACAGATAACGATTTGTCAGAAATCTTATTGATTATGATCAAATAATCTTTTCTCGGCCAACTGCTCAAACTTGGTGTTCGGACGACCGTAATTGCAATACGGATAAATACTTATACCGCCTCTCGGTGTGAATATACCAGTAACTTCGATATATTTCGGATCCATTAATTTTATCAAGTCCTTCATGATAATATTCACGCAATCCTCATGAAACGCCCCATGGTTGCGGAAGCTGAATAAGTAAAGCTTCAAGCTCTTGCTCTCTACCATTTTCACGTCGGGGATATAATCGATATGAATCGTAGCGAAATCCGGTTGTCCGGTAATCGGGCAGAGACTGGTGAATTCCGGGCAATTAAACCGTACCCAATAATCATTTCCTTGATGCTTGTTCGTAAATGCCTCCAATACCTCCGGAGCGTAATCCTGTTTATATACGGTAGAGCCACCGAATAAATGCAACTCTCCTTCTTGTTTTCTCTCGTCCATTTCTTTCATTTACTTTTGATTCTCTTCTTTCCTTTTCAGATATTTCTCCAATCCGTCCTTACGAAGTTTGCAAGCCGGACAATGCCCACATCCCTCAGCCATAACACCGTTATAGCAAGTCAGCGTCTGCGTACGTACTAGATCAAAGACGCCCAGCTCGTCCGACAATTCCCAGACTTCGCTCTTATCCCGGTCCATAAGCGGGGTATGAATTACGAATTGCTCATCCATCGCCAGATTTAATGTTACGTTAAGAGAACGCACGAACGTATCCCGGCAATCCGGATAACCACTATAATCAGCCTCGGAGACACCCGTTACCAAATGATAAATCCCCTTACCACGGGCTAAGATAGCGGCGAAAGTAAGGAATACCATATTACGGCCGGGCACAAACGTATTCGGATAGCTATCCTCCGGCTTCTCTTGATCCATCTCTATGCTCGCATTCGTAAGCGAGCAATTGGGATCTAACTGGCTGATAAGCGATACGTCCAATAACTGAAAAGGTACGTCCGCATCCGCAGCGATCTTTCGAGCGATCTCTATTTCCAAGGAATGTTTCTGTCCGTATGTGAAGCATACGGCCTCTACACGTGAAAAATGCTTCTTCGCCCAGAAAAGGCAAGTCGTGGAATCTTGTCCACCCGAGAAGCATACCAAAGCGGCATCTTGTTGTTTCATATCTTTCTTGTTTTTAATACGTGGTTTAGCAAGCACACGGAAAAGACATCTTTTCAGCCACAAAGATACGCTTTTTTTTAATTCTTTCGAGCGGCGATAAGCAACATCATCGGACGGCGAAGTTCGTCTCGCATCTCGGGAACCGTATCCAGCATCGATTCGTCCGGTTGAGGCTCCACCAGATGGGTGATACAGAAACCCGCCTTGATCAATCCGTTCACGTAAGTCGTAAGTGTCTTATGATATTTGGTTACATCCTCTCCCCAAAAACGAGCATGCCGGATTCCCTCTTGAAAATAATGATCCACCGGCCAATGCGCAGGTTTCCCTTCCGAATCGTAAATCCAATCTTGATTGCCATAAGCAGTAAAAACGGGATGTTCCACAGAGAAGACAAAGACACCCTCTTTCGTTAAACATTTATATACCTCTGTACAAACCGTATCAAACGACTCGAGATAATGGAATGTCAAGGAGCTGATCACGATGTCAAAAGAATTTGGAGCAAAATCAAAATCCTCGATTGCTATTCTTTTATATTCGATCGACGGGGAGGGATTTATCTCCCGTGCCTTGTCTAACATCTTCCCAGAAAGGTCAATGCCTAAAGCGAAGGTCGCCCCTCGCTCTATGGCATATCGACAATGCCAGCCAAAACCACACCCTAAATCCAATACACGTTTTCCGTTAAAATCAGGCAACATCTTCTTTAGCTCATGCCATTCTCCTGCTCCTCTCAGCCCTTGTACAGAGCGAGACATCTGACTGTATTGACCGAAAAAGCGTTCATCATCATACTTATTTTCTTTCATATTATATATTGTAGGGATATCTTGGCCGAAGATACTTATTTTTCGTAGATACCGACATGATTTCCTTCGCTATCTTCTAAAACGGCGAAGTATCCTTTATTTTCCGCTTCAATCTTTGTCTTGGGTATAATAATTTTACCCCCCTTTATCCAATACTTTAGATAAAGTGTCCTCGATATCTTGGCTATTAAAATGGATTAAGATACCATCCGGCGAAGGTTGATAACTAGGAGCGTAGAACAAAGCCCCAACCACTTCTCCTTGCTCGATAAAACAAGCCATCTTCTCTGTCTCACACTCGAAAACCGATAGTTTTAACCCCAAAATAGTTTCATAGAAATTGATCGCTCGATAAAAGTCTACAGTTGGAATCTCGAAAAAAGCAATTAAATTGTTCATTTTGTTTTCTTTTTATAGTTACTGTTAATGTCCTCGCGAAGACATCACAAAAGTAGAGCGTATCGTATCTATAGGATAGAAGAAAAAGGACATCTTGATCACTCCGAGAAATAATCAGAATAAGGAGCGCATAAGGAAAGATACTCCGTGGGTGTATAGCCGGAAAACAGCTTAAACTCTTTTATCATATGTGACTGATCTGAAAACCCACATTCATAAGCTAATTGAGCGAATGAAATGGATGGATTCCGTTGTACCTTAAATAAAGCCCGTTGCATCCTAACGATACGAAGAAACTCTTTGGGCGTAGCTCCTACATAATCTAAGAAAATGCGGTTGAACTGTTTAGAACTTAGGCATGCGGTTTCAGATAACTCAGAAATATTAGTTTTCGCTTGTTCATTTATTTGATGGAGGACTGCGGATATTCGCTTTAAGTTATATTCATAGCCTTCAAACCTATAAAGACGGTGAATCAAAAACTGCTCGATCAAGCGGATGCAAGTTTCATGATCATCAGCCTCTATCACTTTTCTGGATAATATTGATAATTCCAAATCTTCTATAGCATCCACCGCTATAAGTTCTCCATAAAAGAACTTAAGGGGAAGTTGAAGGATGGCTCTTGCCGCGTACGGCTGAAAAACAACCGTGATCATTTCAATCTTTCCGGCTGACATCACATCTGAAAAGTTGAGGCATTGCCCACAGATGAACGCTTGAGGCTGCGATTCTTTTTTTCCTACTAATAAAAGCCTTTTACCCCTATGAAATACTAATTGTATGCAGCCCGTTGGTAAAGTCCGTTCAGATACAGAAACATCCGCGCCATCTTCCAGTATCCAATAATATCTCACATAAGGAGTTAATATATGAATAGGCTTTATTATTTTAAATGACTGCATCTTATAGAATTTAATTTATCGGGGCAAAGGTAAATAACCCCTAATCAATTCTATAGTAAAAAAGAGACATTTTATATAATACTGCGACATTAAGCTTCAATCAACTATTTTTGGGTATATTCAAAACTGTAGTATGCTTGATTTCATTAAGCACAAAAGAGCTTTGCATCTTCACGATGCCATGAACCTTGGTTAATTTCTCGAACACAAATTGATTATAGGCATCTAAATCCTTAAGAACCACTTTGACAAAGAAATCATAAATACCTCCCGTCGAGTAACATTCCATTATTTCATCGATATTCCGTATTTCTTCTTTGAAGCGTTCGATATGCTCATCATCGTGTACAGCTAAAGATACATTACAGAAAATGATCAAGGGTAATCCTATTTTTTTATTGTCGACCAATGCCACATATCCTTTTATATATCCTTCGTTTTCTAAACGTTTGATTCGTTCGTAAATAGGAGTCTTGGAGATATGAAGTTTCTCAGAAAGCTCTTTTGCATTGATCTTCGCGTCCTTTTGCAAAGAATGAAGAATTTCAATATCTGTCTCATCAAGTAGTGCCATAGTTTTTTTTCCTGTTTTATTTGATTTAATATCCCCGAATTAGAATTATAGAATGCAAAACAGGACAAAAATAGGAAAATTATCGTATTTAAGCTTGACGTATAGGAAAACAATCTTCTTTAAATAACTTTGCAGCAAATAAAAATCTAATTCTAACACAATTATGTTTAAAAGTAAAGATCTTCTGTATCATAGTATCGCCATATTGACAGTCATTATATGGGGAACAACGTTTGTCTCCACAAAAATACTGATTAATACAGGATTATCACCGGTTGAGATATTGTTATACCGTTTCGTGCTTGCGTATTTTTGTATTTTGACTATAGCGCATCGACGGTTGTGGGCTAATTGCGTAAAAGATGAATTCTTATTGTTCTTGTCTGGATTATGTGGTGGTTCCCTATACTTCATAGCGGAGAATACGGCACTGGGCATCACATTGGCTTCCAACGTTTCATTATTGATCTGTACAGCACCGATCATTACAACGATATTGTCTCACCTATTTTATAAAGAATCTCTTAGGAAAGGACTGTTATATGGATCTTTAGTTGCCTTATTTGGAGTCGGATTAGTTGTTTTCAACGGCAGTGTTCTTTTAAAAGTAAATCCACTTGGTGATTTTCTCACTTTAGTTGCCGCTACGATGTGGGCTTTTTACTGCCTTATCCTAAAGCGTTTGAGTCGTTCTTATCCCACCTTGTTTATTACACGAAAAGTATTTTTTTATGGGATACTTTCTCTTTTCTTCTATTTTGCGATCTACCCTTTAAATATCAAACTAGAGTTATTGAAACTGCCAGTCGTATATTTAAATATATTATTTCTGGGTGTCATCGCCTCAATGCTTTGTTATATCATGTGGAATACGGCAGTCAGAGCCCTCGGAGCATCAAAAACAGCCAATTATATTTACATTGTCCCTCTGGTCACCTTGATAACTTCTGCGATTTTTCTATCAGAAACTATTACGATAGCTTCTGGTATTGGCGCTTTAGCCATTATTAGTGGAGTTTATATCGCAGAGAGGTAAAAATAAAGAAGGGTTACTCATATGAGTAACCCTTTGATTTTCAGTGGTGCCACCAGAAATCGTCATTTTGACTTAAGTGGCTGTATTTTTATAGATATATTTTCAAAAAGAAGTAATCTCCCGCTATTGCTCCACCAAATTTTTGCACTGCTTTGCGGCGAAATTCTTCACAACACATTTCCTTTTGCAAATATACGAGGAATCGTCATAATTTGGAAATTTTGGAAACTATTTTATGTGTTAATTCTTCATTGAAATATTCATAAAGGCATTATATGTGTTTTAAAACAAGAAATGTGATTGTAATCTATTGAATAATAGATTTTTGAAGAAGAAGAGTATAACAATGGGTAACGATATAGAAACGAGCGAACTTCTTTAGTCTGCTGTGTTTTTCCATTGCTTCAAATCACTCTACCACAAAGATAAATCATTTTGTTGAAACCTTGCCAAATATATCCATCATTCTTCGTATTTTTGTAATTACAAAGCATTTAACATGGATAAATTCAATGCGAATGAAAGTGTAGATACTACGAGATTAGAAAAACTATTTCTTGAAAGTGGCACACTAAAAGTATTTAGAAAAAATGAATATATGGTTCGTCAAAACGATAAAACGAATCATATAGGCTTTGTTACATCAGGTACATTTCGCCTTACTCGCATAGACACAAACGGCAACGAATGGATTGTAGGCTACAGTTTTGAGAATGATTTCGTATGTGATTATCCCTCTTTAATTAATAGAACAAGTGCAACAGTTAGCATAAAGGCAACAACTGACTGCGAGGTCTATTTGCTCCCATTAAGCGAACTCAACCAATTTTAGGAAACAGATATGGAAACACAACGTTTAGGCAGACGAATTGCCGAAACCATGTTTGCCGAGATATACCAACGATTATTAAGATTCTATTGTGATACTCCCGAACAACGTTATCAGGCACTAATGAAACGATGCCCCGATTTACAAGAACGAATATCCCTAAAAGAAATAGCACTTTTTCTCGGTGTAACTCCTGAAACCCTAAGTAGAATCCGCAAAAAACAACAGCAAAAATAGAGGTCTTGACTTTCGTCAAGGCTTTTTGCTTCCTACTGCTTAATATTGCCACCATAATGATAAACAGAATGATTATGGAAACTTACACTCACTTCGGCAAACAACCTGATATTCTCAAACATCTTGTTCTCTGTGAGGTTCTTCAAATAGAGAAACCGCAGATATATGTAGAAACAAATTCAGCATGTGCTATCTATACAATGGCACATACTCCCGAACAAGAATATGGTATTTATCATTTCTTAAACGAAGCGAACGAAGATGACATATTGAAAAATTCCCTTTATTATCAATTGGAGAGTGAAAGTATGGCAAATGGATATTATTTAGGTTCTCCAGCATTAGCCATGAAAGTATTGAATAATGATATTAAGGGGCATTTGTTCTTTGATCTGGAAAAAGGAGCATTGGAGAATATCGAAACATTTGCAAGACACCAAGCCGTCACACCACCAATTAGAACCTTCAATTGTGATTCGGTTGATGGCATATTAAAAATATTGCCATCACTTCCCAAAGCTACGCTTTTTACATATCGATCCTTATGAAATAGATAAACGCAATAATAACGGACATACTTATCTTGATGTATTAACCAGTGCCACCCAATTGGGAATGAAGTGTTTGCTGTGGTATGGATTTATGACGATTAACGATAAACAAGAACTTTATAAATACGTGTCGGAGAAGTTAAACAAGACGGGTATTAAGGATTATACGTGTTCGGAGCTGATTATGAACGCTATAAAAAAAGATACAGTAATCTGTAATCCCGGTATATTGGGAAGCGGAATCTTAGCAACCAACTTATTCCAAAAATCTAATGCGATGATTCAGGGTTATAGCAAAAAACTGGTTGAAATCTACAAAAACGCTCAATATAAGAATTTTAACGGGAGTTTATATAATGATACTATAAGTAAAAAACAGAATATTAGAATCAAAAGACATCTTTAATTGTGTGAATCATGAAAGAATTATCCGAACAGAGATTTTTCCGGCTATTGTCGGAATATTCACAGAAAGAATTTGCCGTAAATGATTTAACGGCTGCATTACAGGAGCTTGCCAACCATTTGGCAAGCATTGCTATAAATGAACAAGACTACGCTGTATTATTACGCTACTTCTCCTTTGGACTAAACAGGCTCAAATCGTATCGCTCACAATTTGGGCAGGGGGAAAAATGCCTTGTTATTACTTGTTGATGAAGCAATAGGACTTGTAAATACAGAAATTCGCATACTCAATATGCGAATCAAATATCCGATTCAGTTTCAAAATCGAAAAAACAGCTTTCCACCATCACCGCTATACCTAACAGACGAGACCTATCTCATTGAAATAATGGAGCTTGTTAGCGGACTATTCCTATCTAAAAGAGTAGTAACCCATACCGGAACAGAATCACCCCTTACAGAAATTGGAAAAGCATTTGAATACCTCTTCAACATCAAATTGGGGGATGTTCACAAGAAGCATGAAAGCGTTATTAAGCGTAAGCCATCAAAAGTAACTGATTTTTTAGATACACTTCGCAAAGCTATTACCGAAGAAAGTAAGAATAAAGGTTATTTGTAAATCAACAACTTACCAACTATTTATAGGGGTGTACCACTGGTACATTTGCCGACCTTTGCTTCATCAATCGATTGAAAAATTTAATGTTTAACTAAAAAATGAAGCAAAATGTATATAGACAATGAAAACTTCGACAAGTGGATGGAACGGCTATCAAAAAAGCTCTCCGAAATTGGGCAAGACCTGAAATCCCTTATCAATACCAACAATATACTGGACGAGAATGATAAGATACTCGATAATCAGGATTTAGCTTTTCTGTTGAAAGTATCTTTCCGAACTCTGCAAAGGTATCGGGCAAGTGGTAAGCTCCCTTACTTCACGATTAGCCATAAGACCTATTATCGTTCGGCTGACATTCGGGCATTTGTCCAAGAAAATGCAGATTCAACGACCTACGAGCGATTTAAAAAGGAAAATCAGTTCGATAAAGCAATATGAAGCAAAAAAAACAGGGTGAGTAATATTCACCTGATGATGTACCACCACTCCCCATTTAGCTGAAATGCCTCGCTCTGTGGCTCGGCTCATTTCGCTAAATCGAGCAAGAGGGAACTGGACAAGTCCTGTTCTTCCCTCTTGCTCTGCGAGGCAAAGCCTTCGGCTTTAGCGTGTTACAAGAACACGCTGTAATGACACTTGTAATAAGCATTTTCTTTGTAACGCTTATTATCAAGTATTTATCTATTCATATTTCTATAAAAAAGTAATTACCATGCCCAATAACAGTCGAAAAACGATATTCACTACCATTTCCATAGACAAGGAAACGGCAACTTTGGTAGAGAAGATATGCAAACGCTATTCACTGAAAAAGAGCGAAGTTGTAAAGTTGGCTTCGGATATATAGATAAGGCGCATATCAACCCATCCGAAACACCTGAATCCGTAAAATCGGAACTGGCGAAAATAAATAAGACGACAGAATGATATTATCCGGTTTATTCGTCACTACGAGGAAGAGCAACTGAATCCCATGATACGGAGCAGCTACAAATTCTATTGCTTTACGTTTCGATGTTATCGGCAAAACTATAGAAACTCTTATTCTCTCTCAACTGGAAGCCAGTCAGGAGAGACAAACAGCCGTACTAAAAAAGTTAAGTGAGCAGTTCTGTAATCATGCCGATGTGATAAACAATCAGTCCAAACAGATAAACGCACTCTATCAGATACATCAACGAGATTATAAAAAGTTACTTCACCTGATACAACTCTACTCAGAATTGTCTGCTTGTGGTGTGATGGATAGCAAAAGGAAAGAGAACCTAAAAGCGGAGATCATCAATCTGATAAATACATAGAGCCATGCACATAGATTTTGCTCCATCTACGAACGGAACGTACAATAATTCAGGAAGTAGCCGCCGGTTAGCTATACCTGGAGCATGAAGATTTGGAACGTATGGAGAAAGGAATCTATACAGAAGGCTTTTTCAGTCTGACAGACGATAACATCTATAAATCACAAGTTGTTAAGGATATAGATAGTAATATCGGGCCACTGTTGAAAGACGGATGCCAAGTTTTGCCATACATGTAAGCCCATCGGAAAAGAGCTTCGAGCAATGGGCAACACCGAACAGGAACAAGCCGAAGCCATGAAACGGTATATCCGGGAGGTGGTTATTCCCGAATACGCCAGGAACTTCAACAAAGGACTATCCGAAGCGGATATAAAGTTTTACGGCAAGATACATTTTGACCGTAGTCCGGTCCGACAACGAGCTGAATATGCACTGCCATTTGATTGTTAGCCGGAAAGACCAAACCAATAAGAAGAAGCTATCTCCGCTAACTAACCACAAAAACACCAAGAAAGGAGCAATTAAGGGTGGTTTTGACAGTAAGAACCTATTCCAACAAGCAGAGCAGGGATTTGACAAGCTATTCGGCTACAACCGACCTCTATCCGAATCTTTCGAGTATTACAACACGATGAAGAATGGCAGTGTTACCGACCAACTGAAAATGCAGGAACAACACATTATCGATGAAGGAAGAAAATACAGACAACCATGTCGGCATATATGCAGATAAGCAGGAAGAAATGACAGAAAACAAGTTTCCAAATAATCAATCTATCAATCAGGAAGATAAGAAAGAAAATAAACATACTTCCAATCTGCCGAATTTAGGACTATCCTCTGCATTAGGTTTGCTTACTCCCGATATAAACACCAATGAAGAACAACAAACACCCATGAAAAAGAAAATAAAAAAAGAAACCAAAGCGGGGATTCAGAAGATAGTCAACAAAAGCCAATAATATGAATGAGTACGAAGAAATAAAGGAAACAATAGATACATACCTGATGAAACGGTTTAAATATCGTCGTTCGCTTGTGTACCTGACAACCGACAATGTTATAAGCACCCGAAGAAACAGCCGGTTAGACCTGTATTTGCGTATCAGAAGAAAAGAAAGTACATTCCGTCCGATTGCCTTATTATCGCCCGAATCAGCTTCAAAAAAAGAACGTGTCGGACATGGTTCTCTTTCATGAATGGGATGTATATCAATTAAAAAAAAGAAAAAAATATTGTTAGGGATTGAGTATTTGCGCCAGATACAGCCACTTTCAGCCATTGCACCCCATTTCTTAAAACCTGCCTGAAATCTGTTTTCCTTTGCCTGAAAATCATTGCAATGAGAATAATTTCAGTAATCAAAAAACAGATTTTATTATGGATATAATAGCAATCGAAAGCAAAACGTTCGAGCAGATGAAAGAGCGTTTTGAAGATTTTACCCGACAGATAAAGAATCTATGCGGGGAGAATCAGGACAAAGAAAAATGGTTAGGCAACGATGATGTTTGTAGTCTTCTGCAAATATCGCCGAGAACATTACAATCATACAGGGATAACGGCACCCTGCCTTATTCGCAGATTGGGCGTAAATGTTATTACAAGGTATCGGATATTGAGGATTTAATCAGTCAGTCACAAAGAAGCAAAGAGCAAAAATGAAAACAGAAAATATCAACTTAGATAGGTTGGTCGGTAATTGGGAGAGCATAAACCTGAATCCGACAGTTATCATATATCGAAGCGGAGAAAGCTATTTACTTAGTGTTATCCACATGAACGAAACAAGCAAACAGGCAAGCCCTGCTACTTACGAGATTCAGGAAGATGAAGACGGCTTCTTTATCAACTACAATCTGAAACGGACGGCTATTAGCCATGATACCAAACTGGATATATTAACTATCTCCGCATTGGGTGACTATATACGGAACTAAAAAGGATACAATAGTGGAAATACTGGATAAGAAATCAACGGAAATAAATTCTTTCTTCACGGGATTGGATGAGCTACTGGATACCATACAGCAAGCTCTTAAAAATCGGACTCCACACCTGAATGGTGAAAAGTTTCTGTCAAACCGTGATGTTTGCCGGATGCTTCATATCTCATCCCGAACCTTGCAGGATTGGCGGGATACGGGTAAAATCCCATTCATTCAGATTAAGGGGAAGATTTTGTATAAGGAATCGGAGGTTACTGGTAAGACTAAGTCTTTCAAACTGGTTAATGTATCCAGAAAAAAAGTGTAAATAAAAAAACATGATTCAAATATTATTTATTTGGTCATAATAGTCAATTTGCATTGTTCAATTCTTTCAAATATTTCATAGTTCAGGGATACTTTATGGGTATTATATTCATAATGATGTTCCTTATTGTCTGCGATTGAACAAATTAAATTATCAGGAAGCATAATGTCTAAACAATTGAATATCTGTCGTAAAACTTCTGTAAATGTCTCTATTGCTTGATCCTTATCCTGTTCATAACCGACATCCAGTATTACTTCTAATTGGTTGATATGGGTTTCCTCACCAGTCAAATACAAAGCAAGCGTATTAGGTATTTTTGTTATATCATCTATTCCAAATTTGTGATAATTAGTCATTGACAAATAACAATCATCACCTGCATATGATTTATGCCATTCATCTAATTTTCCAATGCCAATCTCGGAAAGTAAATTGATGACTGTTTGTATGTCATTAAATTTAAGCAATTTTGCTTTATCAGATATAATATATTTAGGTTTCTTGGCGACCCTTTTTATATACTCGTCAGGATTTTCTTTTGAGGAATCAAAATGAACCTGATATTTCCAAATCCGTTTTAATGTATTCAAATTAACATTCGCATATTTTAAAGTCGCTCTTATCAACCCCTTACTAATTTTAGATTCTTTATTTCTATGAATATGTTTTACTACAGTAATATAGCTTTCATAATTCATATATAAAGCTAAAGCATAAAAGTATGGCAATGTTAATATCGCCAACAGGATAGGTAATAGGAAAGATTTTATATTGGAAACAGAGAATAGAAGTTCATATTTTGTAATTGTTTTATATACAACATACACAATTAGACCAAGTCCTATCAATCCCAATACATTCTTACAAAAAGTAACGACTTTTTTCTGATTTTCCTCCTGCTTTGAAGAATGTTCTGCAAAAACTTCCATAATAGAAAACAGGGATACAACAGGAATAAGTACAAGTTCTCCAATTAAGCTAAGTGTATAAAAATTAAAGAGAAACTCCCAGATAACGATAACTTTAATATTGTCTTTTATGAGACTTGAGAAATAGTTTACGTTTTCAATCTTATTAATATTCATAAATAAAACAATCCCTGAAAACAATGTCCAGAATACAGTATCTTTTAGTAGAGATATATCCCAGAATCCTATGACTGATAAAATAAAGACAACAAGCAGTATATATATTAACAGCGTACAGAAAGCCAGAAAAAGTTTTCTGTTGAAAAATGCTTTGATAACACGAACTATAGAGTTTCTAACCTCCTTTGTTCTAATAGCAAAAATTAAAAGGATAAGAAACCATATAAATATAGCTATTTCTCTTGTTGAAAATATGTTTGATAAATTGTTCATTTCAATTATCCTAATATCAAAATTAGGATTGCAAAGATACTTATAATTACTTGAAATGTTCGCATTTGCAGCACTTGACTTTATATTACCATGACTATCCCATAAATATAAGAGGTTGAAAAACGAAGAAGGAGAAAACCTTACTTTTTCTCCTTCTGGTTTCACTTATTCCTTCAACTGATAGAAGTCTCTATCAATTCCATTGATAATTTTGCTTGCCAATCAGCACTTGCACAAATACTCCTTTAGGTCGTAGAACTTCCCGAAGAAACCACTCTCTCAATAGCTTTGCGTTTTCCGAGTTTATCCGAAACGCCATAGCAATAATAAATTCAAGACTAAACTCATAAGGAATATGTTCGATTCTGTTCCCTCTCTGGGTAAGGTCGCATTTACAGACCGTTTCTATATCGAAAACATTTGCCTTGATAATTCCTTGAATGCAATCATCAATCGTTTGCGTATACACATCGAACAGTTCTATTAATTCACATTTCCTCATCCAAACCGTTCGGTTTATTGGATTGAACACTACGAATTTACGACACTCGTTATCCATTCTTATTTTCAAAGTTCCTTTATCTGTTGTTTCCATGCTCATTCTTTTAAATATTCGATACAGTCAAATTACTTCCCACTTTCTGCATATCATTCAAAATACTTTGGTCTAATACTCTCGCATAACGTTTCGTCATACTGATATTGGAATGACCTAACATTTTTGCAACGTTTTCAATGCTAACGCCATTAGCGAGGCAAACAGAAGTGGCATATGAGTGGCGGGCTGAATGTGCTAAGGTTCTTCTTAATTGCGCATAAATCAGCTATTTCCTTCAAATAACTATTCATCTTTTGATTACACGGTACAGGTAATAATACATTCCGTTTTTCACATAGCGGATAATCTTTATATTTTTCAATAATATCCAAAGGAACTTCCAACAGCGGGATATTACACATATTCTTTGTTTTTTGCCGAGCCTTACGAATCCAATAATTTCCCTCCCTGTCTTTTACAATATGTTCCGCTGTAAGTTGCTTCACATCTATGAACGAGAGACCAGTAAAGGCACAGAAAATGAAAATATCCCGAACCAAATCTATACGAGGTAATTCAAACTTTTTGTTAATAATCGTTTGCAGTTCATCCCATGTTAGAAACTCCCTATTCACTTCTTTTTCATGGAACTTGATTCCCATAAAAGGGTCTTTGCTTATCCATTCATTGGCAAGAGAACGGTTTGTAATCTTTTTCAGGCACTTCATGTAGCGGATAACCGTATTTTGGGCACATTCCTTTTCTGTTTTCAGATAGAAGTCAAAAGCACGAATAAATTCTCCGTTTATATCTTTAAGAGGTAAATCATCTTTGTCGTATTTGATTTTAATGAGTTCCGCCAAATAGCGTTTGCAGCTTTCGTAGCGGCGTACAGTAATTAAGGCAAAGTCTTTACCTATTAATTGTCTGCATTGGTCGTTATGCTCCTGAAAAGTAGCTATAAGTGTTTTCGGTTCTTCTTTCTTTTTCCAAGCTAAAGAACTTATCCCGAAGGATAGTAGCCGAAATAGGCAAACCTTCCTGCTTCAAATCAGCATGGATATTATACAATTTAATTCGGGCTTCTTCGATAAACTTGTTTAGGTCGTTTGATTTGCGGTCTTTACCACGAGAACATTCTTTCGCCTGATTCCATAGGGAAGGGGTAATACTTTTTACGGATATTCGTTTCAGAACGAACATTATTAACCGTAATCCGCATACACACAGAGGCTTCACCATTCTTCAATAGTTTTGTTTTCTTTAGGAAAAATAAAACACTAAATGAATTTCTTTCCATCATTTTTCTACTTGTTTTAAGTGATACAAAATTATGGAAAAGTGGAGAGAGTTTCGTTATGTAACATGCTGACAAACAGAGTCAAACAAAGACAAAAGGTGGAGATGTATTATCTCCTGATTTGCTCCACCTTTTGCTCCACCGAAGTAGGTTGAAATTTGCTGTTTTTTGCGTAGCGGGTAAAAATAAAAAACTCCCGATATTCATTGAATATCAGGAGTTTACTTCTTTTTGCTTTCTCTAAAAGTGGTGCCACCAGCAACCGAAAGTTGGTTTGTATGGCACTATTTCTCAATAAGTTATATCTTTATCACGATGTTAGTCCCTTGAATAAGATTTTCACAGCTTTGCACCGTTCGACATCAGTTTGTATCTTGGGTACGATTTCTGAGTGCAAAGATACAACTAATATTAGAATTTCAAATATTATCCTTTTATTTGTTCTCTAAAAGACTTACCTATATCCATTATTAACTTGTCATATTTTTCTTTTGTCCTTCTATTTTTATTGATGGTGTTTTGTGCATCTGCTTTAGATATTATTTGTTGAACTTGTTCTCCACCTTCAATTTGTATTCTTATATCTATAAGCTTTAATTTTCCGAATTGGAATTGTTCAAATTGTTCTATAAGTTGAATTAATTTCTCATAATGTTCTTCTTCTATTAATAGAAGATTATCGCTAATAGCATTACGAGTAAGCCTGATTTGTTCACTGAAAGATGGTATTTGATTAGGGTCTGCTTTTTGCCATAACAAATCAGCTTGTCGTTTTGTATATAGTAGAACTTTCCATAAATCATTATACAATTCAAATTGTTTCTCCGAATATCTGAGAAACTGGGATTTTGCTTTCTCTAATTCATTTTTTGTATTTTCCAATTCAGAAGCATACTTTGTTTTTATCACTTCTAATTCTTTTTCATGTTTATTATTATAAGCGTCTAATAATCTAGTTGAAAGGAAATTTCCAAACCATTTAGATAGTGCAATAATAACAACACTTGAACCACCGATTGAGACAATGAAGGCTGTTACTAACTTTACATATTCTATCATTTCCATATTTTAATAATATAATCCGTTATTCTGCATCCAAGTATTAATACTATCAGGGTCAATACTGCCAAATAAGTATTTGTTCTTTGATAAAAAACCAACTCGTTGCCCTCTTAAATATATGATAGGTGGAGTGGATGTATATGGATTATAAGGGCTTAAAGAAGAGTAAGGACTACCATAAGCTGAATACTGATTCTTAAATGAAGTAGCGGAATAGATACTACCATACAAACCATATTCATAGGAAATGGAATCTATATCGTATCTATTAAGAGAAAGTTTTCCTAAGAATTGCCCGTCACTAGCAATTAAAAAGGATTCACATCTTGCAATTCTATTATTGAAATCATTTATATTCATATATTTATTTTTTTATGATATATTGTTGTAATGGACTATTAGGTTTGTTAGGTATAGTCATAGAAAGAATGCCTACTTCTAAAAGTGGATTTATGATATTTTTTTTAAATCTACTTCGGTTTGTTTGTCCTACAAGTTTCATTATTTCTTGAATAGAATGGGGTTCTGAGCAATACGAAATTATTTGTTCCGCTATAGATGTATAACGTATATCCAGCTTAGGACATTCTTGGGACAAGCTTGGGACATTTATTATTTCATTTTTGATACTAATTCCTCTTTTAAATACAGCTGTAAACATCCCCTCTGTGTGAAATTCCGGTTCGGGCAGATTCGCTTCCCTCATGGCTTCCTGCATACGGGGAATACCGGATGCAACTCTTTCAACCAAGTGCATACGGGTAAATAAACCGAAAATTAGCGGATTACGTGTCATACTTTTATGTCCGAAATCTTTAGCCACAACAGGTAGAAGTCCTCCGGGATTGGAAATCTCTACTCGGTCATCAAACATTTCTATCATAATGCTTGCGCCTTGTTCGTAATAATCACGGTGTGATAGGGCATTTATAATAGCTTCTTTAAATACGGTCAGAGGTATTTCCCAGATTTCCTCTCTTGGTCCTGCACCCTCTATTTTATAAGCTACTTGCAGTTTGCTTTCCAGCCAAGACATCGCCTGTAAATACTGTTGGTACAATGAACCTCCGAAAGTTTTATCATCTATAATATAGACTTTATTTGTTCCTTTGAAAAGAACACATCTTGTGATAGCGTGTGGGAATTTTCTTTCAGGTTGTTTTCCGAAGAACATCGCTGCTCCGTTCTTTGCCGTTCCATTCTCGGTAAACAGTTCCAAGTTCTCAAATATTTGTTTGTCGGGTGTGGACGGACTTAGTTTGGCTTCTGTTCGGAAAGTCTTTAATCATTTGTGCGTCTGCATCCGTGTAGATATTGAACCAATGACAGGGTATATGGTCAAAATAGATTTTATTACATTCCTGAAAGAAGCTACGCATTTCTTCGGCTGTGCGAAGTTTCTGTGAATTTGCCCCCTCACGCACATAGATAGAACCGGAAAATATATAAGGTTTATCCTTGCCGGACGGAACATCAATTACCCAAACAGTTTTATTTCCAACATTTACGGAATATAATTCACAGTGGAGTGTAGGAGATATTTCGCTGATAGAACCTTGAATGGCAGAACGTTTATCGTTTTCTAAATTAGTATCTACTACTTGCCCGTTATCATCTACTCCAATAAGCAAATATCCTCCGTCTGCATTGGCGAAAGCACATATTTCCTCTGTCAGTTCACGAACTTTTGAGAAGGAACACGGACTTTAAATTCCACATTGTAGCCTTCTCCGCTATCAATGAGATTGATTGTTCTGCAAAGTTAGTCAATTTGTTGGATGTCTCAACATACTATCACATTCATTTTCAAAAGAAAATTGGCAAATTCTTGCTTTTTAAGAAATAAGAGATTACTTTTGCATCGATTTTTAAAATTATTCCGATGAAAGTACGCTAATTCTATTCATACAAACATTCTTCAATAAGGGTATCTTATTGTGTATTAGTGTACTTATTTCCAACATAACAACTTGTTAAGAGTTTTCCAGTATCCATGGGATAAGATTTGTGTTTGTAGTGAATAGTTCTATTTCTACTCGTTTAAGTATATTCATTAACAAACATTGTAACAAAGAATGCCTGTGAAAAGATTCTTGGAAACAAAGTTATTCAAGCTACTTACATATTCTATTAGTGATAGAAAAATAAATTCGTCTGAATTATCTGTAGCTTATGATGATTTTGTACGGCAGCTATTCTTATTTTGTCAAAATGAACAAGATATAATACTATTGTACTTTACTATTAATTATACCATAGCCGAAATCAAAGAATTGAATGTGCGATTAGAATTCGAATACGATAATTCTTTATTTGATATACGATTATTATTATCAAAATTGTCAAGTATATTAGATTCAACCTTTAAGATTGTGCAATTTCGATTAGAAAATCCCAATATCTTTATGCAGAATGAAGAAAATAGTTTTGTGTCCGATGTTTATTTAGCTAATGATGTCGATATGATTGATATAATGGAATTGACATCAATCGATTGACAAACCATAATGTATAATCAGAAAAATGAAGCAATCATGTATATAGACAATGACGATTTCAGCGTATGGATGCAGAAGCTGTACGCTAAACTGGAAGAACTCTGCAAAGATGTACGGGTACTGCGCAATGCCGACAGGGTGCTACCCGAAGATGACAACCTGTTGGATAATCAGGACTTGTGCCTGTTGTTCAAAGTGAGTATCAAGACCCTGCAACGCTACCGGGCTATCGGTGCGCTGCCATACTTCACAATCAGCGGAAAAGTGTATTACAAGGCTTCCGATGTCCGGGAGTTCATCAAGGAGCGGTTCAGTGCTACCACGCTGCGCCAGTTCGAGAAAGAACACAGCACGAAGAAAAAGAAGTGAATTTGAAAGCCGGGGCGGTTCTGCTCCGGCTTTGCTTTGGTTTATGGCTTGCCTAACTTGTCGGCTTCCTCCTTTAACCGCTCTGCTTGTTTGTTTAACAGCCTTGCCCGTTCCAACGCTTCCGCCTGTTTCCTGATGCGGTATTCAAAGCCTTTCACCGAATCGGTCAGGCTTCGGACGAAAGTGTTATCCCGTTCCCGGCTGAACTTTGTTTCCAGCAAATCAAGGCTGCTGCCGTCTGCTTTTCCTTTCATCAGGATATAGCGGTATTTTATATCGTTGTCCTGTAACCGCTGCATTCTTTGTACAAAACGTACATTCAACACATTAGCGAAGTGATACAGATGATTAACCCTGCTGAAAAAAGAAAGAACTTAGTTTTCAGGCACGGAGTTACCCGGTATATCAGTTTGTCATGCCATGAAACGGGCGTTGCTTCTCCGGTCAGTGCTGTATCATCAACCGGGAATAACACTTTTAACCGCTCCTTGAAATATCGGTGCGAGGTCACGATAAGCCCCTTTATATCTTCAAGGTCTTGTTTTGGGTTCTCGGACTGCCCTTTTCCGATACTGCCGATTTGGTTTAGAATCTCCTGCATCATGTTTTCAGTAATGCCGGATTTACCTTGCATTTCCGAAATGCGCTGTTCGATAACGTCCAGTCGGTTAATCGTTTCCTCCCGGCTGGCTGGCGTTACCTGCCTTTCCTGCCGTTCTTTCAGTTCCGTAACCATGGAGAGAAGCCCCTCCAAAATTAAGTTATTTTCCATGTCCCTATAATTTTAAGTGTCGTTTCTTTTTCTTCTTTTTTCTTTCACCGGGATTGTCGGGCGTTTCATCAGCCGGAGAGGACGAGGCGGAGAACAGACCGCCCAAGCCTGCCAGTAACGGACTGTCGGCTTTGCCCAGTGTCTGTGCTGGTTCCTGAACAGGTGCGAAAACTGTCTGCCTGTTGTTTCCGGTAGTGTTCAGCTCCATATCCCCGAAGCATTTATCCAGCTTGGAGAAACTGAAACTGCGGTCTATCTCCGAACCCTTGAACGTGTATTCGCCTTTGGAAAAGGATATGCCCTGTACTTCGCCAGTCTGTCCCCTGTACTTGAAATGAATCCCGATACCCTTTTCTGCCAGCCGGGTTTGTAACTGCCGCCAGTTCCTTGATTTCCCGATTTCATCCTTTACGGCATTGTAAATCTCGTATTTGGATTTGTCCGGCTCTTTCAAACGGTACTGCTTTACATGCTCCTTGCCTTTAGCGAAATAAAGCCCGTGTTTGGCTTTCAGCTTCTTGCATACCTGCTCGTTGCGGTACATGTCGTTTCTGTCCGAAATGGTCTTGCCGTTGTTGTCTATGCGGTTGAACACGATATGCACGTGTGGATGTTCCCGGTCTTGGTGGCGCACGATGATGTACTGCGTATCGGTGATTTTCATTTCACGCATGTACTCCTGCGCAAGCTGTATCATTTTCCCGTCTGTCAGCTTGGGTGCGTCCACCGGGGAATAGCTTAGCGCAATATGTCCGACAGGCTTTTTCAGGTCGGGGTTCATCCCGGCTTGCAGTATGAAACTGCGTATGATGTCCCGGTTGCTTTCTGTCAACACTCCCTCCGCATGGAGCAAAGCAGCCTGTTCCTTGCTGAGTACATAGTTCACGCAGCCTTTAAATCCGCTTCCCTTTTTTATTTTTCCAATCATCCGACAACTGGTTAATGATTTCGACAATCCTGTTTTTGAGTTTCACCAGTTCCACCGCCACCAGTGCGAACCCTCCGGCATTCGCCCGGTGCGCTAACTGATTGATGTTGTTGGCTTCCCCCGCCAGCTTGCGGATAGTGTCCGCATCCTGCCTGTTCAGCCGGGGCGTTACCTCTGCCGAAACGACAGCCTGCCGGACGTACTCGCTGACACGCAGCCCGGCTTCGGTGGCTCGCTTCCTGATAGCGTAGAACTGTAACTCGGTCAGCTTCGTACTGACTACCCGGTTCTGCTTGTCTATCCGGCTTTTTGCCGGGCGACCTCCCGTTTTGTTCTTTATCTCTGTCATAGGTCTTTTGCTTTTAGCTGGTATCTTAAAAATTGCGACCAACAGGAGAAATTTTCTTTGCTGTCAGGCAAAGCAAGGTGTTTCGGTAAACCGAAACATAACCTTGCTCTCCCTAATCACACAGCCTGCCGTCTGTTCATGCTGCCAGTCTTGCAGGTCACATCCTTAGCCCTCTCTTTCTTTTTTCACCCGGATTTTGTCTGTTATCCTGCTCCGGCTGGGGCTTGTCGGTAACTGTCAAGTCTTGGGATTGTTTCACTTTAAGGCTACGCAAATAGTCGTTCAGGTCATTGTGACCGCTGTACAGGTGTGATGCGTCACGTACACGCCATTTGTATTCCTGCCTTATGGCTTCAACCGCTTTCCTCCCGGCTTCGTCATTGTCAAGCATACAATGTATATGCCCGTAATCAGCCAACGGATATAAGGCTTTATCCGTGTTGGCGGTGGAGTTCAGAATAACGTAGTCCTGCCAGTCGGTGCAGGGTATATCCGGGCTTTTCTGTTGCCGGATAGTGAGGAACGAGAGGAAATCCAAAAATCCCTCGAACACGAAACAGGTATCTCTCGGCTCTCCCTGCTGCCGTATATGGGTGATGTCTTTCGATGTGCTGCCCTTGAAACGGGGATTGCGGAGTTCATAACCTCCTGAATCATTCCTGAATGCCAGCGCAAAATAAGGCTTTCCACCGACGCGGTAATACATTTCCTGCACGTATGGGGATGCCGTTCCGGGGAGAAATCCCCCTTTCCTGCAAATAGCGTATGAGTGCCGGATTCTGTAACGGCTGTATTCTGCGTATATCTATCGGGCTGGCTGCTTGCCTTTTCGTGTCCCTTTCGGGCAGGTCTTTCCCGTGAAAGGAAAAAGAGGCGGTATCACCCTGTTCCAGTCGGCAGATAGCACCGTAGGCGTTGCACTCGTGCTGCTTCATCACAAGGTCGATGAGCGTCCCGCCCTCACCAGTTCCGTAGTCACACCATAGATTGGCGTTATAATCCACCTTGAAACTTGGCGTGTTGTCCTCCCGTAAGGGGCTGCGATACATGCCGTAGCTTCCTTTTTCCGTGACGGGTTGGATTCCCAAAGAGTTCAGGTAATCTTTGATACTGATATTGTTGGCTTCCTTGTAGGTCATGATTTTTATTTTTAAATTTAACGATAGTAATAATGAAGCAAGAAGCGAGTAAGAAGAAGCACGGGACACTACTACATCTATCTGTTTCTTTTTCAACGGATTGTAGTACATGTAGTAACATAGTAATTATTTATCCTTTAAAAAAGGAATAAATATATCCTATATATTATATTGCCGTTTTTTCTTTTTTCCGGATTTCCCGAAAGTTTGGGATTCTATCTTACTTCATACTACATAATTGGTAAACTGTTGTTTATTAAATCATTATGTGTATATCAGACAATATGTAGAAGCTACTACATTCCGGTTCTACCCGTAATCATCTCCTGTACGGGAAGCCGAAACAGGCTTTATCCTGTACCCATATACGGGATAATAGTTATTGTTTATGCGCTTTTGCACCCGTTTGAAACCGATTTTCCGCAATGATTCCCCCAATCCTTTTTTCGGATAACTGAACGGGGGATATATTGCGTAGGTGTGCGAGTATCTGTGCGGTTGTCATGAAGAACAGGGCTTCTTCCTCCTCTGTCGGCTTCTCAAAGTATTGTGTCAGCATTTCAAACTCGATTGTCTGCACCTCAAATTCCGCATTTGTCAGGTGCAGTTCTTCAATCTCCGCATCATTGAACCAGTAGCGTACACCCTGACGGTACAGGTACATGATTTCGGAATAGACGTTATCCATGTGAATACTTTCTGCCGTGGGCTTGTCTATGTGCAGGACTTCAAACGGCAAGAAAAACGCCTGCTGCCTGTCGGGTCGGTCAGGAACTCGTTGCCGTTCACCGAAGCCATGAAGCTGGCGAGGTGCGGGTATTCCTCGATGTAAATATCATACGGTCTGCGGTACTTCACCGCCGGAGTGGTGATAAGATTCTTCAATGCGTTCTCGTTCTGCTTGTTGAGTTCCTTTAGCTGGTCGTCAATGTTGATGAACAGGTATTCGGCTATCAGTGTCAGGATGTCTTTGCCCTGCGGGTCTATCTTCCCGGTAAACAGGTAGTTCTTAAGCGGTGTCGGGCAAAGGTTGTCCAGCCACCACGATTTGAACTGTCCCTGCTTGTCCCCGGTCAATACCAGACAGGTATGGTTCTGACACCCCGTGTCGTTCATGGCGTTGGCTACCACACCGATAAGCCATTTCGTGAAATATTCCTCCCATTTGCCGGGATTGGCTACCTGTACCGTGTTCAGAAGCCTGCCGATATGCCCGTGTTCGGCAGGATTCAGTAAGGGCAGGGCGTTGAAATACTCCTGTATGGGGTGAGCCTTTCTTGCGAAATCGCTTTCCAGTATCATGCGGATGTTGTCGGTAGAGGTGGAAATGTCAGCCGTTGCGTCCAGTCTGCGCCTGAAAGTGTTCAGGGCAAATTTTGTAACGGGCTGGTACAAGTCCGCAGAACTTGCAGCCCGGTATTCCGTCCGGCTCTTTACGGTGTTGAACCGGAAATCGTACAGGACGTTCAACAGGCTTTCGATGCGCTCGTTCTTGGACTGCCAGCCCTCGATATGCCTTGTATCATCACTTTTTTTCTTTTTCATCGGGAAGTCTGTTAGAAGCCGGGACATACTGCTGCTGCATCCACTTTTTTAGTCCCTCCATGTCGAAACGTAGGGTGCGCCCACGCTTGACACACGGTATCAGTCCCTTGCTGGCTAAGTGGTACAGGTAATTGACCGAATACCCGGTTATGCCGCTGGCAACGGATATTTTGACTAACACAGGCTCTTTTCCGTCCTGCCGTTCTTCGGGCTGTGAGCCCATGACCGGGGCAATCATCTTTTCTATGTTCTCCAGCCGTTTGAAAATTTCTTCGAAAGGATTATTCATAGGTGCTTGTTTTTTGAATTAGCACCACAAATAAAATAAGAAAAATCGGTAAAAAACAAAGCGTCAGCCGTTTGGAATCGCTTTGCTGCGCTCTGCACCAAATTAATGTCGGCAAATAGAAAACGGCTTTGTGTTCATTACCTTACTTAATAAGTAAGTGGGGGAAACCGGGATTTCTGTTCTCTTATTGTTTCTTTCCTGCTCGTTTGGGGCAGTGGTGGACATTTTCGGACACGCAAGGTCATTTGCGGACAGGAAGAAACAACCTGTCATTCAGTCTTATATATTTGCACCAGTGAAGAAAAACGGAGTATTGACAAAAATAAATATATCGGTTATGGAAATAGTGACGATTGAAAAGAGAACCTTTGAACTTTGGAAACAGAGGTTTGAAAATTTTGTGGGGCGTGTGGATGCGCTCTGTGTGCCTTTACGCAGGAAGCGTGACAAGTGGTTGGATAACTGCGAGACCTGCCGTTTGCTGAATGTTTCAGCCCGGACAATGCAGACCTACCGTGATACGGGGAAACTGCCTTATTCGCAGATTAACAATAAGATTTACTACAAGGCTTCGGACGTGGAAACATTTCTGCTCGACCAAGTAAGGGACAATTCTAAAAAGTAGGCGTATGGATTTGATAACGAAAGATTCCGAAACTACGTTGGTGCTGTTTTCTTCCCTTGACAGGGTACTGGAAAACGTGGAGTACGTGGTAATGAACTATCGCCCGGTATTGAACGGTGAACACTACCTGACGGGTGAGGAAGTATGCGAGCGACTTTGCATCAGCAAACGAACTTTGCAGGATTACAGGGACACGGGACTGCTGGGGTACGTGCAGCTTCCGGGAAAAATCATCTACCGGGAAAGCGAGATTTTAGACCTGCTGGAAAGGTATTACAGAAAATGAAATCTTGAAAACGTGAAATCTTGTTTTCTGTATTTATTGTTTGATTAATTAAAAGCCAGCAATCATGGTTTCTTGAAAACTATGTTGCTGGCTTCTTCATGTTTATGCGGATAGTCTTTTCAATATCTTGTTAATTTTGAATTTTTATGAATGCTTTCCCATTTTGATTCTCTATAATTTTCATTGCAGGTGTTGATGAAAATGTATGAGTTGTAGCATGAAACACAGACAGAACTAAATCTTGTAATTGAGAGTCTTTTTCAAGATATTCTATTTTTAACCCTTTTGATTCTGCTTTTTCACGGGATATATGGCGACCATGACTTTTAAAGTTATCGTGATTAGCCAAAAAAGATGCTATATTCTCTATAATAGGAGCTTTGACATCTGGAGCTTCTGTTTTGAACATGAATCTATTAAGCCAATCTCTAATTAAGTTTTCAGACATTTTGATATAATTTTCACATTGTGTAATGACAGAAGGACCATATTGATTAAGTAATATAGCCCATGCTTGTTTATTGGGTTCGTTTACTTCTTGTAATGCTTTATAGAATTGGTCAATTATTGCTTTTGCTGGATTACTTGTGGGACCGTTAGGACTATTAATAATCAACTGTGGGTCTACGGGACCTATATTAGAATGTTTTCCCATGACAATACTAGCTCCTGAACATGCAATCATTGTGGCAGCAGACATTGCTATTTGGGGAATAATAACTCTTACTTCAGGAAATTGAGCATGCAAATATTCGACAATACCTTCTGCTGCTTCGGGAGAACCTCCCGGACTGTGTATAATTAAATCTACAGGCTTTTTTTCAAGTCCGTATGAAACTTCCATCATTCCTTGCACATCTTCCTCTGTTACCGAAAGTAATTCGGGAGCTCCACCTTTTTGGGTAAAAGCAGTTGCGTACAAAATAATATTTCTGTTTGTATATTTAGATAGTTCAGAAAGGTATTTGCGTCGAATAAAATCAAAAGGAGCAGAATTCCCTTGGGCACTTTCGACTTTTAATTCTGTTAATATTTCACTCCATGTTGGCATAATTGATTCGGTTTAGATTTAATGTTATATTCAATTGAAGAATTTGCAGAAACAGTGTCACTGACGGTTTTATAACGAGTTCCACTAGTTATTTCCCATTTTTGTTTTTCTTGCTCTTGCAATATTTGATATATCGCAGGATTATTTACTTTTAAGTTTTCTATGATTCTGTTCATGGCTGTTATAACGATTACTTTAAATGCAAATATAGGCCTTTTTCCTTTTAAAAGTTTACAATTCAGCATTAAAGTTGCTGAAAAATGATATTTTTCTCTCTACGTATTGCATATCCCTTAGTATCGTTTGGTCTAATACCTTTGCGTAGTGCTGCGTCATTCGGGTGGATGAATGCCCCAGCATTTTAGCCACGTTCGGCAGTGACACGTTATTAGCCAGCGCAATAACCGAAGCGAAACTGTGCCGGGCTGTGTGCGTGGTCAGGTTCTTTTTAATACCGCACAGGTCGGCAATCTCTTTCAGGTAGCTGTTCATCTTCTGATTGCAGGGAACGGGCAATAAAGTTCCTTTATCCATGCAGTAGGGGTTATCCTTATACTTTTCAAGTATCTGTTTGGGAATGCTCAAAAGCGGGATGTTACAGAGGTTGTTTGTCTTTTCACGGGGTTTCACTATCCACAGGTTGCCGTTGCTGTCCTCTGAAATATGTTCGGGGCGCAGGTTATACACGTCTATGAATGCCAGTCCGGTATATACGCAAAAGATAAAAACATCCCGTACCAGTTCCAGCCGTTCAATCCTGAACTCTTTTTGCCATATCCGGTTTATCTCGGCTTGGCTTAGGAACTGTTTGTTGACCTCTACCTCGTGAAACTTGATTCCGGCAAACGGGTTCTTTGTCAGCCACTCGTTGGAAATGGCAAGGTTTATCACTTTCTTGAAGCATTTCATGTACCGGATAACGGTGTTCTGTGCACAATGTTTCTCCGTCTTCAGGTATAAATCGAATTTACGCACCAGTTCCCCGTTTACCTCACGCAGTAGCATATCATCTACCTTGTAGTCACGTCTAACCAGTTCCATGAGATATTTAAGGCAGTTATCGTAACGTCTTACGGTAATATCGGCGTAGTCCGTCCCGATTAGCTTCCGGCAGTTGTCGTTATGCTCCTTGAACACATTGTATAATGTCTTGAAAGTCTCGTCCTTTCCCTGATAGCGGTTCACTATGGCACGGGCGGAGATAATCTTTCCCTCCAGTTCCAAGTCTTGGTAAATCTGATAGAATTTCACACGCAAGGCGTCAATGTAATGGTTAAGTTCTACGGAATTTCGGTCTTTGCCTGTCGATTTCTCTTTTTCCTGCGACCAAAGTGGGACTTTTACGCTCCGCTTTAGTTGAAGTTCCACATATAGGCGGTCATAAGTGACACGCACACGCACGGGTGCTTCCCCGTTTTTTAACAGTTTGCTACGCTTGATGAAGAACAACACGCTGAATCTTTTTCTTTCCATACGGCTCAATTTTTAATGATACAAAGTTAGGAAATCGAACCGAGAACCCTGTTGTGTAAAATAGTGCAACAAGCTGTAAAAGAATGAAGTAAATACCTCGTAGTGGAACATTTTGGGCTTTTAAAAACAGTCCCTTGAATAAGGACGTATAGTTTGCTCTAATCCCACTTATTTTGCCTACTCTTGGAAAAGAAAAATCCCCGAACTTCTTTGAAATTCAGAGATTTACATCGTTTTGCCAGCCATTGCTAAATACCGGGAATATTTTTCAAAACAAGGTATTTTCGAGAATACCCTGTATCAAGGTATTGATGAATTACTCCGTTTGCTTACCGAAAACGAAATGAAAATCTACTTAGCCACCTCAAAGCCGCAACCCTTCGCTCAACAAATTCTAGAATATTTCCACTTAGAATCTTATTTTACATTTGTTGGAGGAAGCACATTCGACGGAAGCCGTTCCGAAAAAGCGGATGTAATACAATATGTATTAGACAGCACCGATATAAAAACACGGTCTGACGTAGTCATGATCGGTGATCGTAAATATGATATAGAAGGGGCCAAAGCGAATAACATAGATTCAATAGGAGTCCTTTACGGCTACGGGGATGAAGAAGAACTAGCGAATGCCGGAGCAAACAAAATCGTTACTGATATAAAAGAACTATCATCTTTCCTTCTAACAGGGAATATCCCCATATAGAAAGCTTAAGCAGATCTATAAATCACATTAAAAATAAACATCAGCAATAAAGAGAATGAAATATTTGGAAAGCTCGGCTTCAACCGGGCTACCAATTTTTCTATAGCGATCTTCATCTGTACACGAACCGTACTCTCTTGAACCGATAATATTTCCGCGATCTCCTTCGTTTTCAATCCCTCCTCACGAGACATCAAAAACACAAGACGGCATTTCTCAGGAAGTTCGTCAATCGCTTTATCAAGCATCTCTCTCATCTCTTTTAACTCCAAATGCTCCTCCGGAGAACCCTCATCTTCCTCTTCCATTAATGGCAACAACTCATTTAAAGAAGCCCTATTCAAGTCTTTATTCCTTGCTTGATAACGAAAAGACTCGTTACGCACAGAAATATATAAATAGGTATCTATATTATCAATCTCCTTTAATCGTTTCCGGGATTGCCAGACCGAGAAAAAAACATCTGTCACAACTTCACGGCATGCCTCCTTCTCGCCTAAACAATAATAAGCGAAACGAAAAACCTGATCATAATATAAATTATAAAAACGTTCGAAAGCTCCCCTGTTATCTACCGACACAGATTCAAGCAACCCTTTGATATCTCGCACAAAAACTCCCACTCCTTTTTCTTTGATTTGGCAAACATACTAAATATAATCTAAATGCCTTTTTAAAAAGCAGACTATTTTTTCTCATATTTTACTTGCATATTCAAATTATTAAACTACTTTTGCACCCGCAATACGGAAGTAGCTCAGTCGGTAGAGCACTGGTCTCCAAAACCAGGTGTCGGGAGTTCGAGCCTCTCCTTCCGTGCGTGAGCGGCAACACAATGAATATGTGTTGCCGCTTTTTATTATTCACCCTCTCTTCCCATTGCGATAAAAAGCGTAAATAAGACAACATTTTTCGTTAAAG
>VOFH01000843.1_pt1 | contig 150001 bp, 157 predicted proteins | sample 5384091 | NCBI WGS metagenome assembly VOFH01 (sample SAMN12384727, study PRJNA508395) | human gut metagenome | isolation source: healthy gut G | host: Homo sapiens
CGCACTCTGTGAATTGAAAAGTATGTTCCGGGCAATGTTATAGGGAGGACGTCGCACCCTCACGGGTGCGTGGATTGAAACTTTTACGACTCGTCGGATGCTACAGCGGTATCCGGTCGCACCCAAACGGGTGCGTGGATTGAAACTATCTCGCTTCCGGCGCGTTATGTTGAAGTCTCAGTCGCACCCAAACGGGTGCGTGGATTGAAACCTGCCGGACCTATGACATCCTACAATATGGGCTATCCAGGTCGCACCCAAACGGGTGCGTGGATTGAAACTCGATTTTGCTGAGTGCTTCGTAAATCTGTTCCGTCGCACCCAAACGGGTGCGTGGATTGAAACTCGGCCATCGAGGCCCGTGTCTTATCGTGGCTTGCCGTCGCACCCAAACGGGTGCGTGGATTGAAACCCAAAAGTCCGAAGAGCTTGGCCATGCACCTTAAGTCGCACCCAAACGGGTGCGTGGATTGAAACCCGTAGCCCCTGGTTTTGTCCCAATATGTGCAATGTCGCACCCAAACGGGTGCGTGGATTGAAACCAATCTGACAGCGAGGTTTTACATTTATCGTCGAACCAAGTCGCACCCAAACGGGTGCGTGGATTGAAAACTCGGCCATCGAGGCCCGTGTCTTATCGTGGAAGTTGCCGTCGCACCCAAACGGGTGCGTGGATTGAAAGGCTAAGACACCGGAAGAAGGCCGGCGTCGCACCCCAACGGGTGCGTGGATTGAAAGCTTGGCCAAAAGTCGCGAACGGGAGCTTGGCCATGCCTGGTTTTGTCCCAAAGTCGCACCCAAACGGGTGCGTGGAGTGTCTCCGTATTGCCTGAGCCGGAGCCTGTCATGGTTGTGGACGAATAAGCGGAATCTGACGCTCGTCCAGTCGGAATCCTGGGGCCAGGTGGCCATGCTGGAAGTGGGCGCCACCGGGGTGGGACTTATTGAAGAGACTTATGTTCCGGAAGAGTTTGCCGCCAGGGGGGCGGAAAAGGGATATTTTGCGTTCGGCGGCTCCACGGTGATGTGCTTTTTTGAACCGGGGAGAATCAGGCTGGCTTCCGATCTGCTGGAAAAAACGGGAGAAGGTATGGAGATGTTTGCTCGTCAGGGCGATATGATGGGTAAGTCTGTTTAATGGCAGATATCATGAGAAAGGGAGTGAAACGGCATTCCCGGATTCCTAATCCGTTAACAACGTGAATTGTTAACGATGAATGCCTTGTTTTTTATAAAACATTGAAAATGAGAGATGGTTAAAAAGACCTGACCCTTTTAACCATCATTTTCTAATGTTTTGATAAAAAACAAGGCATTCAACGTTAACAAATATGTTAACGGATTAGGAATCCGTTATTTTCTTTTTGTTGCGGTATTTTTCCGTATTTAACCCCCTATAGATAAAGGTTATGAAATGTTTATGCATTCTCGGCATACTGGCGTCCCTGGCAACGGCACAGGCCGCCACCATTCTGAGCACGACGACCAAGGATGATCCTTCCACCCTGACTTCCGGGGGATATGGCGCCTATTACGGTTTTTCCTTTGATCTGGACCATATGCTTGTTTCCTCCGGGTCCGGCATTGCCCAGAATTCAACGGTGTACCTCCAGTCCCTGGATATCGCCAAGGCCACCAACAGGGCGGATGCCAATAACGGCTTGTACGTTACGATTTTTTCCTCCGCCACCACGAAGAACGGCACTACGTTTGTAGGCCAGTCCACTACGACGATCGACATGGCAGGGGAGGGCGCGGCGGATGGCTCCGCCTCATGGCAGAGTGCCTCTTTTAATAATCTGGAGCTCAATAGCGGAGTGACTTATTACGTGGCTTTCACCACAGTACAGATTACGGACGACACCGCCTGGGATGGCGTGAATTTTGTCACTGCCCGGCTGAGGATTGGAAAGGAAGCCGACGGAGTGGCCATTGGAGATGTTTATACGAACGCAGGGTTTACCAGCATCCAGTCGGGAGACTGGGCACCGTCCTTTAAGGCGGAAGTGACCGTGGCGCCCATTCCGGAACCCGCAACCGCTTCCCTGGGAATTCTGGGGCTGGCAGCTCTGCTGATGCGCAGACGCAGGGCCTGACAGCCATTCCGCAATTGTCTTACCAAGTCCGGCATTCCTCGTGGAGGGATGCCGGTTTTTTGTTGTGTACCCGGCAGGAAAGGAAAGAAACGGGAAATGAGGGGAAAAAAGAGAGAAAATGTCGGGTTCTCCGGCAGTTATTTCATTTCCGCAATAGCCTGGGCCATGTCCGCGGCCTTGAAGGTGGAGGAACCCGCCACCAGAACGTCCGCTCCCGCCAATGCGCACTGGTCGGCATTGTTTTTGCCAATGCCGCCGTCCATCTGAATCAGGAAGGATGCCTGGTGGTCTGCTCTCCATTCCGCGGCTTTCACTACCTTGTCCAGGACGGAGGGCATGAAGGATTGTCCGCCGAAACCGGGCACCACGGACATGACCAGCAGCAGGTCTATTTCTCCCAGGAACGGAAGCAGGGTTTCAAAGGGAGTAGCCGGATTGACGGCCAGCCCGTTTTTCACGCCCGCCCTGCGGATGCGCTTGAGAGTGTTGCGGATGTAGTATTCATCCCCCAGTTCCACATGGAAGCAGATGAGGTTGACGCCCGCTTTGACAAAACGGCCAAAGTAGTGGTCCGGCCGTTCGATCATCAGGTGGGCATCCAGAAAACGGTCCGGTCCCACCGCCTTTCTGACGGCGGCGCAGATTTCAGGACCAAAGGAGATGTTGTCCACAAAGTGGCCGTCCATGATGTCCAGGTGCAGCCAGTCGGCTCCTGCTTCAAAGGCGCGGCGCGCCTCTTCCCCTATTCTGGAGAAGTCGGCGGCCAGCAGTGACGGGGCGATCATGGTCATGATCGGGGCATCCTTTCCTGTAAGATTAATTGGCTACGATATTGACGAGGCGGCCGGGCACGACGATGACTTTTCGTACCGTTACGCCGTCAGGAAGACTTTTACCTGGAAGATGCCAGGGCAAGCTTTTCCAGTTCTTCCCGGGAGATGTCCCTGGGCACTTCCAGCTTGTCCCGCAGCTTGCCGTTGACCTGGATGACCATCGGCACCGTGTTTTCCACCAGCAGGGCTTCATCGCAGGCGGGCCAGTTTTTCTGGCAGAGCTGCGTTTCCGGCACGTCGGGGAATGCCGCCTGGAGACGTGCATGGATTTCTTCCGTAATATGCGGGGCAAACGGGTTGAGCAACGTCAGGAACGCCACGTAGTCCTGCACGTCCACTACGTCCGCGGAGGTCATGGCGTTGGTGCATTCCATCATTTTGGCGATGGCGGTGTTGAAGGACATGCTTTCAATGTCGTCCGTCACTTTTTTGATCGTCTTGTGCAGTTCCTTGCGGACGGGCAGCACGGCGGCTTCCGGCGCTCCGGAGACGAGCTTGGGATTGATTTCCCATTCCCTTCCTGGTTTTCCTGGAAGGCCACGCGCCAGACGCGGGCCAGGAAGCGGGAGATACCTTCCACACCCTTGGTGGCCCAGGGTTTTACGTCTTTCAGCGGACCCATGAACATTTCATACAGGCGCAGGGCGTCCGCACCGTATTCGCGCACGATATCGTCCGGGTTGACGACGTTGCCGCGGGACTTGGACATTTTCTGCCCGTCTTCGCCCAGGATCAGGCCCTGGTTGACGAGTTTCTGGAACGGCTCGTTGGTGCTGAGGTAGCCCAGGTCAAAGAGGACCTTGTGCCAGAAGCGGGCGTAGAGCAGGTGGAGCACGGCGTGTTCCGTGCCGCCCACGTACAGGTCCACGCCGCCGGGCGTGCCTGCGGAGCCCATCCAGTATTGTTCCGCCTCGCGGCTGACGAAGCGTTCGTTGTTTTTCGGGTCCAGATAACGCAGGTAGTACCAGCAGGAGCCGGCCCACTGGGGCATGGTGTTGGTTTCCCGGTGCGCCGTGGGCGTGTAGGCGATCCATTCCGTGGCCTTGACCAGCGGCCCGCGGGGGTCTCCCGTGGGCGCGAAGTCGTCCAGAGCGGGCTGGAGCAGGGGAAGTTCGTTTTCCGGAATGGCGCGGTGGCAGCCGTCTTCCCAGACGATGGGGAAGGGCTCCCCCCAGTAGCGCTGGCGGGAGAAGAGCCAGTCGCGCAGCTTGTAGTTCACCTTGCGGCGTCCCTTTCCGCGCTCTTCCAGCCACAGGATCATTTTTTCCTTGGCCTCCGGCGTGGGCAGCCCGGTCAGGAAGCCGGAGTTCACGCTGGTGCCCTCATATCCGCAGTAGCCGCGCCAGTCGGTATCTTCGGTGGGCGGTTGCACCACCTGGAGGACCGGAAGGCCGAATACCCCGGCAAATTCGAAGTCGCGTTCGTCGTGGGCGGGAACGGCCATGATGGCTCCGGTTCCGTAGCCCATCAGCACATAGTCCGCAATCCAGACGGGAATCTGCTCTCCGTTGACCGGGTTCACGGCATGCGCGCCGGTGAAGACGCCCGTTTTTTCCTTGGAAAGGTCCGTGCGTTCCAGATCGCTCTTGGAGGCGCACTGGGCGCGGTACTGCTCCACGGCTTCTTTCCGTTCCGGTGTGGTGACGGCGTCCACCAGCGGGTGTTCCGGGGAAAGGACCATGTAGGTGGCGCCGAAGAGGGTGTCCGGCCTCGTGGTGTAAACGGTGATGGTTTCCCCGCCCAGCTCAAAAGTCCACTTCCGCCCCTTCCGACTTGCCTATCCAGTTGCGCTGGAGTAGCTTGATGGATTCCGGCCAGTCCAGGGGCTCCAGTTCGTCAATCAGGCGTTCGGCATAGTCCGTGATGCGCAGCATCCACTGGCGCAGCGGGCGGCGTTCCACGTGGTGGCCCTTGGCTTTCCATTCCTCCACTTCCTCATTGGCGAGCACAGTGCCCAGGTCCGGGGACCAGTTCACGGCCACTTCCGCCACGTAGGCCAGGCGTCGCTGGTCGATTTCCTCGCGGGTGAGGCCCTGGGCCTCCAGTTCGGAGACGGGGCGCGCCTTTTTCAGTTCCCTGTTGTAGTAGGAGTTGTAAAGACGGAGAAAGATCCACTGGGTCCAGCGCACGTATTCATGGTCCGTCGTGGCGATTTCCCGGTCCCAGTCATAGGAGAAGCCCAGCATCTTGAGCTGGCGGCGGAAGTTGTCAATGTTCCGGAAGGTGGTGATGGCCGGATGCTGCCCGGTCTTGATGGCGTATTGCCCGCGGGAAGGCCGAAGGAGTCCCAGCCCATGGGGTGAAGCACGTTGAAGCCGTTCATGCGCTTGAAGCGCGCCACAATGTCCGTGGCGGTGTATCCTTCCGGATGTCCCACATGGAGGCCCGCGCCGCTGGGGTAGGGGAACATGTCCAGCACGTAGCACTTGGGCCGGGAAGCGTCAAATCCCTCGTCCCCGGGGTTGCCTGTTTTGAAGGTCTTCCGTTCGTCCCAGATCTGCTGCCATTTGGGTTCAAAGACGTCAAAAGGATATGGTTTCTTGCGCTCGGACATGATGCGGAGGAATGTATACTCCGACCGGGGGGCGATCAAGTCTAAACCCCGGCGACATCAGGCGTTTCCGGACCTTTCAGAGGATCAATCCCTTTTTCCGGAAAAAAAGAAAGACCAGAGACGCAGGATGCGTATTTTAAAATTGAAAGGTTTGTCCTGACGTTATTAACTAAAAAATCATGAAGTTCACAGTCTGTTTCCTCTCCGCCGCCTGCGGCGTACTCTCCCTGCTTGCAGGGGCGTCGGCCCAAATTCCTCCCATGCCGTTTCCGGAAAAAAGCCCAATATCATTGTTTTCCTGGTGGATGACATGGGATGGCAGGATACGTCCGTGCCGTTCTGGACGGATGAAAAGGGCCAGCCGGTCAAGACTTTCCTGAACAAGCGCTACCGGACGCCGAACATGGAGAAACTGGCCGCCCAGGGCATGACGTTTACGGATGCGTATGCGCACCCCCTCTGCACGCCGTCGCGCGTAAGCCTGATGTCCGGCATGAATCCGAGCCGCCACCGGGTTACCAACTGGGTCAGGCAGCAAAACCAGACGACAGACCAGAATAGCAAGAATCTCCAGCCGCCGGACTGGGCCCTCAACGGTCTTCAGCCAGTCGGAACGCCCGCCAAGGGAGTGACGAAGCGCCCCATTTCCGGAGAGGACATGCACTACAACATGACCCGTCCCTTCGCCACGGCAATCACGCTGCCCCAGCTGCTGAAAAAGTGCGGCTATGTGACCGTGCACTGCGGGAAGGCCCATTTCGGCACGCAGGGAACGCCAGGCTCCAACCCGCTGAACATGGGGTTTGACTACAATATTGCCGGTACGGAAATCGGACATCCGGCGGATTATCGCGGCTCAAGCATTACGGAAAGGGTTTCAACCATGTGCGCGGACTGGATGAAAATAATTATTACCAGGACGACGTGTTCCTGACGGAGGCGCTGACCCAGGAGGCCATCAAGAGGCTGGAGGCCATCAGGAACAATCCCAAGGAAGCGGGAAAGCCCTTCTATCTGTACCTGGCCCAGTATGCCCTTCATTCCCCGCTGGATGAACGCGCGTATGACAAGAGGTTTGCGGATGCCTATAAAGACCCGCAGGACGGTCACGCGTGGTCGCCGAGGGAAAAACATTACTCCGGCCTGATCGAAGGGATGGACAAGAGCCTGGGGGACATCATGAAATACTTGAAGGACAACAATCTGGATAAAAATACGGTGTTAGTGTTCATGTCTGACAACGGGGGGCTGGCCATCTCCGGAAGGCTTGGCAACGTGGATTCCAATTATCCGCTTTCCTTCGGCAAAGGAGGGTGCATGGAGGGCGGCATCCGTGAGCCGATGATTATTTCCTGGCCGGGAGTCACCAAGGGAGGTGCCCGGTGCTCCGTGCCGGTCATTATTGACGATTTTCTGCCAACGCTGCTCGATATGGCGGGATGCAGAATTTGAAAACACCGCAGAAGCTGGACGGCCTCAGCCTGGTGCCCCTGCTGAAAGGGGCGCAATTCCCCGCCGACCGTCCCCTTTTGTTCCACCAGCCCAACAACTGGGGGGAAGGCAGCCGCCAGGCAACGCAGTACGGCGCTTCCACCGCACTGCGGCGTGGTGACTGGAAGTTGATTTACCGTCACGTGGACCAGAGTTTTGAATTGTACAATCTGCGGAAGGATATTAGCGAAAAGAATAACCTGGCTTCCGCGGAACCGAAGAAAGTGAAGGAGATGGCTTCCATGATGGGCAGGCTGCTCCGGGAGAGGAAGGCTCTGATGCCCACTTACAAGAAAGGAAATTCCTGGGAGTTGCCGAGGGCACGTCAGTGCCGTGGCCTGACCAGGTGAAGTAATCCTGGTCTTGGTGCTTCTCCGGCGTTGTTGCATAGAGAGAGCCATATCCGCTTTATACTATACGCGGCATGTTTTCCGATCTCCGGCAGCGGGTTGGGAGGACATGCCGTTTTTCATGCGGATGGAATGGCGGTTTTTCCCCGGATATTGTACTTCCGCTTCCGGATTTCATCCGGAGGCTCGTCTCCGTGCCGTGTTTTATCCCCGTTCGGGGGGATAGGAAACAGCCCCGCTCCGGAAAACCGGGCGGGGCTGTTGATGCAAAGTGCCTGTTCAGGGATGATTTCCCGGCGGGACGGCTGTCTTAAAAGTCGTCGGCGGGAGCGTCCGCAGCGGGGGCGTCTCCTTCGGCGGCATTGTCCGCAGCCGGAGTATCCGTGGCGGTAGTATCTTCCGTGTCGGTTGCCGTGGCGTCGTCGGAAGGCGTTTCCGCCGCGTTGTCGGCATCTTCCACATCCGTATTGACATCGGCATTAGCGGCCGGCGGAGCGGCGGCAGGTTTGCCGGCAGGGGCTGCCGGAGCGGCTTCCTTGGGCGGAACGACTACTTTGACGGCGGGAGGCGCCGGGATGGGGGTGGTCAGGCCGTCAGCCTTGCGGGTGCTGACGCGCAGTCCGTCGGCATAGGCCAGGTTCTTCAGGATGGCGTAGCCCAGGGCCGGAGCCTTGTCCGTGGTGTTGACCAGCATGTTGAAGTGGTTGTTGACGGAAATCTTGCGCGCGTCCTTGCCGTTACGGAAGGGAATGATGCCTGCGAGGTTGCCGTCGTTGTCCGTGCAGATGGCCCAGAAGGAGCGGTCCACCTGGACGAAGTACTGCGGCCGGATGTAATCGGCCTTTTTCCATTCGGCTCCCTTGATGTATTCCGTCATGGCCCGGCGCGCGTTGGCCGGCATGCCGCCCCAGTCCGCATATACTCTGCTGGTCAGCGTTTCGCGGCCGTTGTACCCGTGCACGGATACGTTCTGCGCGGTGGCGAACTGGCGGGCGTAGCTCTCGGGAGAGGTAGGTTGGCAAGAGCTGGTGAAGAGCGCTGTCCCTGCGGTCAGGATGCAGGCTGCTGCTGTGGTGAAGGGATGAATGTTAGTCATGGCAATCGCAATGGTTGTGTTATAAAAGAGGAAAATCCACCCCATTTCAAGGAAAAGAATGCGGGTTGTGCCGTTTTATGGCGTTTTTTTACGGTTCCGCTTGCTGGAGAAACGTGCCGCCTGGGCCGGAAGTCTTTGGTATATCTTAAATTGGAGGTATGATGGGAAATTACTAAAATTTTTCTCGCAAATAGTTGCAGATCGCTTAGGTTGTCGTTGCTTCATGTCCGCCTTTATCGTCAGCCAGCCAGCATTGGAACGCAACGCCCGCATCCTCAGGGAGGTAGCGGATGCCGCGGGGTGCCGGGTCGTGCTGGCTCTGAAGGGGTTTTCCACCTGGCCCTGTTTTGAGGACCTGCGCCCCCTGCTGGACGGCTGCTGCGCGTCCGGACTGTGGGAGGCCCTTCTGGCCCGGCGCAGGTTCGGCAAGCATGTGCTGACCTATTCTCCCGCGTACGCCCCGGAGGAGATTGCGGAACTGGCGGAGATTTCCGACCACCTTGATTTCAACAGCCTGACCCAGTGGAACCGCTTCCGGAAGGAGGTGACGGCGCATCCCCGCTTCCTGTCCGGGGAACTGAAGTGCGGCCTGCGCATCAATCCCAAATTTTCCACGGGCCATACGCCCCTTTACGATCCCTGCGCGCCCGGCTCCCGTCTGGGTGTGACGCCGGAGCTGATGCGGGGCGCGGACCTGTCCGGAATTTCCGGGCTTCACTTCCATACCCTGTGCGAGCAGAGCGCGGAGGACCTGGCGGATACGTTGGAAGCCGTGGAACAGTACTTCGGCTCCATCCTGTCCCGGCCGGAGATCACCTGGCTGAACATGGGCGGCGGCCACTGGATCACCAAGCCCGGCTACAACCGGGAACTGCTGGCGAACCTGGTGCGCGGCATCCGCTCCCGCTACGGCGTGGACGTATGGCTGGAGCCGGGGGAGGCGGTCGCCATCCATTCCGGCGTGCTGCGCTGCCGGGTGCTGGACGTTTTTTCCTCCGAGGGGGTGGAACACGCCATTCTGGACGTTTCCGCGTCCGCCCACATGCCGGACACGCTGGAAATGCCCTACAGGCCGGATGTGTTTCAGATTTTGAAAGACCCCTCCCTGCGGTCCGGACAGCAGCCCGCCGTCGTGATGGAGGGGGAAAGCTATGCCGTGGCCGGGGAGCCGGGTGAAGGGCCCTTCGCCTACCGCCTGGGGGCGCCGACGTGCCTGGCCGGGGACCGCCTGGGGGATTATTCCTTTGCGGAGTCCCTTTCTCCGGGAGACGAGCTTGTGTTTGACGACATGGCCCATTACACGATGGTGAAGACCACCTTTTTCAACGGCGTGCGCCATCCGGACATAGCCGTGCAGAAGCACGACGGCTCCGTGGAGACGGTGCGCCGTTTTTCCTACGAGGATTTTGAAGCCCGCCTGGGCTGAAACATTTGACCAGACCTATTGACATGGCAGCAGCTAAAGAAGGCATTAAACAGAAAGTCCGGGGGTGGAGCCATCATGATTCCGCAGATTTGTACGGCATTGACGACTGGGGCAACGGCTATTTCCGGATCAGCAAGAAGGGGGAGGTGACCGTCCGCCTGAATGATGAAGACGGCGGCAAGAAGGACATCAGCCTGTGCGACCTGCTGGAAGGGCTGAACGAGCGCGGCACGACCGTTCCCGTCCTGTTCCGCTTCCGCGACCTGTTGCGCAGCCGCATTGCGGAACTGAACGAAAGTTTCCGCAAGGCGATCAAGGAGGCGGATTACCAGGGCCATTACCAGGGCGTTTACCCCATCAAGGTGAACCAGCAGCGCCAGGTAGTGGAGGAGATCGCGGAATACGGCACCAAGTACGACTATGGGCTGGAGGCCGGCTCCAAGCCGGAACTGATTGCGGCCATGGCGCACATGCACAACCCGAACGCCTACCTGATCTGCAACGGGTACAAGGACGACGAGTTCATCGACCTGGCCCTGACGGCCCAGAAGATGGGGCTGAACATTTTCATCGTGCTGGAGATGCCTTCAGAACTGGATGCCATCTTCGCCCGCGCCAAAAAGATGGACATCCGCCCCAATCTGGGCCTCCGCGTGAAGCTGGCGGCCAAGGGGTCCGGCCTGTGGCATGAATCCGCCGGGGACAAATCCGTCTTCGGCCTGAACGCGGCCCAGGTGCTGGACGTGGTGGACAAGCTCAAGCAGATGGAGGCCCTGGATTGCCTGAAGCTGCTCCATTACCACCAGGGTTCCCAGATTCCGAATATTTCCGTGGTGCGCGAGGGATTGACGGAAGCCGCCCGCATTTACGTGGACCTGGTCAGGGAAGGGGCTCCGCTGGGCACGCTGGACATGGGCGGCGGCCTGGCCGTGGATTACGACGGCTCCAAGACCAACTTCCATTCCTCCTGCAACTATTCCATTGCGGAGTTTGCCCGCGACGTGGTGGAAGTGGTGGGGGACATGTGCACCAAATACGAGGTTCCGCACCCCACGCTGGTGACGGAATCCGGCCGCGCGGTGGTGGCCTATTATTCCGTGTTGGTGTTCAACGTGCTGGACGTAACCAGCGCCCCGGGGGAGGAACCGCCCCCGGAACTGCCGGAAAACGCGCCCGAACTGCTCAAGGCCTTTGCGGACACGGACAGGACCCTGGCCCGGAAAAACATGCAGGAATGCTACAATGACGCCTGTTATTACCGGGACCAGCTCCGGGCCCAGTTCTTTTACGGAAACGCCACCCTGCGGGAACGCGGGCTGGGAGAGGCGTATTACTGGCACATCCTCAGCCGCATTTCCCGGATGCTGGCGGAGATGGAAACCATTCCGGAAGACCTCCGGGAGCTTTCCTGCTCCATGGTGGATTTCTATTACGGCAATTTTCCCTGTTCCAGTCCCTGCCGGTTCCTGGGCCATCCGCCAGCTTTTTTCCCGGTCATGCCTCTTCACCGCCTGAACGAGCGGCCCACGAACAAGGCCGTGCTGGCGGACATCACGTGCGACTGCGACGGGAAGATCGACCATTTCATTGACCGCGAAGACGTGGCCACGGCCCTTCCCTGCACGCCATCAAGCCCGGCGAGGAAGACTACTACATCGGCGTGTTCCTGGTGGGAGCCTATCAGGAGACCCTGGGGGACTTGCACAACCTGCTGGGGGACACGAACGTCGTCGGCGTGCACTTGAAGGCGGCCGCCCGTGTACACGCATGAGGTGGAGGGAGATACGGTGGCGGACGTGCTTTCCTACGTGGAATACGATCCCAAGGAACTCGTCAACAAGTTCCGCATTTTTGCGGAACAGGCCGTAGCTTCCGGAAAAATCACGCCGTCCGAACGCCGCCGCGCCCTGGAAGTATTCCGTTCCGGGCTGAATGGCTATACCTATTACGAACTGTAGGGAAAAGCCCCGCTCCGGCGCGGCGGAACCTTCCGAACCCTGCCGGAACAACGGTTACTGGGGCATTTCCGCAGGGGCCTCCATTTCCTCGATCACCTTTGCCGGAGTCAGGGCCCAGAAGCGGTTGGCCGTCTGGACGGAAATTCCCTTCATGTTCAGGTACCGGGTGCGGAGCAGGGAGGAGGAGCGGTGCCCCATTTCCATTTGCAGCAGGTTGTAGTCCTTGAAATGCTTGGCGTGATAGCTGGCGTAGGTATGCCGCAGGCAGTCCGGCACCCATGATCTTTTTCTGCTGCCCCATCCCGCTCTTCTCCGGATTTTGCGCCATTTGATCGTCCATCCCTTCGGGCAGATGGGCGTGAGCGGGCCCGGCTTTGTCCTGTCGCGGCAGAATTTGAGCCATTTGGCCAGCACGGGCAGAATGGTGACGTGGCGCGCGCCGCCCGTCTTGGTATGTTTGGAATTCAGGATCACGCAGCCGTCCCGGATGGCGATGTTTTCCCAGAGCAGGCGCTCCACTTCCTGCGGCCGGATGCCCGCAAAATCATCAGGGCCGCGCCGGCAACGCAGGTTCCGTTTGAATTCGTCCATGCATGTCTTGAGCAGGGTGTCACTTCCTTCAGCGTCAGGGCAGGGAATTTCCTGCCCTTCAGGAACGGCGTGTCCACCCTCAAGATCGGGTTTTCGTCGCACCAGCCGCGTTTGACGGAGAAGGAAAAGATGCCGCTCAGGATCAGTCTTGCCTTGTGCCTCTGGCGGGAGGTGGTGAAGGTATTCATCAGGATGCTCTGGCAGTCCTCCACGCTGATGTTCCGCAGGGGCGTCTGTTCCAGTTCGGATTGCTTTTTCTTGAGCTTCTGGATGATGCTCCTGATGTCCGTCAGCGTGCGGGGCCTGCGGTGGCTTTTTGGAACGCAGGCATTCCACCGCTGCCGTCCCGAAGCTAACCGTATGGTGCTTGTTCTTGATGGCGTTCAGCCCCCAGGGAAACGACTTCCCGGCATCTGTTGATAGTGCAAATTTCGTCACCCAGGGCCTCCTTGATTTCAGTACCAGCCTGGCTGCCTGAATCAGAGTAACGGATTCATCCTCCAGGAGCGCGGCTCCAACATATCGCAATTTATTCGTTTTCGGTGTTTTTCTCATATTGGTTCACGTGTTGTCACAAACACGGGTTTAACGAAAAAGGCATTCCTTATAGTAAAGAAAAATTATGTTTTCTATCGGAAAACGCGTAACCAACAAAGGTTATGTTGTTACTTCCCGATTTCTTTGATCCGATCGGAAAAATCAAGGTTCCAGAAAAGCAGTGGGAAAATGTTGGAAGCCGGCGGCTTCCTTAATTCCGTGCGTAAAGCCGCCGGAACGCTTATTCCGGTAAAAAGCGTCCCCTGGCGGAATGCCGGCCCGGTATCATGAAAGATATTGACGGCAGAGAACGTATGCAGTAAACTCATTATCCATACCATGGTTATCCGAATTCATTCTCTCACTGTGCCATGCGCAGGGCTGTGCTGCGCTCTGGGTTCTCTCCCTGGCAAATGGCGGATGCGCGTGAAGTGTATCCCCTGACCGGTTCCTGGATTACCGTTTTGACGGAGGCCCTTCTGAAAAAAGTAACCGTGCCGCATACCTGAATGCGTCGGATGCCGCGGACGGGTGAAAGGGAAGCGCGGAGACGCCGTCCGTCAACAGCGACGTTTACCGGCGCGGCCCCGCCGTTTATACCCGTACTCTTCCGGTGGCTCCCAAGCCGGGCAAGAGGTATTTCATCCGCGGCGGGGGCGCCAGCATCGTTTCCGAGGTTTCCGTCAACGGGAAGCCTGCCGGCAGGCATGAGGGAGCATTCACCGCATTTTGCTATGAAATCACCCCTCTCCTGAAAAAAAAGGCGCCAATACGGTTTCCGTGCTGGTGGACAATACGCAGCGGGACCACATCGCGCCCCAGCGCGGGGATTTTTCCATGTTCGGCGGACTGTACCGGCCCATTGAACTGATTGAGACGGACGGCGTCTGCATTGACCCCCTCTTTTACGCCTCTCCCGGCGTTTTCATTACCACGAAGTCTCTGGACAAATCCAAAGCGGAAGTGGAGGTGAAGACCCTTCTCAATTCGACGGGAAGGCGGGGACGTGGATGTGGCCGTGAAATTCTGGACATGAAGGGCAGGAAGGTAGCCGGAAAGACGGTGAAGGCCGCCGCCGGGGAAAAAGAAGAATCTGGAAGTTCCCGTAACACTGGCGATTCCCAATCCCGTGCTCTGGAACGGTGTCAGAATCCCTACCTCTACCAGGTGAAGACCTCCCGTCAGGACGGCGGACGGCCAGACGGATGAAATGAGTGCAGCCAGCTGGGGCTGAGGACCGTTTCCGTCAATCCCAAGGAGGGGTTTGTCCTGAACGGAAAACCCATGCAGATCAAGGAGTCAGCCGCCACCAGGATATGAAGGGAAGGGCTGGGCGCTCTCCCCGGAGGATGAGGAGCGGGATATCAGGCTGATTGCGGATATGGGGCGGACGGTTTGAGAACGGGCCACTATCCCGCCTCCAGCAACGTTTACGACCTGTGCGACAAGACGGGGCTGGTCGTCTGGTCCGAGGTGCCCAACGTCAACCTGGTGCGTGATACGCCGGAGTTCCGGATAACCGCCTCCAGGCCCGGGAGATGATTTACCAGAACTGGAACCATCCATCCATCTGCATGTGGGGCATTTTTCAATGAGATAGGCCACCAGCCGGAGGCTTCCTCCAAAGGGGTGGACATGGAGGCCGAATTGACGGAGCTGAACAAGTTCGTGAAAGAGACGGACCCCTCCCGCATGACGAGTAGGGGCCAGCAACCAGGCGGGCCGCAGGAAGCTGAACAATATTCCGGACCCATCGCGTTCAATACCTATCCCGGGTGGTACGGGGCGGCCCTGAAACCATGAAGGGCAACCTGAACGGCTACATCCGCGACTACGGCGGCAAGATGGGCATCGCCGTCAGCGAGTACGGCCATGGCGCCAGCACGGGCATGCATGAGAATCCGGCAAAGAGGCCGTCCCCCACGGGATTCTGGCATCCGGAGGAATGGCAGTCCCAGGCGCATGAGATCAATTACAAGCGCATCAGGGGAGAGGCCCGAGGTGTGGGGCTCCTTCGTCTGGAACATGTTTGACTTCGGTTCCGCCTCCCGCTTTGAGGGAGAAAGCCCCGGCATCAACGACAAGGACTGGTGACCTATGACCGCAAGACGCCCAAGGACGCCTATTTCTTCTACAGGGCCAATTGGAGCCCGCAGCCGACCGTGTACATTACGTCCCGCAGGTTTGCGGAGCGCACGGGAAAGACGGTGCCCGTGAAGGTTTACAGCAATGCCCCATGGTGAAGCTGGCCGTCAACGGAAGGCCGTGGGAAGCGTCAAGCCGGATGAATTGAAGCGCGCCGTCTGGCCTGAAGTAACTCTCAAGCCGGCGTCAACACCATCACGGCCACGGCCTCCGTGGGCGGGAAAAACGTATACGGATTCCTGCAAATGGACCTTGAAGCTTTCCGGAGAGGATGGGAAGAAGGGGGCGAGCGCTATCAGGACCCGTCCATCAACAAGTATAAGTAACCATTCAGCACCCAACCGCGAAATGAAGACGGCACGAGCATTCCTGTTTTCCATGATGTGCCTGGCCCCGGCCCTTCCCCTGCTGGGGGAGGCCCCGGAGTGGGAAAAATGAAGAGGTGACGGGAATCAACAAGGAGGCTCCCCGTGCCTCCGTTCTCCCGGCGGCAGACAAAACGCTGAGCCTGAACGGCGACTGGAAGTTCAAGTTTTCCATGACGCCGGACAAAAGGCCCGCCGATTTCTTCAAGCCTTCCTATTCCGTTTCCGGACGGGATACGATCAAGGTGCCTTCCAATTGGCAGCTTGCGGGCTATGGAACGGCCATTTACACGAACGTTCCGTATCCTTTCAAGGCGAATCCGCCCAAAGTGATGGGGGAACCGCCCAAGAACTAGCCGGCATACAAGGAGCGCATTCCGTAGGCTCCTACCGCCGGGATTTCAACCTTCCCGCCTCCTGGAAGGGAGAGCAGGTGATGATTCGGTTTGACGGAGTGGAGTCTGCCTTTTACGTGTGGGTGAATGGCCGCAAAGTCGGCTATTCCGAGGATTCCTATACCGGTGCCGAGTTCAACCTTACTCCCTACGTGAAGCCGGGCAGGAAACACGATTGCCGTGGAGGTGTACCGCTGGAGCGACGGCTCCTATCTGGAGGACCAGGATTTTCTGCGCCTTTCCGGCATCTTCCGGGACGTGACCCTGTTCGCCCAGCCGCAGGTGCACGTGCGCGACCTGTTCTTGAAAAGCCGGGCTGGACAAGAAGAATTACACCACGGGCGCCTTGGACGGAACCTTCACCATCCGCAATTCCGGGAAAAAGGACATTCCCGCCGGGATGAAGCTGGAATATTCCATCGACGGGGTTTCCACCAATCTGAACTGGGAAGGCAAAAGCGGTTCCGGCAGCGTGAAGACGGACAACAAGGGCAGGCTGGATTCCGGTACGCTCACGGTGCCTGCCATTCCCGCCGGAGGGAAGTGCAGGTTTCCCTGAAAAGGAATATCCCGGCGTGAAGCCGTGGACGGCGGAAACGCCCAACCTGTACAGGGTGACCTATTCCCTGAACGGCAGGATTCCCGTTCCGTCAACATCGGATTCCGCACCGTGGAAATCGCTGACGACGGAGCCGTGCTGGTCAACGGCAAGGCCGTCAAGTTCAAGGGGGTCAACCGCCATGAATCCCATCCGGACTATGGCCGCGCCATTCCGCGGGAGGTGATGGAGAAGGACGTACAGATCATCAAGGCGCACAACATCAACACCGTGCGCTGTTCCCACTATCCCAACCACCCCTATTTCTACGACCTCTGCGACCGCTACGGCCTTTACGTGATCGACGAAGCCAACTGCGAGGCCCACGGAATCCGCAACAGCGGCATGGACATTTCCAGAAAACCCTCCTGGAAGAAGGCGCACGTGGAGCGCAACATGAGCATGGTTCACCGCTCCAAGAACCATCCCTCCATCGTCTTCTGGTCCCTGGGCAACGAGTCCGGCAACGGCCCCAACTTCGTGGCGGCCTCGGAAGCCATCAGGGCCTATGACGATACGCGCCCCTCCATTACTGCGATTCCCTCGCACGGCCACAAGGCCGTGGATATGGATTCCGCCATGTATCCGCCCGTGGACCGGGTGGAAAACTGGGGAAGCAGAAGACCTCCGCCCCTTCTTCGTGTGCGAATACGCCCATTCCATGGGGAATGCCCTGGGCAATTTCAAAGGAGTACATGGAAGCCTTTGAGTCCTCCCCGCGCATGGTGGGCGGGGCCATCTGGGATTTTGTGGACCAGTCCCTCCGCGCCAACCCTGCCGGAAACGGGATTTACAAGCCCGCGCCCTTCAAGGGCGTGACGCAGGCTTACGGCGGCATGTTCGGGGACAGGCCCAACCAGGCCAATTTCTGCGACAACGGCATTATCCTGGGCAACCGGAACACCACGGCCAAGACGAAGGAGGTGAAGAAGGTGTACCAGTACATGGCCTTTGTCCGCAAGGACGGCTCGCTGACCGTGCTGAACAAGTATTTCCACAAGCCGTTGAAGGGGTATGCGCTTTACCTGGTGTCCCTCGCGCCCGGCGGCAATCATGCCGTGGAGCGCATGGCGTTGCCGGAAATAGCTCCCGGCAAGTCCGTGACGGTGAAACTGCCTTCCGCCGCCATGCAGACGGGTTCCCTGATGGTTCTGGCGGACGCCCGGTTCAAGCTGCCGGAAGACGTGAAGGAGCTTTCAGCCAAACAACTGGAACATGTGGCGGACGAGTGCGAAGCTTACGAGTGGTTCCCGGCGACCGTGGAGAAGGAGGCCTCCGTGAAGGCTCCGGCGGTTCTTCCCGCCGTCTCCGTGCGCCAGGGCGATCCCGTGGTGGTGCAGGGGAAGGGCTTTTCCGCCTCCTTCAAGGACGGGATGCTTTCCGCCCTCCGGTACGGCAGCCAGGACCTGATTCTGCCCGGCTGTCCGGTGGCGCTCCAGGCGTACCGTTCCCCGGTGGATAACGACGCCTGGATCAGGGGCAAGGTGGAAGGGAAGATGAAGATGCAGAACATGAAGGCGGAGTATTCCGACGTGAAGGCCGCCGTCATTTCCCCCGGCGTGGCCCGCATCACGGCGCAATTCCGGACGAAAGGCTCCGACCTTTCCTTCTCCGGGGAGGTTGCCTGGACGGTGTTCGGCAACGGCATCATCAATGCCTCCGTCAGAATGTATCCCTCCGCCAAAGGGGAAGAGCTTCTGCGGCTGGGCGTCACTTTCGGGATTCCTGCCGCCTATGACCAGGTGGAGTACCTGGGACTGGGGCCGTGGGACAATTACCGGGACCGCCGCACGAGCTGCTGGAAGGACGTCTTCCGCACTTCCGTGGACGACATGTTTTTTGCCTATTCCCGGCCCCAGGACATGGGCAACCGCATGGAGACGGACTGGGTGGCCCTGTCCAAACCCAAGGCGGCTCCCGCGCTATGGGTGGGTTCCGCCTCCCAGGGCTCCGCTGGAGGTGTCCGTCCTGCGCTATACGCCTAAGGAGCTCAACAACGCCAAAAGCCTGGACAGGCTGCCGGAGAAGGACAAGGTGATCGTGAATCTGGACGCCTTCCAGATGGGGCTGGGCGGTTCCTCCTGCGGGCCGCGCCCCCTGGCAAAGTACCAGACGCTGAGCGAGGCCACCCCCTGGGTTTTGTGCTGGCCCCCACATCCGCCCTGCTGAACCTGGCGCGCGCGGGCCTGGGCGTGCCCCATTCCCCCGTGATTGAACGGGACGGGGACGGCATGGTCAGCCTGGTTTCCTCCACGCCCGGAGCGGAGATGAAGTATTCCGTCAACAAGGGGCCGGAGAAAACGTACCGGAAGCCCTTCAAGCTTCCCGAAGGGAAGTCAGGGCCTGGGCCGCCGCCGGGAAGTCCGGCAAGGTGCCTCCCACGTCTCCCGGCGAGCGGAAATTTCCCCTCGTCAAGGGGCAGGGCGAATGGAAGATTCTGAGTGCTTCCTCGGAAGAACCGGATACCGGGTTTGCCCACTTCGCCATTGACGGGAATCCGGATACCTACTGGCACACGTCGTACACGAACGGCCTCCCGGGCTTCCCCCATTCCATTGCCGTGGACATGGGAACCAGGATGAAATTCACGGGGTTCATCTACACGCCCAGAATGGACAAGGACAAGGGCCTCATCAGCCAGTACACGTTCTCCGTTTCCGATGACGGCCAGAACTGGAAGGAAGTGAAGAAAGGCCAGTTCACGTACCATTATATCAGGAAGGACCCCGCGTTCAGCGCATCGACTTCGGCAAGCCTGTGGAGGCCCGCTATTTCGCTGGATGCCCGGTCCCCGGTGAAGGGCGGTGAGCAGAGCGCCACCGTGGCGGAACTGAATATCATCACCCAGTAATGGATCCGCGGGAGCGCCTTTTTTCCCGAATGAAGGCTTTTTCCAGCCGTGCAGCCCGGAAGGGGTGCACGGCTGGTTGTTGTGGACGCTTCAAGGCGCGGAAATGTTTTTGATTGAAAGAAAGAGCACAGGGGAGTGGTAGCATACACATGTTCAAGATTGTTGCCTGCATGCTGGGCGCCGCCGTTCTGAGCCTCCGCGGCTGGTGCGGAAACAGGCGTTTCTACCGCTGGGGAAGCTTCCTCCCCTGCAAGAGGATGGTCTGGAACCGCGGCTGGGAGTTCCGGCTGGAAGACGACCCCGGAAAGAGCGGCTGGCAGACGGCGCATCTGCCCCATACGTTCAGCCTGCCCTATTTCATGTCCGACTCCTTTTACACGGGGCGCGGTTCCTACCGCAAGAAACTCGTTGTGCCGGAGGAATGGCTGGGGCAGAAGGTTTTTCTGGATTGCGGCGCAGCCTTCCAGGTGGCGGAGGTGACGGTGAACGGGAAGGCGGCAGAAAGGCATGAAGGGGGGTATACGGCGTTCCGGACGGATTTGACGCCTTTCCTGAAGCCTGGAGAGAATTGGGTGGAAGTGCGCGTGGACAACCGCTGGAATCCCCGCATCGCCCCGCGGGCCGGGGAACATACTTTTTCCGGCGGCCTGTACCGGAACGTGCATCTGCACGTGTGTTCCCCCGTGCATATTCCGGCCCACGGCGTGTGGGTGCAGACGCCGGAAGTGACGCCCTCCCGCGGGAAGGTGTGCATCCTGACGGAGGTGAAGAATGAGTCCGTGGAAATGAAGAAGTTTTCCGTGCGCCACACCGTGCGCGAGGAGAAGGGCGGTCGTGGTTTTGCGCGGAGAGAAGCCCGTGAAGCTGGCTGCGGGAGGGGCGGACCGCATTCAGACGGACCTGCCTCCGCTGGCCGCTCCCAAATTATGGAGTCCGGCAGCGCCCAACATGTACCGCGTGACGACGGAGCTGGTGGACGAGAAGGGGAAGACGCTGGACCGGACTGAAAGTCCCCCTGGGTTTCCGCCTCTGGAGCTGACGGCGGACAAGGATGCTGATTAACGGAAGCCCGTTTATCTGCAGAGGGGCCAATGTGCACCAGGACCATGCCGGGTGGGGGATGCCGTGACGGATGCCGGGGCGCGCCGTGACGTGCTGCTGATGAAGAACGCCGGGTTCAATTTCATCCGCGGCCCCATTATCCCCATTCCCAGGCTTTTCTGGACGCCTGCGACCGGGAAGGCATGTGCATGCTGAATGAAGGCATTTTCTGGGGCATGGGCGGGTTTAAGAAGGACAACCGCTACTGGAATTGCGACGCCTATCCCTCCGATGAAAAGGACCGGGCCGCTTTTGAGGAAAGCTGCATGCGCCAGGTGAGGGAAATGGTGCTGCAATTCCGGAACCATCCTTCCATCGTCATCTGGAGCATCAGCAACGAGCCGTTTTTCACCCAACATGCGCAGGAGTCCAGGGAACTGTGCTCCAGACTCATCGCGCTGGTGAAGGAGCTGGACCCGACGCGCCCCGTGTGCGCGGGGGGAGGCCAGCGCGGGAATTTTGACAAACTGGGGGACCTGGCCGCTTTCAACGGGGACGGCTCACGCGTGAAGACGCCCGGAAGGCCCAGCATGGTGACGGAATACGGTTCCGTGAGCTGCAAGAGGCCGGGAGCGTACGCGCCGGGCTGGGGGGACATGAAGAAGGACAAGGACGCCGGCGTCCGCTATCCCTGGCGCATCGGCGAGGCGGTTTGGTGCGGGTTTGACCACGGCAGCATCTGGCCTTCCGGCGGCCGCATGGGCATTGTGGATTATTTCCGCATCCCCAAGCGCGCCTGGTACTGGTACAGGAATGAGTTCAAACGCATTCCCCCGCCGGAATGGCCTGTGAAGGGAACGCCCGCGCTGGTGAAGCTGTCCGCGGACAAGAAGGTGATCAGCCCGGCGGACGGCACGGACGACGTGCACGTGACCGTGAAGGTGGCGGACGCTTCCGGGAGGCAGATAGCCAATGCCGTTCCGGTGACGCTCACGGTGGAGTCCGGCCCCGGGGAGTTCCCCACTGGCAAGAGCATCACGTTCACGCCCGGAACGGACATTGACCTCATTGACGGCTGCGCGGCCATTGAGTTCCGGTCCTATTATGCCGGAAAAACGGTCATCAAGGCATCTTCCCCCGGATTGAAGGGGGACAACCTCCAAATCGTTTCCCGGAAGGCCCCGGCGTACGCGGCGGGCAGGAGCGCGGAAACGGGCGACAGGCCCTACAAGCGTTTCACCGCACAGGAAAGGGACGCCCAGCTGGCGCGGTACGGCCAGTCCGGAACCGGGGAAAAAGCCAATCTGGCGGCATTGAGGCCCTGTTCCGCTTCATCCAATGTCCAGGACGCGATGAAGGCGTCCGACGGGGACGCCGCTTCCGCATGGAAGCCGTCCGCGGATGACAAGGAGCCGTGGTGGCAGCTGGACATGGAGTTTGAATTCCGCCTGGACCGGGTGGAGGCGAAGGCCGCCGGAAACTGGAAGGGGCAGCCCCCCGTGGTGCAGGTCAGCAGGGACGGCAACACCTGGAAGGACGTCAAAACCGTTCTGAACAAGGATGGGACGGGGCTGACCGCAGCGTGTCCGGAGGACGCCGGAGCTAGGTATGTCCGCATCCGGCTGTCGCCGGGGCAGGGGATTGCGGAAGTGGCCGTATGGCCGGCGGATGCCTCATGAGGGCTCCCGTTCCTCCGGAGCGGGAGGCTTTTTCCGGCTTCTCCGCGTTCCGGAGCCGCCGGAATCCTCTTCCGCCCGCTGGCGGCGCAGCTTGTCCCAGTACGCCAGCCGCTTGTTGATTTCCCGCTCAAAGCCCCGTTCCGGCGGCTTGTAGAACTGGCGGCGGGGCATCTTGTCCGGAAAGTAGTTCTGTCCGGAAAAGGCGTCCGGCGCATCGTGGTCGTAGGCGTAGTCCTTTCCGTATCCCAGTTCCTTCATCAGCCTGGTGGGGGCGTTCAGGATGTGCGCGGGCGGCATCAGTGAGCCGTGTTCCCTGGCGGCTTTTTGAGCGGCTCCCCATGCAGTGTAGGCACTGTTGGACTTGGGGGCGCACCCCAGGTAGATGACCAGTTCCGCAATGGCCAGCTCCCCTTCCGGAGAGCCCAGCCGTTCGTACGTGTCCCACGCGGCGATCGCCATCTGGAGCGCAGCGGGGTCCGCCAGGCTGATGTCTTCCATCGCAAAGCGGGTCAGGCGGCGCAGCAGGTAGAGAGGGTCCTCCCCGCCCTGGAGCATGCGGGCGGCCCAGTACAGGGCCGCGTCCGTGTCCGAACCGCGCAGGGATTTGTGCAGGGCGCTGATCAGGTTGTAGTGGCCTTCCCTGTCCTTGTCGTACACCGGGGCGCGCTGCTGGACGATTTTCAGCAGGGCCTCCGTGTCCAGGACGTCGTCCGGCCTGCACAGGTCAAAGACGCTTTCCATCAGGTTGATAAGGTAGCGGCCGTCGCCGTCCGCCAGGTCCACCAGGGTGGCGCGGGCTTCCGGAGTGAGCGGCAGCTTCCGCTGGAGGAGGGATTCCGCCCGTTCAATGATGCTGTCCAGCGCTGCGGCGTCCAGAGCGTGCATGACGAAGACCTTGCAGCGCGAGAGCAGGGCGCTGTTGAGTTCAAAGGAGGGGTTTTCCGTGGTAGCGCCCACCAGCGTGACGGTGCCGTTTTCCACATAGGGGAGGAAGCCGTCCTGCTGGGCGCGGTTGAAGCGGTGTATTTCATCCACGAACAGGAGGGTGCCTTCCCCGTATTCCCGGCGTTTGGCCGCCTCGTCAAAGGCTTTCCGGAGGTCCGCCATGCCGGAGAAGACGGCGGAGAGCGCCACGAAGTGCATGGACGTGCGCGTGGCCAGAATGCGCGCCAGCGTGGTTTTTCCGCAGCCGGGCGGCCCCCACAGGACGAAGCTGGTCAGTTTGCCGGAGTCCGCCATGCGCCGTATGGGGCCGTCTTCCCCCAGAAGATGGTCCTGCCCCACGATTTCAGCCAGTGCGGACGGTCTCAGGCGGTCCGCCAGGGGACGGTCCGCAAAGGCGGCGAACAGGCTGGGGGCTTCATCTTTTTTCATGGTGCCCATCGTACGCCGCCCGGAGGGGAAAGGCAAGGGAGGGATGGCGGCACGGTTGCTGTTTGTCGGTGCCGGCGTGTCATGGGAACTGTCCGGAAAGGGTTTTTGTGCCTGGACGCAGGAAAAGAGAAAGACATGGAGGGGAAAGTGTGTATCATGGCTGCCATGATGCGCTTTTTCCGCCCCTTTTTCGTGCTGATGCTTTCCGGCGCGGCCTGCATGGCCGCGCAGGGGCAGGAGCAGATCATTCCCCGGCCCGTTTCGTGAAGTATGGAGAAACGGGGCCGGAGGGAGGCATCGTTCTGGATGCCGGAAGCCGCGTCGTCTGCCGGGAGAAGGACCCCGGATTCCAGAAGCAGGCCCGTTTTCTCCAGCAGTTTTTAGCACAGGGAACCGGGCTTGCTTTGGATGGGCCGGGTGGAACTAATGCCATCCGCATTGAGAAGGATGCCTCCCTGAAGCAGTACGGGCCGGAGGCCTACAGGCTGGAAGTAAAGCCCGGACTGATTTCCATCCGCGCCGCTTCCCCCAGAGGCGTCTATTATGCCGGGCAGAGCCTGGCGCAGATGCTCCCGCCAGCCTTTTTCCAGAGCAGCGCGGACAAGTCCGCCGTGGCCTGGAAAGTGGCGGAGAAGCCGTTTTCCATGCTGGATTACCCCCGGTTTTCATGGCGGGCCTTCATGCTGGATGAGGCGCGGCATTTTTTCGGAGAGGAAGAGGTCAGGAAGCTGATCGACCAGATGGGGCTGCTGAAGATGAACGTTCTGCACTGGCATTTGTCCGATGATGCGGGATGGCGCATCCAGATTAAAAAGTACCCCAAATTGACGTCCGTGGGCAGCAAAAGGAAGGATACGGAAGTGGAGACCTGGGGGAGCGGCAAGTATGCCGGCAAGCCCCATGAAGGATTTTATACGCAGGAGCAGATCAGGCGCATTGTGCGCTATGCGGCGGAGCGCAATATCACCATTGTGCCGGAGATAGACGTGCCCGGCCATTCCGCCGCGGCCATCGTCTCCTACCCGGAACTGAAGCTTTCCGCTCGCCCCCTGCCGGAGATTCCCGTCAGCTTCAACGACGGAGCGGCCTTTGACCCCACCAGCGAGCGCACCTACCAGTTCATCGGGGACGTGATGACGGAGCTGGCCTCCCTCTTTCCGGGGGGAATCATCCACATTGGCGGCGACGAAGTGCGCTACAAAAAGTACTGGGAGGGTGTTCCCCATATTGAGGCGTTCATGAAGAAGAAGGGCATCAAGACGTTCCCGGACCTCCAGATTATGTTTACGAACCGCATTTCCGGGATGCTCGCCAAAAAAGGGGTGAGGACGATCGGCTGGAATGAAATCCTGGGTACCGACGTTCACCATGACGGGGGCCAGGAGCTGCCCTGGGACGTCTGGATGGAAAGGCGATCATCCATTTCTGGTACGGGTCCGACAAGATCGCCACCAAGGCGATCGAGGACGGCCACCAGGTGGTCAATTCCACCTCCCACATGACCTACATCAACAAGGACGAGCAGAAGCTGCCTCTGTCCAAGTCCTATTCCTTTGAGCCCGTTTTCCCCGGATTAAAGCCCAGGTATCATGACCAGGTCCTGGGGCTGGGATGCCAGGTGTGGACGGAATGGATTCCGGATGCGGACAAGCTGGAACGGCGTGTGTTCCCGCGCATAGCCGCTTATGCGGAGACGGGATGGAGCCGGAAGGAAGACAAGAATTACCCGGATTTCCTGAGGCGCCTGAAGAGGTATGTGGAGATTCTGGATGCACGGGGCATCAATTACGGGGAAACCCGCTAGGGCCGCCGGAGGGGGCGGCAGAGGCATGGTTTCTCCGCTGTTCCCGCAGTGCGATGATCCGGGAATTCTCTTTTTGACGGGGATTCCGGGGAGGTGTTTTTGAGCGTTTTTTCCGCCGTGGCATGACACGGACGGAAGGCGCTTGCGGATCATGAGTTGCTGTTTTTCCCGGATTTGTTCCTGCGTCACCCTCCGGCATGAAATCAACAAATGTGCCAAATCCTTTCTCCAACTGGCAAGGGATGCAGTTTAAAAAGACCGTTTGAATCCCGGATACAACCATCAATATAGATATAGGAGAATCATAGGATGTCATTCATGTCGTCACACTATCATCAGCTTTACACCCCGGAAGATACTGCCGTGGTATTCATTGACCATCAGCCCCAGATGACCTTTGGCGTAGCCAGCATCAACCGGGCGGACCTGATCAACAACGTTACCCTGCTGGCCAAGGCTTCCAAATTGTTCCAGGTGCCCACCATCATCACCGCCGTGGAAACGGAAAGCTTTTCCGGGTATGTCTGGCCGCAGCTGCTGGACGTGTTCCCCGGCCAGCACGTGATTGAACGCACCTCCATGAATTCCTGGGATTCCGACGAGTTCCGCAAGGCCATCAAGGCGACGGGACGCAAGAATATCCTGCTTACCGGTCTTTGGACGGAAGTGTGCGTCACCTGGCCGGCCATTGAAATGATGGGCGACGGATACAACATTTACGTGGTGGAAGACTGCTGCGGCGCCACCTCCCGTGATGCCCAGAAGGCCGCCCTTTCCCGCATTACCCAGGCGGGCGGAACCCGGCTGACGACTATTGCCGCCATTCTGGAATTCCAGCGCGACTGGAAGAACAAGGAACATTACGATGCCCTGATGAATCTGCTCAAGCAGCAGGGCGGAGCCTACGGCGTGGGCGTGGAATACGCCTACACGATGATTCACCACGCTCCCCAGTCTGCGGTGTCCCCGCAGGTGGTGAAGCATGATCATTAATTGATCCAGGAGCATTCCCCTGCCGGAAAGTCCGTGTTTGCGGGCTTTCCGCCGGAGGAAGCTCCGGAAACACTGAACACTGCATGAAGGCCATGGACCCTTCCGATGAAGTGACTGTAGTCGTGCGCCGGCACATTCTGCCGGGCCATGAAGCCCAGTTTGAGCATGCCATGAGGGATTTTGTCAATTTTGTACTGGGTTGTCCCGGGCATGGGCATCAGCGTCTTGAGGCCGAACGACGGGAACGGGGAATATGTGGTGGTGGACCGTTTTGCCAATGCCGCCGCCAGAAAGGCCCTGGTTTCCTCCCCTGAGTATGAACGCTGGATGAAGTTGCTGGGGGCCCATACGGAAGGCGAACCGGACATGCAGGAGATGAATGGGCTGGACGCCTGGCTGAACCAGCCGGGCAGCCCCATGAAGACGCCTCCGCGTTACAAGACGGCAGTGGCCACCTATCTGGGGGTGTGCGTCGTCATTTTTCTTTTGAATATTACTGTGGGAGACCTGATTCACAGCCTGCCCGCATGGCTTTTCCTTTCTCTTCTTCAATGCCTGCGTGGTGGCTCTGCTGACCTGGGTGTTCATGCCGCTGATCAGCCGCATGCTGTCTTCCTGGCTTTTCAGCCCGGCTGCGGAGACAATCCCTAACCATAATGAAAATAGTGAAAAATAATGAAAAAGTTTACGCCGATTTGATGATCTCAAACGGCAAGATAGCAACGCTGGATGAACGCGGCACCATGGCCGAAGCCGTTGCCGTGAAGGATGGAAAAATTCTTGGCTGTCGGTTCCGACGAAGACATCGCCAAATACAAGGGGCCGGATACCCAGGCCATAGACGCCGGGAAAAGAACAGTTATTCCCGGCCTGAACGATTCCCACCTCCACGTCATCCGCGGCGGCCTTAATTACAACATGGAACTGCGCTGGGACGGCGTGCCCTCCCTGGCGGACGCCCTCCGCATGCTCAAGGAGCAGGCCAGAAGAACCCTCCCGGCCAATGGGTGCGCGTGGTAGGCGGCTGGAGCGAGTTCCAGTTTGCCGAACGCCGCATGCCCACGCTGGAGGAGATCAATGAAGTGGCTCCGGATACGCCCGTGTTTGTCCTGCACCTGTACTGCCGCGCCATGCTCAACAAGGCCGCCCTGCGGGCCTGCGGGTACACGAAGGATACGCCCAACCCTCCCGCCGGAGAAATCCAGCACGACAGCGACGGCAACCCGACGGGCCTGCTGATTGCCCGGCCGAATGCCACCATTCTTTACGCCACGCTGGCCAAGGGACCCAAGCTGCCCGTGGAGCACCAGATCAATTCCACCCGCCATTTCATGAGGGAACTCAACCGTCTGGGATTGACCAGCATCATTGACGCGGGAGGCGGCTACCAGAATTATCCGGAGGATTACGAGGTGATTGAAGAATTGCACAAGCGCGGGGAAATGACCGTGCGCATTGCCTACAATTTGTTCACCCAGAGGCCCAAGGAAGAGAAGGAAGATTTTGCCAAGTGGATCAAGATGACGGAACCCGGGGAAGGGGACGATTATTACCGCTGCAACGGCGCGGGCGAAATGCTCGTTTTTTCCGCCGCGGATTTTGAAGACTTTCTGGAACCCAGGCCGGACCTTCCCGCAGATATGGAGTCCGAATTGAAGGGCGTAGTCAGCCTGCTGGCCGCCAATAAATGGCCGTTCCGCCTCCACGCCACCTATAATGAGAGCATTTCCCGCTTTCTGGATGTGTATGAGGAGGTGAACCGGGAGATTCCCTTTGAAGGGCTGCACTGGTTCTTCGACCACTGCGAGACCATCGACGAAAAGAACCTGGAACGTGTGAAGGCGCTGGGCGGGGGCATTGCCGTGCAATGCCGCATGGCCTACCAGGGCGAATATTTCATGGACCGCTACGGGAAGGAAGCGGCGGAACATACTCCCCCCGTCCGGAGGATGCTGGAAATGGGCATTCCCGTGGGAGCCGGAACCGATGCCACCCGTGTGGCCAGCTACAATCCCTGGGTGTCCCTGTACTGGCTGACCACCGGGAAGACCGTGGGCGGCGCGCGCATGTACCGGGAGGAAGATTGCCTTTCCCGCGAGGAGGCTCTGCGCCTGTACACTCAGGGCAGTACCTGGTTTTCCTCGGAAACGGGCAAGAAGGGAGCCATTGCCCCCGGGCAGCTTGCGGACATGGTCGTTCTAAGCGAGGATTATTTCACCGTTCCGGAGGAAGATATCAAGAAGATCGAGTCCGTGCTGACCATCATGGACGGCAAGATCGTTTACGCCACGGGTCCGTTCAAGGATCTGGACCCGGAACCCATTCCGGTGCTGCCGGAGTGGTCGCCGATTGCGGTATTCGGCGGTTACGGCGCGCCTCTGCACCCGAAAAAGGCGGCCCGCGCGGGCGTACCCTTCCAGCAGGAACATCAGCATTCCTGCCATTGCCATGAACATGGCTGCATGCATTCCGCTTTCATGCTGATGGAGGGGATGGCCAATGCCTCCCGTCCCAAATACTCCGATTTCTGGGGCTCCGGGTGTGGATGCTTCGCGTTCTGACGGTAAACTTATGCGAAGCTCCGGCGCTCCGTCTCCTGCAAAGGGACGGAGCGTTTCCTTTTTCCGGAAAAGAGGGGAAATGCGGGGCCTTGCCCGTTTCCGGCCCCTACAGGACTTCCCGGTACAGGGAAATCTCAATGGCTTCTTCCGTCATGTCGCTGAGCAGGGGGATGATGCGCTGGAAGTGTTCGGAATCCGCGTGGACGTCCACGGCCGCCTGGTCCTTCCATTCTTCAATGAAAGTCAGGATATAGGGATCGTCCATGTCCTCGTACAGGTGGTAGGATATATTGCCGGCTTCCGCGCGGCTTTTTTCCACCAGTTCCCTGGCGGTAGCGATGAATTGGTCCCTGGCTCCGGCTTTGACGGTGCTTTTGGCGGTGATTTTGATCATGGCTGTCGATAATTTGGCTTCCGGCAGAGTAAGGGGGGCCGGGAGGAGGTGTCAATCATCCTTTTGGGACGTTCCGGTCATTATTCCACCTCGTGGAGATTTTTCAGCAGTCTGGCCCGTGTCTCCCGGGTGTGTTCCACTCCGGGCATGCAGGAGCGCCCGCGGTAGAGGCCTATGATTTCCAGTCGATTTTCAATGTCCGGACCGTACAGGTCCTCCGGGTCCGCAGAGGGATAGTTGGAGGAAGGGCCTCTCAGCATTTTGACCTGCATGGTGGCCAGATTGAGCAGGCATATCTGGATTTCATTGGTGAAGAGAAGACTGCCTTCATTCCGGCCCCCGGCAGGCCGCAGCCTGTAGATGGTAATGGCGCTTCCTCCTCCCGGGTTGATCAGGATGGAAGGGAAGACGTACTTGTGTCCATTCGCGTTCCGGACGACCAGGTCGAAGTCGCTTTCCCCAAAGAACCTGTTGGTGACGCGTGAGGAAATGAGGATTTCCGGCGCGTTTTCCTCCGGCAGGGGAATGGGCGTGGATATCAGGAACGCGGAGCCCGGAGGCAGTTCCGGCACCGGGAGGGTGATCGTGAAAAGGTCAATGATGAAAATGATGACGCCGATGATCAGAAACAGGCAGATTCCCCTGTTCCGGAGCCGGCAGGCCAGTCTGGCCGTGCTTTCTCCCGGATTCAGCGTGTCTTTGATGCCGTCACGGTGCATGTAGTAGTTAGTCAGCCGGGAGATAACGGCCAAGGCTCCCGCCAGGGCCAGTAGCCGTGCCAGTATGAAAACCGCTTCTTCCCAGGTTTTCCCCGTGCGGATGGCGGAAAAAAGGCATGAGACGAGAAAGGTCAGCACCGTAAGCAGGATGATGAACGCCAGGCAGCCGGAAGGGGCGGCGCGGACCGGAATCCATTCCCTGCCGCGTTTGCTGTAGTGGTGGAGAATCAGCGCGGCGAGCAGGAACGCGATGATGGCCAGAGTGGAATAAAAATGCTGAAACAGGTAGTCAGGCATGGAGGCTGATGATGCTTGCGCATTGTGTCTTTTGTAACTGGCTCCGCGCCCGGTTCCGGGAAAAGGGGTACGGGGAAGGGACCGCTCCGGGGTGCGGAACGGCTGGATGTGTTCCGGATTCCTCCGTTATACGGAAAAACCCGGAGGAAAGGGAAGATTGTCAGTTCCGGACCGGTTCCGCCTGGATTTTTTTGAGCTTCGCGAAACGGGGAAGGGAGTGTTCCTTCCGCATGGACGTTTCCCCTGGATGAGCGGAAGAACATAGTCGATGAACGGCTGCTCCATTCCGTTGCCGCGGGGATTGATCCATTCGCGCGGCACCAGTTTTTCCACGTTGGCTACGTCCGTGAGGCCGATGAGCTTGGCCTTGCAGACGTACTGCCCGTTTTCCGTGCTTCTCTCGAAAGCCACCATTTTGTCCGTCTGCCCGGCCACGGCCGCTTCCACAGCGGCCTTTCCGGCCATGTAGGCTTCGTCAATGTCCGTTTTGGAAGCGACGTGGGAGGCGCAGCGCTGGAGCAGGGAGAGTTCAATGCTCCGGACCTTGGCCCCGGTCTGTCGTTTGACGGATTCCGCCAGCATGGCGCCCAGGCCGCCCAGCTGGGTGTGGCCAAAGACGTCCTTGTCTCCTGATTCCGCGATGAAACGGCCATCCGCGTGCCGCACCCCTTCAGAGACGGCCACCATGCAGCTTCCCTTGCTCCGGTAAATGCCGTTTACGTTCTGCCAGAATTCTTCCATGTTGAACGGAACTTCCGGCAGGTAAACCAGGTCGGGGCCGGCTCCGGCATAAGTGGCCAGGGCCGCGGACCCGGCCAGCCAGCCGGCATGGCGGCCCATGATTTCCACGATGGTGACGCGACCCTTGTCGTACACGCGCAAGTCCTGGTGCACTTCCATGCAGGAAGTGGCTATGAATTTGGCGGCGGAGCCGAAGCCCGACAGTGGTCCGTGCCGTAGAGGTCGTTGTCAATGGTCTTGGGGATGCCGATCACGCGGCATTCATACCCGGACTGCTGCATGAATTTGGAAATCTTGTTGCAGGTGTCCATGGAGTCGTTGCCGCCGTTGTAGAAAAAATAACGCACGTCGTACTTGCGGAATACTTCCAGAAGGCGGCGGTAGTCCGCATCGTCCACGGAGGGATCAGCCATTTTGTAGCGGCAGGAGCCCAGGGCGGATGCGGGGGTGTATTTAAGCAATTCCAGTTCTTCCGGGTCCTCCAGGGCCATGTCGTACAGGCGTTCGTTCAGCACTCCTTCAATGCCGTTGGCGGCCCCCAGCACGCGCGTAACATGCTCGCATTGCAGGGCTGTCTGAATGGCTCCCAAAGCGCTGGCGTTGATAACGGCGGTAGGACCGCCGGACTGCCCGATGATGCATGCTCCTTTTAATGCGTTCATGGAGGAATGTTGGATGAGAGAGGTGCCTGTTTTCGCCTCCGCCGCCGTGTTTCCGCGCCGGGAACAAAATCAAGTTTGACCCTATCCGCACGCCGGAGGGATGTCAAACATTATCAGCCTCCGGGTTTTTCCCCCGAATGCCGGAAAATGCGGGATATGGCGGCCGCCGGGATTTTTCCGTTTCTTTTTCAGAGCGGGATAAAGCATTCGGCAAGGGAGGATGTCGCAGACAAACGGATAAGAGCGTTCCGTGCGCTGCCTCATGCCCCGATCCCGGAAAGCGGAGCATGATGGATACGGGGAATGTGCCGCCGTATGCGGAAGGAAGGCGGATGCCTTTTCTCTCTTTTCAATAGCCGACGGGGACGTCCGTTGAATTGCCCGGCTTTTTGCGGGAACGAAAGCAACGCAAGACGGTCACGAGGATGCCGGGACGGGACGCTGGATGACGGATTGCCCCGGATGGAGTTCCGGAATGACGGAGATGCTTTTGAGGTGCTTGCCGGAGATCAGGGAACGGAGCATCCGGATGAGCTTGTGGACCGTTTTGGTAGAATTTTCCTCGTAATAGGTAATGGCGGGAAACAGCCGTTCCATGAAAGGCTCATACGTCAGGCTTACCAGGCTGAGCTGGCCGGGGGATGCTCAACTGGCGGGCCTCCACGTAGGGAAAGGATGGGAATGATCTGGTTGCCGCGCGTAGCCACCAGGGCGGACATGTCCGGGTGTTCCGTGAAAGCCCTGGTCAGGTGTTCGAAGAAAGCAGGGGTTTCAAAGGGAGTGGGAATCAGAACGGATTCCAGCCCTGTTCCGAAAAAACCGAAGAAGCCTTTCTGCATCAGGTGGTGGCCTTTCAAAGGATCCGGAGGGAGGCACAACCCTACGGTTCTGTGCCCCTTTGTTCCACAAATGCCGTGCCGCATGATGGGTGGTTGCGGCCCAGTGGCGGTCCAGATAGGGCAGGTTGCTGCTTTGATAGGAAGTCCCGCGGACAATGCAGGGAATGCCGTGTGTCTTGAACCAGAGCTGGGATTGCTCCGAGGAACGGTGAAGAATCCAGCAGACGCATTCCGATTTGCCCACCAGCTTGGCAAGCCGTTTGTCCGGATTGTTGCCCAGAAGCCAGGGGGCTTCAAAGATGCGCACGCTGATTCCGTCCTCCTCCAGAATTTTCAGGATGGTATATAGCTTCCACCAGGACGCTTTGCGCCAGTCTTTTGATTGGCTGAGACGTCAGAAAGCCAATGGTGGCCTTTTTTTCCTGGATGGGGAAGGAGGAGGCGTCCGGCCCCATGTTGTCTGCGGCGGCTTTCAGAATACGTCTTGGCACCTTGATTCGTGCCGGGGCAATCCAGTTTTCCTTCTCCAGAATGGTCAATGCCTTTCTGACCGTCTCCCGGCCCACGGATAATCTGTTGCCCAGTTCCCGCTCGCCGGGCAATACGTTGACCAGGCTTCCGCTGAGAATCATTTGCTTGATTTTATTGGCCACATTTTCTGCCAGTGAAAGGGCTGGTGCTGGATTCATATATTCTTCTAGTACGTCTTGAAACACGGGAATTGAGCCATTTGTTGAGTCTTTCCGACCGGAAAGGTTCGGCTGCGTCGTCCGCATATTGATAAGACATTCTATCTCTGTTAAATATTCAGATTATTGTGAAGTCTGGTCTTTTTTATTCGGAGGAGGATGTCCGGGCACTTCCATATAGTGTTTTGTTGAAAGATTTATAATATCTCCTGAAACAGTCGGAAATGAAGGGACATGTTTTTTATATTCTTATTACAAGCATATTATAACTATTTGTCCGTGATTTGCGTTTTTATATGCGGAGACAGTCCCGTTTTGAACGATTTCCGAACATGGCTTTCTAAAGGGTTTGCACGGTCCGCCTTTCAAGTGGAATATTCCTGGATGAGCATTAAAGGAGCACTGCACGTCCGTACCTGGCAAGGCTCCGATGGGACGACTTGAGATGAAGGGCCGAGTTGTTCCGATACGATGTTTTATGCAAGTATGGGGTTGTCCGGTCACAACTGGCATCTGCCATTTGTCTTGATTGAGCTTATGTTTGTTCTATTCGGTTCTTTCAGTATTTCCACAGGGAAGCACCATCATTTATCATTGGTCCAAACAGCTCATCAATATTCGCACATGGGGAACAGCAATGGGACGGTTTTCGATGGAACTTGAGATGATAGAGCATTAATAATCAACATAATATCCCAGGAATTATTCATAAACAGGGGGGTGTAATCGCTGTTCCTCCTGATGGATAATTTCCGGGGAGATTCTGCATAAAGATATAGCCGGAATTCTGAAGCGATTGGATGATTGCCGCATCTGGGGAAAACCTTACGTGTCTGATTGGAATAAATAAATGAAGGTGTCCTTCATTGCCATTTTCTCCGATGAAAGAAAACTGCCCCAGGTTGCGAACGGTAAGGCAATGAAGTATTCGACTCATTCATAGACAATAATCAAAGAATAATCATGAATAAAATTACTCCTACCGACGGAAGCTCGCGGCATCTCAGAATGAACTCTCAGAATGAACTGAATGGGCCTATGGAGAATGGCAGCCCCCATGTTACAGAAAAAAAAAAAGATATCGCGCGGGCCGCCCAGGCAAATATTTACGCAGTTGATTCCAAATCAGCTATGGCAGCCTCTAATACGTATGTCGGGCATACATCCATTTATATCACAGACGAAGAACGTAAAATGTGGAATGCCAAGCAGGATACTCTTGTGAACGCTTCCGGCAATATGGATTTTGCGGGTAATCTCACGGCCCGTGGGGGCATCGATATTCCCTCGACGTTTCCCCATTACCTCCACCAGCGGCATCAACAGGTTGCTGGCTTCCGGTCTGTCTGTCGTTTCCGAGGCGTTCAGTCCTCAATCCTACTTGTCGTCTTTCAAAACTTATGGGGACAATGTATCTGTGCAACAGCCCGTTCCGGGCATGTGCTGGCAGTTGTTTAATTCGGCTTCGCCTCTCGCTCCAGTTCCAGGGACGGTTGAGGTTAATTATTTATCTCCGTTTGTTGGAGTTAACAATTATTCGGGCTGGCGGGGATTTTTGCTTCCTGTCATGCTTGGTACCAACGGCGAACGAACGCCACGTAAGTTAACATTTTATGTCGGTTCCTTATCTCTATTTGAATGTGTGGTATCTACAGCAGCGGATATCGACACTTTCACCGTCAGTCCCAGAAATGGTACGGGTTTTCCTTTTGCCCGTATTTTTGACGTAACGTTTTACATGATTAAAGATTCAACACTTTCTCCCGAAGGGTATCCGGTGAGGGTGCGTGAGTTGATTTACGACAAGGAAAGCGCCCGATATATGCTCCATACTACTGTATCTGTCATTCCTTCCTTCAATACCAATCCGTCCTGCAATATGTTCATATCCTATCAGCAGGCAAATTTGTCTGCGGCCAATCCTGCCGGATTATGGATAGGAAGCAATGGCTATGATGGGCAAAGATTATTGAGGATTGCCGATTTGCACGCAGTGAGAGATACATTTGGCTATATGGGTAGGAATAACATCTATTGGGATTGTGGCGCAGGGATGATTTATCTTGGCGCACTCCGGCATATTTTGGCCCTGGGCAATAGTCAGCCCAATGGGGCTTATTACGCTTTCAAGTCATTGGAGACCAGATTGATCCAATCAACTTCAACGGAAGAGTTTATATCTTATGAATAAGGTAGGGATTCAGATATGATTCTCTTTCTGCGGAGAGGGGGCAAGTTTTAACTTGCCTTCCCTCTACGGTGACCTTGGAGGATACGCGCATGCCAGTTTTCATCCTCCGGGTGGTATTCCCGTCCAAGGACTATTTGGTTTTTGTGGATGGATGGCAAAGGAGAGAATGGTATCAATAGTATGCTCATTTTGCCAGGTGCATCATGAGTTTTATGAGTTCGTTCTCTTGCTCGGATTTGCACAAATGATTTATGAGAAGTTTAAAAAATAAAAACCCGCTTCGCAGGAGACAGGTATTTTAGATGATTTTGGTACCGACGGTGGGACTCGAACCCACACTCTTTTGGAACTCGATTTTGAGTCGAGCGCGTCTACCATTCCGCCACGTCGGCATGTGCAGTGCGGGGATTAAGCATCAACCGCCGGGGAGAGTCAAGAATTTACTGTGGAATGAATGTGGGGCCGTTCCGGAAAAACGGAGGGAATCCGCCGTGGATTCCCTCCGTGTGTCTTTTCAAATAATCAGAACGAGTAGCGCACGGTGGCGGTGACGCTCTGGTTGGTCATGTTTTCCCGGCATTCCAGGTGATAGAAGGCTCCGGCGCTCCAGGCGCCGGAGATGGCCCAGTTCAGCCCGGCGTTGACGATGAGGGCGTGGCGTCCGGGATAGATGCCATCCACCCGGAACGCGCTGCCGAACGCATCCGTTTTCACGGATGCGTTCCGTCGGGAGACGTCTCCCGCGTACGCGACAGTCGCTTGAGGCATAAGAATTTGTCCTTTGCCAACTGCGATTTGTTTTTGCCAGGTGAAGCCGACGGGAATGCTCCAGTTCTGTACGGAACCGTCCCGGTACCAGGCGGCGCCGGAACCGGAACGTTCCCCGAAGGAGCCTTGGGAACCGTTCAGGAATTCGATTCCTGCGAAGGGCTTTAGGATGTCCGTGTTACTGAGCCGGATGTTCCAGGTCCCTTTCAGGCCGAAGCCGTAAATATCATCGTTCCAGGAGGCTGTAGTGGGGCTGTCTCCCAGTGTGCCGTCCGCGTCGTTGTCCATGCGGCCATAGGTGAAGTAGCCGTCGATGTCCAAGCTGTTTCCCCCGTGCAGGTCGCGGTGGTAGCGCTGGTAGAGCGCGAACATCAGCCCGTCCTGGTCCGCCTTGAACTGCTTGTCCGCAGAGTGGAAGGAGCCGAAGGTCTGGCCGAAGGCCGCCCCGGTAATCCAGCCTTTTACGCAGGAGTAGTCCATGCCCAGGGCATAGCCGCCGCCCTTGTAGTCAAGGCCGGAGATTCCTGCGGATGAGGATACGTTCATAAAATCCCCCAGGCCGGAGAACCAGACGTTGCGCCTGCCCGGACCGCGGAAGTCAAGCTGGGAGGCCGCCGTATGGGCGAAGCTGTCCACTACCCGGACGGAGGACCACAGCGTGTTGGCGATGCGGGAGGCTTCCTGCCCGCGCAGGGCTTTCACGGCGTCCAGATTGATTTTCCCGTTGAAGATCAGGTGCAGTCCGTCAGCGGATACGGTGAAGCCGGTGTCCGTAACCAGGTCGGTGCGTCCTTTCAGCGTGGGGGCGATGCCGGTCAGGTCCCACAGGTCTCCGTCCGGATCAATAACGGTGCCGGGATCCAGGTTGACCAGGGACAGGGAGAAGCTCTGTTCCGAGTTGAAGAGCAGATTGTCCCCGATGACCACGTTGACGTGGGCTCCGTCCACATAATAAGTGGAAGAGACGTTCAGTTGGGAATAGGTGTCCGCACCGGTATGGGCGGCGTCTGCCGGAGTCGTTCCGTTGACGAAGAACGTGAATTCCTGCACTCCTCCCCAGGCGTTGAGGCCTCCTTCATAGTTGTGGCAGCCGGCGGAGGATTCTCTGCCCAGAACCAGTTCACTGCCGTAGTATTTGACGAGTCCCTTGAAGGTGCCGGAGCCGGATATGGAGGAACCGCTGTTGGTTTCCACGGCGGACAGGACGGTGGAGCCGTTCAGCACCAGGTGTCCGGGAACGTCCGGACGGGCGAATGATTCCCCCAGGGTGACGGTTCCGCCTTCCACGCCCAGGCTGGCATCCCTGCCGTCCAGAATGAGGGTGGCGTTGTTCGTGATGGCGACGTTTTCCGCCTTGTAGGAGCCGCCGGCGACAATCGTGCCATCCCTGGCGGTGACGTTGAGATTTCCGAAGGCTCCTTCGTTTGCGGCGGAGGCATGGTAACCGGCCGTGCCGGAGTTTTCCCAGTTCAGGGTTTGTTCCTCCGACAGCGTGAGCTGGCCGGAAGTGCCGCTGACGGAGCCGGAAGAAATGACGGCGTCCGACTGGCTCAGATCCGCTTCACCGCCTTCCAGAACGATGCCATGTTCGGGCAGGTCCTGTCCGATGATGACTTTGGATCCTTCCCCTATATGGATGCTTTCTCCGGGCTTCACGATGACGGGAGTGCCTTCACCCAGGAATACCTGGCCCTGGAGGCGGTAGGTCATGTGGTAGTTGTCCAGGTCAAAGCCGCCAACCTTGGGGGTGTACATGTCCTTGATACCCTGCCTGATCTGGTCCAGCGTGACGACCCAGGCGGTATCCGTGGTGTTGAGTACCGTGGTTCCCACCGTAGCGTTTTCGGCCAGGTCCAGATTGATGTCCAGACCGTTGGTTCCCACTTCCAGGGCGGTTCCCGCTGCATTCTGCACCAGGGTTCCGCTGATCAGCGTCATGTCTTTCGCAATGGTAAGCGTGCCTGTTCCGGACAGGGTGCCCAGATTGTTGACAAGGGCTCCGTCACGGAGAATTTGGGAGTCTCCGGTCAGGGTAACATTAGAGCCGTAGGCCACGTTGAACCGGTTGACCAGCCCGGCGGCTTTTTCCGTGGAGATGGTCCAATTTGCCTTGTTGTCCGCACTGCCTGCATTGAGCGTAACGGAGGAGTGGTGGGTGGCGGTATCCGACTTGTTGGTGTTGACGGTCGTCCGCACCGTGTAGTCGAACAGTCCGGGATCGCTTCCCGTGCCTGAGAGCAGCGTGATGGTATCCACGGAGCTTTCCTTGCCGGAACCGCCCAGTTCCCAGATGCCGGTGATGGAGGCGCCTGCGTGGACGGTGATGTTGTCCGCGGTGTTTTCCGTAGAAAAGTCGGAGTTCGTATAGGAGCCGCTGTACAGGGCATAGGCCGTTCCGCCGTCTCCCGTTGCCGCGGCTTCAACCATACCGGTGGATCCGATGGTTGTTGTGATGCCGGCACCCCCCATCAGGGCTGCGGCCGTGCCGCCGGCGGTTGTCGCGCTGACGGTTCCGTTGATGGTACCTGTGGTGAGGGAGAATTCCGCCAGTAGGCCGTGCGCTGCCGCGTTTCCCGTGGAGGCGGCGGAAATGGCGCCGCTGATGTCACCCACGGCCAGGGAGCCTGTGGCGGAAGCCCCGGCGGCCGTACCGGCCATGGCCTCGGCCCGGATGGTTCCGGCTACGTTGCCTATGGTGATGTTGGAATGGGTTTGGTTGCCTGATTCCTCTCCTGCGTAGATTCCATAGGCATCCATGCCGCCGGAGGCGGCGGTAATGGCGGCCGCAGCGCTGATGTTGCCCAGCGTGATCTCTTCTCTGGCCTCAATGCCGAGAGCGGAGAATTTCCCGCCGGCATCAGTGGATCCGGAATTAGCGGTGATTTGCCCGTCGATTTGGGAAATATTCACCCGTCCGTAATTGGACTGGATACCTCTGGCTCCATATCCGGAAGTTGTCACTGCGGAGATGTTGCCGGTAGCCGAGATGGTGCCGATTTCGACATCCTTGTAGCGCGGTCCCTGGTAGTCCATGGTGTTTCCGTAGGAATACAGTCCCCTCGCAAAGTTCCCGGTACCCAGGGTGACGGAAATTTGCCCCGCAAAGGTGCCGATGTCCAGTCCTCCCTGGTAGGCATAGATGCCGTTGGACGAGAAGTTGGCCGTAATGGTCATGACGGAGGATTCCGCCATGGTTCCGATGTTGATCATCTTGCCGTAGCTTCTGATGCCCGTGGCATTGGTATTGGCTGCGGAGACGTTGAACTGCCGGCGATGGTTCCGATGTCCAGGCTGGCTCCCGATGACGTATCAATGCCAAAGGCATTGTTTCTGGTAGAGGAAACGTTGAAAACGGCTTCTTCCGCAATCGTGTCTATGCTGAGGGGGATCGGATTTGCCCCAAATTCCGCGTACGTTGCTGGAACCGGTCACATTGATGGTGGCGGAGACCGTTCCCAGAGCCGGGTCTGATGCGGTTCTTTCCACTGTGGCGTCACGGGTTCCGTTCAGGTTTTCCCTGCCGGCGTCCTGTGCGTGGACCGGGGCCAGCATGCCAAGGCAGGCCAGAGTCATGGCCACGGCCTGCATTTTATGCCTGGTGTGGCAGGAGTCCGGTGCGGCGTACGTGCCGCAGGAGGGAAAGTCCGCAAAAGCGGGGGAAATCCCGGCCGCCAAGGGGGCCGGGCCATCATGGTCTGCTCCGTTCAAGCGGAGCGTTTTTAATGAATGCATGTGTATGGTCTGAATGCCGGAATACTCGCCGACGGTTCATAAATACTTCGAGGCTGGCGATCTGGCTCATTGCCCGGTTGTATTCCGGACAACATACAGTGGCGGTACCGCTCCGGATTCACACCGGATTCCCCATTTATTTCCTGCTCGTGCCGCGAGCTTCCCAGAAGTGCCTCCCGTATTTACGGAGGCAGGGCATGCCTAACATACCGTGCCGCGGCTGTCAATGGGAAGTTGTACAACGTCCGGAGGGTCGGTTTCTCTTGTCATGGAACATCGTTGTGGTAAAATCATCCCTCCCATTTGGGTACTTTGTTGTTTTATAAATGGAATAAAATTAATGAGTTTTTTCCCCCCCCCCCTCTTTGTTTATCCGGTGCAGATAATGGAATAAAGCCCAGGGATGCCTGGGTGGATATTATGCGGGTTCTAGCCATGCTTTTTCATAATGATTCAGCATACTCCTACTCATCATAGTCCTGTGACTGGTATGACTCGTGCGGGCGTGTTTTTCTTTTTTATGGCGGCGGGTTATTTCCTGGCCCGGAATTATGCCGCCGCTTCTTCCCCGGTATCCTGGCTGAACTGGAAAAAGGCAGCTTTGATTTTATGCGCCTATGTGTTTTGGATTTTCGTTTCCATGGCTCTTTTCGGATTTCCTTCCACCCTGCTGGGATGGATGGCAAATATGGGGATCGGACACGTTCCGCTGGGAGTAATTTTATGGTTCCTAAGGGACTTAATGGTTTTTGTACTGATTTCGGGCATATTGTTCCGGATTCCGAGACCCTGCCTGGCCGTTCTCTGCCTAGCCGCCCTGATCCCGTTCAGTACGGAAAGTTCTATCAGGCTGACGTTCCAGTACGGGGACATGGCCTGCAACATCATTCATCCCAGAGGATTGGGCGCATTTGCCCTGGGGATGCTTTTAAGCCCTTATTCCCTTAAAGAGTTAAAGGATATGGTTGAAAAGGCTTGGGTGTATGTCCTGATTGTTTTTCCGGCGGTTTTTGCATGGGAAGTGTACCACAGGGGGCATGAGTCCGCATTGTTCCTCTGCATGGGAGTGCTGTGGATAGCGTCGTGTTCCTTGCTGGCGACGCGGTATTTCCGGAAATTTTCGTCTTTTTGCGCACGCCTTGGGCCTTCCATCTTTCTTGTATATGCCGCCCATACTCTGGTGTATCGCTTCCTGATCCGGCTTGGATTGCCGGAGGGAAGTTATTGGATGTGGGGACTTGCTGTGCCTGCGGTTTTTCTTGTTCTCAGCGGCGTGTATTTCCTGCTGGGCAGGATCTGTCCGGGTGTGTTGAGGTATATTGCGCTGAAGAGTTGAGCTTCCGTCACTTTTTTACGGTGACAGGCAGCCCCGCCACCATCAAGTAAACTTCATCCGCGCTTTTTGCCAGGAGCTGGTTGGCGATGCCCAGACCGTCGCAGTAGTGGCGCGTTTCCGGGTCCGGCTGGACGATGCCCATGCCGGTTTCCGAAGAGACGAGCACCCATGGTACGGGAGACCGGGAAATGAGTTCCTTCAACGCTTCTATTTCCCGGATCAGGGCATCCTGAAACGGAAGGTATTCCGCAGGGTCTTTCTGGTCATACAGGATGTTGGAGGCAAGCAGGGTGATGCATTCCAGAATGACGCCGTCCACTTGCTCCAGAAGACCGGACGCCTGTACGGTGGCGGCCACGTTGCGCGGGCATTCCAGCGTGGGCCATTCCTGCGGGCGGCGTTCGCGGTGCTTGCGGATGCGGTATTCCAGGGAGCCGGAGCCGTCCCAGACTTCCGCCGTGGCAACATACAGGATTTTTTTCCCGAAGCCGGAGGCGATTTTTTCAGAGTACTGGCTTTTGCCGCTTCTGGTGCCCCCTACGACGAGCGTCATGCGGGGGCGGGAGGTGTCAGTGTTTGGAGACATGGCGTTGATAGGATTCCAGCATGGCCTGGTGGGAGTTCAGGAAGTCATCCAGACTGAATACTTCCAGCGTGATGAGGGGGGTGAAGCTGATGTCCCACATGGGGTGGAGCAGGGCGTCCAGCACGGAGGCGGGCATGTGGTGCAGGGATTTGTGGTCCCTTTTTTCCAGTCCGTGCAGATGGCACATGCGGATGTCCGGCAGCCAGAGGGGAAGGAGTTCCTCCGGTTTCAGCCCTTCCTTCCAGACATGGCCGATGTCGAAGCAGCGGGAATGTTCCGTGGCGGCGACCAGCCCGTCCAGATAGTCCGTAGGGTGGCGTTCCAAGTTTTCCAGAGCCAGGTATTCCGGTGCGGGCAGATAGGGCGTGATTTGCTCCAGGGAGCGGAGGATTCTTTCCGTCTCCTCCTCCGTCAGATGCGGCCGCATGTCCGGTCCGGGGATGTGGTCCGTGACCACGTGCATGACCCAGGTGTGCGGCTCCAGTTCCCGCGTGAGTTCGATGGTGCGGATGATGTTTTCCGTGTACTGGCGGCCAGATTCGGGCGTGGCGAATCCCCCGTCCGTCGGCAGGTGGATGTTCCACGTTATTCCAGCGTCCCTGGCGATGCGGCCCAGTTCCCTGATTTCCGCGAGGGTGATGAGGCTTTCCCCCTTGCTGCCCGCCTCCAGCAGGAGCAGGGCGATGTCGTCCGCATAACGGACACATTCCCTGACGGCGGGAACGTAGTAGTCCGGGATGATGAAGGAGGTGCAGCCGATGTTAAGGCCGGGAATGCGGCATTTATGCGGGGTCATAGGGCGGTGCAGAAGGTAAGCAGTACAATCCATTCCGTGCATTCCACGGTGCAGCCGAATACGTCCCCGGTGACGCCGCCCAGCCTGCGCCGGGCATACAGGAGCAGGGCCAGGGATGCGGCCAGAGCGGCCCCCAGGGCATACAGGCCGGACCAGCCTGCCAGGACGCAGGCACCCAGGGTGACGGCGGCGGCAATCAGGGCGTGGACGGGGCGCGTGCCCTGCCTGAAGGCTTCCCCCATGCCGCCGGGCCGCGCGCCGGGAAAGCGCATGGCGATGAAGATCTGGCTGCGGGCCAGGAGTCCGGCCAGGATGCAGGCCGTGAGCAGGAGAGGCCATGAACCGGAGGCCGCCAGCACGGCCAGGGCGGCCGCCTTGAAGGCCAGATTGAAGAAGAGGGCCGTGCCTCCGAAGGTTCCCAGCCGGGAGTCTTTCATGATTTCCAGCCTGCGTTCCTGCGTGACTTCCACCGGGAGGCCGTCCCCGCAGTCCGCCACGCCGTCCAGATGCAATCCCCCTGTGACGGCCACCCAGCAGGCGCAGCCGATGACCCCGCAGAGGAGGGGGGAAAAGAGAAGGGAAGAAAGGAAGGTGAGTCCTCCGACCAGTCCGCCCACCACAATGCCGACCAGCGGAAGCCATGCGGAAATTCCGTTCAGGTCGTTTTGCAGGGGCCACGGCCCCACGGGTAGGCGGGTCAGGAAGCCGAAGGCGGAGCGGATGGCGGTGATGACGGTCATCTGGGGAGGTACAGTATTAGCGGGGCACGGTGATGTCCAGTTCCGGCAGGGTCTTCATTTCTGAAAGAACCCGCGTGGCGGCGTCCAGCACGGGGAAGAAGAGGGCCGCGCCCGTGCCTTCTCCCAGGCAGAGGCCCAGGTCCATGTACATGGTGACGCCGATGTGGTCCATGATGAGTTTGTGCCCAGGTTCCGCGGAGTTGTGGGAACCGAGGAAGTACCGGGCCGCCTCCGGGCGGATTCCCTGGGCAATGGCCGCCGCGGCCCCGGCGATGAAACCGTCGATGACGATGGGAACGCGCAGGGATGCCGCCCCCAGCATCAGCCCCGCCATGGCCCCTATTTCCGGGCCGCCCACCTTGGCGAGCACATCGATGGCATCGGCGGGGTCCGGCTTGTTCAGGGCGATTCCCCGTTCAATGAGTTCTATTTTTTTGCGGATGACTTCTCCTTTGACGCCGGAGCCGCGCCCGGTCACCGTTTCCACCGGGGTTCCCGTGAGAACGGCCACAATGGCGGAGGACGGCGTCGTGTTGCCGATGCCCATTTCCCCGGCGGCCACGATGTCCAGCCCCCTGGCTTTTTCCTCCCGCGCGATGTCAATGCCCACTTGCAGGCATTCCAGAGCCTGCTCCCGGGTCATGGCCGGACCTTTGCTGAAATCATTGGCGCCGTGCATGACTTTTCTTTTGACGAGGCCCGGCAGGTCGCCGAAGTCGTAGTTCACGCCCACGTCCACCACGGTCAGGCGTGCTCCGGCATTGCGCGTAAAGGCATTGATGGTCCCCCCTCCCTGAAGGAAGTTGCGCGTCTGGATGTACGTTACGTCCGTGGAGGTCAGGCTGAGGCCGTGGTCGGCAATGTGGTGGTCGGAGGCGAAGAGAACCACCGTCTTGTTTTTCAGGCGCGGAGCGGGGTTGCCGGTCATGGCGGCTATCTGGATGGCTACCGGTTCCAGCTTTCCCAGCGCAAGCGGCGGCTTGGCCAGAATTTTCTGATGCTCCAGGGCGGCCTTGGCGGCCTGTTCGTCCAGCGGGGGTATGTGCAGTTTGTTCATGATGGTTGCAAGTGAGGAAGGGCAAGGATGAGGGAGAAGAGGAGCGTGCCTATGGCCGTAGTGAGCCACATGAGCCGTATGGCGCGGTCCAGGTCGCCGGCCGTGGCTTCTTTCCGTCCGGAGCCTATCCAGGGATAGTCTGCGGGCATACCCTTGTAGGAGACGGGGCCGCCGATGCGGAGTCCGAGCGCCCCGGCGAAGGCCGCCTCGCTCCAGGCGGAGTTGGGGCTGGCGTGGGCGCGGCGGAAGGTCCAGCCCACGGTGAGCGCGTGGCGGGAGGAGGCGCCCGGAAGGAACAGGGCCGCCAGGGAAATGCAGGACAGGATGAGACGAGCGGGAATGAAGTTGAGGGTGTCGTCCGTGCGGGCGGCGAAGGTGCCGAAGTGTCTGTATTGTTCGTTTTTCTTTCCCCACATGGCATCCAGGATGTTGAAGACGCGGTGGACGAGCGCGGCGGCGGCCGCGCCGAGAGCGCCCCCTATCAAACACCCTGCGGCGGCCCAGAACAAGGTGGAAAAGACGCCGTCCATCAAATTTTCCGCCACGCTTTCGATGGCGGCCCGCGCCACGCCGCGGGAGTCCAGCCGTTCCGTGTCGCGCCCCACGATCATGGAGACGGCTTGCCGCGCTTCTTCTCCGTTTTCTCTGCGCAGGGCGGAGGCCACCCGCGCCGCATGTTCCGCCAGTCCGCGCGGAGCCATGCAGATGTAAACGGCCAGAACGGCGGGAATCCACGGTAGCCAGGGAGATGCCGTCAGGGAGGAAAGCGTGAAAAAGGGAAGAAAGAGCAGAAATAGCCCGCATTCCGCAGCGGCGCAGACACCCAGGGCCGCCAGCATGCCGGCCTTGAAACTTCCTCCCCACAAACGCCGCGCCGCAGGTTCGAGACGGCGCGCGCACCAGCCGATGAGGCAGACGGGATGCCGCCGGTTGGGCGGATCCCCGAAGAGAATGTCCAGCAGCAGGGCCGCGGGCAGCAGCAGGAGGCACGGAATCATGGTTCAGCGTTTCAGTTGCAGGAGGCGGTAGATAGCGTTCACATCCAGATGTTTCCGGACGATGTCCGCCAGACGGTCAAGAGCGCCGTCAACATCATGGGATACGTGCAGGGAAGGTTTGGGCGGCAGGCCGGAATCCACCCGGACCCTGTTGATGAATGCCCGCCGGAATTCGTCGCCGTCCAGAAAGCCGTGCAGGTACGTGGCCCAGACGCGGCCCTTTCCGTAACCGCATGGAGAACTGTCTTCCCGGAACATGAGGGGTTCGCAAGGGGATTCATGGCTGGTGATGCCGTGGTGGATTTCATAGCCGGAGGCGTCCGGGGCCAGAGGCGTTCGGGCGCGGCGTACATTGAGCAGGGTCTTGACGGGGGAGAAAGTAGTGGTCAGTTCCAGCAGTCCCAAGCCGGGAGTGCGTTCCTCCGCCGATTCCTGATGATGCGGGTCCAGAATTTCCTTTCCCAGCATTTGCAGGCCGCCGCAGACGCCCAGGATCCATTTTCCTTTTCCGGCGTGTTTCCGTACCAGGCTGTCCAGTCCGGCCCGGCGCATTCTTTCCAGGTCCGCCGCCACGCTTTTGGTTCCGGGCAGGATGACCAGGTCCGGCTGGCCCCACTCGTCCCCGGTCCTTACCTGCCGCAGCCGCACGTCCGGTTCCGCCGCCAGCGGGGCGAAGTCCGTGAAGTTGGAGATGTGCGCGGGCATCACGACGGCTACGTCCAGCGAGTCCGCGTGTTTGGAGCTTTCATCGTATTCAAAGGGGAGGACTGCCCGGTCCTCTTCCGGAATGTTGATGTTCCGTATCATGGGGATGACTCCCAGCACGGGTTTTCCCGTGTGTTCCTGCATGTAACGGTGCGCCGGGGCAAGCAGGGAGGAATCCCCTCGGAATTTGTTGACCACGAATCCCGCCAGCAATTCCCTTTCCCACGGGGAGAAGGTCATCCACGTGCCCAGGAAGGAGGCGTACACGCCGCCCCGGTCAATGTCCCCGGTGAGCAGGACTTTAGCGCGGGCGTAGCGGGCCATGTTCATGTTGACCACGTCCGCGGATTTCAGGTTGATTTCCCCCGGACTTCCGGCCCCTTCCAGGCAGACCAGGTCGTATTCGTCCGAGAGGGAGTCGTAGGCGGCGCGGACGTCCGGCCAGAACCGGCGCTTGGCCGTGAAGTATTCCCCGGCTTCCATGTGCCCTACCGCCTTTCCCATCACGATGACCTGGGAACCCGTGTTGGAGTGGGGTTTGAGCAGGATGGGATTCATCCGGGCGTCCGGATCGATCCGGCAGGCCTGGGCCTGGACCATCTGGGCACGGCCCATTTCCTCCCCCAGCGCGGTCACGCCGGAGTTGAGGGCCATGTTCTGCGCCTTGAAGGGGGCCACGCTGAAGCCGTCCTGATGGAAGATGCGGCAGAGGGCAGCCGTCAGCACGCTTTTGCCCGCATCGGAACAGGTGCCCTGGATCATCAGCGCCGACTTGGGGGGCCTGCGCAGGATGGCGGGAGCATGTTTGTCCAGTTCCACGCGAAGCGCCCGTTCCAGAAGTTCATGTTCTTCCGGAGTCCGGACTCCGGCGCGGAACCAGCCGCCCGTTTCCAGGCCCGGATAATTGGAGCAGTCCCTGACGGCAATGCCGTGTTTTTTCAGCAGCAGGGAAGCCAGGCCGGAAGGAGCGCCGGAAAGGCGGAAGAGAAGGAAGTTGGCGCAGGAAGGCAGGACGGCAGCTCCCGGCAGCGCGGACAATCTGTGGAACAGGTCTTTCCGGCGTTCCCTGTTCAGGGTGCGTTCCTGTTCCGCCCAGGAAGAGGGCTGTTTCAGGATGGCCCGTACCGCCGCCGCCGCGAAGACGTTCACATTCCATGCGGGAAGATTTTTTCGCAGCCGTTCCGCCAGAGGGGCGCAGCACACGGCAAAACCGCAGCGGATACCCGCCATGCCGTAGAATTTGGTCAGGGAGTGCAGAATAACAAGGTTGGGAAGGGTGGCTGCGTCAGGAAGAAGGGATTTTTCCCCTCCCGCGTAGTTAATGAATGATTCGTCCAGAATCCAGACGGTTCCCGGGTTCTCTTTTATTGTCTGAAACAGCTCCTTTTTATCCAGCAGGCCGCCGGACGGATTGCAGGGATTGGCCAGGAAGACGGCAGTTTCCTGTTTTTCCCCTTTATGATTTGTTCCGACGCGTTCCGCCAGAGCGGACAGAGAGGGAGTAAAAGACGTTTTCTCTCCGGCAGGAACGGAGTCAATTTCCACTCCGTGACGCAGGCAGGCCAGTCGGTATTCGGAAAAGGCAGGTTCCGGAATGACGGCACGTTTCAGGTTCAGGGCGCAGGGGAGGGCATGAATCAGCTCGTTGGCCCCGTTTCCGAAGACGAAGCATTCCGGAGACAGACCGTAGTGCAAGGCGGCTTTTTCCCTCAGTTCCTGCATGTCCGGAGAAGGGTAGGGCGTGACGCCGTTCATGGCGCGCCACAGGGCGCACGTGATGAATCCGGGGGGCCTTCCGGTCTCAGGTTGACGCTGAAGTCCAGAATGTCGCGTTCGGGGCGCCGGGCATCCGCCGCCAGGGATTTCAGGTTTCCTCCGTGTGAAAAGTCGTTCATGCCGTTGTTGTTAAAGCTGTATGGCCTGCGTGTGGAACCAGCAGGGCCGCCGCCTGCTGCGGGGAAAGACGGGTGGTGTCTATCTCCAGGTCGTAAAAGAGCCCTTCATGAATGGACGTGTGCTGCCGCAGGGCGTGGAAGACATCCGCTTTCCGGTCCGTGCGGGCATGTTCCCGGCGGACCAGTTCTTCCACGTCGCAGGCGACTTTCACAAGGAGAAGTTTTGCTTCCCCGCATTGACGGCGGAGTTCGTCCGGCCAGTCCGGAGATTCTCCGATCACATGGTCCACCAAAACGAAGGGCGCGTGCAGGAGGCCCGGAATACGGTTTCATGAAAAGACCGGACGAGTTCCGGTCCTATCTTGCGGACGGCGTGGATCAGATGCATGCCGCCCATTCCGTTGGCATCCAGGAAATCATCCACGGAAAGGAGGACGGAGCCGGCAGGAAGCAGGGACAGCAGTGCCTTGCACAGGCTGGTTTTGCCGGAACTGGAAGCCCCGTTGAAGATAAAGATGCGCCCGGAATGTTGAAAAGGGGACGGAGGGCGGATCATGGGCGCATCATGTTCCGGCGGGGAATGCAATGACAAGACAAAAATGGCGGTGCGGTTCCGGAGGCGTTCTGGGTTTGCCGGGTAAAAAGGGAATGGGAAATTGCCCGTTTGTCTATGCGCGGAACAGAGAGAAATGTTCCTCCGTGCTCCGGAAGGGATTGAGCAGCGGAACTGGAGATTTCCATTCCGGGCAGAGATGGGGCGGAAAAATGATGGAAGATGTGGCCGCCCAAAAGATGCTCCTGTTTTTTCATCAGTGGAACGTAAAAGTTTTTCGGAACTATATACTTTAGTCTTGTAATCCCTCTCTAATTTGTTACACTACTCCTAGAAAAAGAAAGGAGTAGAACATGACGTACCTCGAGTTTATTGAAAAATCCCTGATGATGAAAGTGTGGCAAAATATCTCATTGAAAAACGGTTTAAGGGAAAATAATCTGTCCGTTTTGCGGGAAAACAGAGAAGGTTTATCATGCTCACTATAACTGCCGCAATGCCTATTGCAACAACTGTAAGAGGGAATTCTCTATTTTCAAGGGAACCATTTTTGAGGAAACAAGAATGCCTTTGAGGCATTGGTTGTATGCTATTAATATGGTTTGTTTGTCTAAAAAAGGAATTTCAGCCATGCAATTGAAAAGGGAGTTAGGTGTTTCTTATAAAAACCGCTTGGAGGATGATGCACAAGATTAGAGGGGCAATGGCAAAAAAGAGAGGTAGGAGAGACTTTTGAGGCGATTGTAGAAATTGATGAAACCTATGTTGGAGGAAAACCCCGGAAGAAGAATGAGCATGGGGATGATGACGATTTGCCGAAAAATCCTAGAGGAAGAGGAACGGCCAAAGTTCCTGTTATTGGAGTCAGAGAAAGGGGGAACTGGGAAAGTTCATGCCGTGGTCGCCAATAGGAATGAAGAAGGAAAACAATTGACGGGCAAACAATTATTCAATGTCCTTAGCAAGGTTTGCAAACCTAATACCAAAGTCATGACTGACCAGTTTAAGGGCTACAATATTCTAAATTATCCTAACAATAAGAATCTTACCCGCATCATGATTGACCATAATGTCATGTTTAGTGCAAGCAATGGGGTTCACACTAATGGAATTGAAAGCTTTTGGGCCTTACTGAAAAGAGGGATTCATGGGATATTTCACCATGTCTCTTAAACACCTACAGAAATATGTGGATGAATTCTGTTTCAGGCAATGTTATAGGAACGAGAATGAAGCTTTTGAAGTTTTGATGGGCTTGTGCTGGAATGAAAAGCCGCCACCCTGCAAACAAGGTGACGGCCAGTCAATGCAAATCAAAGAATCGCCCCCTTCCCCGAAAGGAAGGAGGCCCGTTAATTCACCGCCGAAAATTAGAATGACCAGCTAAAGCCAACTGTGATAAAGTGGTATGGGTCAACATCTGACCAGTATTTTGTTATTTCATATCCAATAACGAGGTCTGTTTTTTCTGCAACAGCAAATTTGAAACCGATTAATGCCGAGTAAGTTCCACTAGAATCAGACTCAGAAGCTTTTTCTCCTCCACCAGAGAGTTCCTGTTTATAATAGTGAAAACCAATTTTGCCGCCTAAATAGAAAGTGGCAGAATCAGATAAGGGGACATTGAAAGAATATCCAGCGGTGAAGGGGAATACTTGTTGTTTCCATTTTAACTCCCCTCCGTACGTTTTAGAACCTGTAAGCGCGCCGAGATTGAAAGATAATTCATGGAAAACAGAACCCGATGGAATATTTGCGTGAAGTCCTAATTGGGCACCATACAGGTCTGGCATATCTATTCCATAATCATTTCCTGAGTGGAATCCATACATACCTTTGATACTCATTCCAAAATTGGAATCATACCGTGTTGAATATGCGGAACTATAGTTCCCTCCCATTCTGTAATACTCCCAAGGATTGTTGGATGCTTGTGCCGAAAAAGCACCGGACAACAGGCCTAATGCACACGTTATAAATAAGTTTCTCTTCATGGTCGTTTATGAGTTGAAGTCATAATGAAGTCACGATAGCCAACAAAGATTCCTCCTTTAGAGTCTCAATTGTGAATCGCAATAATCATCATATGCGAGTTATTATCATAACAAATGCGAACAACACAAGCTCTTTCTTTCTATGAACTGGGTTCTATCAGATAATCAAACCGCATGTTTACGAGCAATTTCAAGCCTGAACCGGACTATGTGGACACTAAAAAATTAGGTCAATGGCTCAACGAACATTCCATTAGCCGTGCTGAAATAGCCAAGGCTCTTGGAGTCCAAAACCACCGTGGTTCATAACTGGTTTGCCCGTCAGAGAATCCCTAAGAACGTGCAAGGCTCATTGCGTCATTTGATGAGTAAGGACTATCCTTCGGAACTCGAATCTCAAATTGCCGTTCGAATGAAAAATTCTACTTTGAATGAGATAGCCAAGCGGGCCGTTAAGGAAGGATTGTCCATGGAGGAATGGATTTTGAAGGCGGTGGAGAGGAAGCTGGAACGTAGGTATTAATGATTAAGTAAATGAAGTTGAGCATAAATAACCTTCTGCACAAATCTAACAAAAATGCAATAAAATATCTTTTCTATAGATTAGATGTTCAAAAGCTAATTGTGTAAATATTACGTCAGTATGCTGATTTTGTAATTGACTTTTTTCAACATGATACATGCTAATTATCCTATTGAGGTATTTTTTATACAATACGAATATTTTGATGAAATGAAAATATAAAAAACCATATAATAAAATCAAGTGAATTACCCTTTCTAGATAGTGAAATAAAGGAAGCTGTCAATATGGGAATCTTGATTTTATATACAATAAAGAAATCAGATATACCTGATTCTAAATATTTAATAAAATCAAATATCAATTCATTAATATTGAAAAACAATGGCGATTTTCTTAAATTAAGAGAAAATGAAAATATTGTTTTAGATGCTATTGTTTATTTTTCAGATTTGGATAGACCTCAATCAGCTTCTAATTTAATAAAAATGGGATTATTTAACGAAAAACTCATTGGATATTTTTATTATCTTGTGCTAATAATGAGCCAGAAGAACGACATATCCAAGATATAGTATTCGGAGTTTCGTGTTTACAAACTAAAAATATCAAAAAACAAAATGTTACTATAATTATTGATAGTAACGCAGAAATTAAAGATTCTAACTGGTATGTTTACCTGAAGTCTAGATATTCTATTAATTCTATTAGAGATATGAATTCTCTAGCAGAAAACAATAGCTATGATAATTTAGTGCTTTTTGTAACTGGTCATGGAGGTATAGAAGGAATTCCTGCAAATCCATCAATCAGTCCATTTATTTTGTTAGAATGGCTGAAACACACAAAAGGATTGAAGCGTTCTGTAGTTTATTTAGGTCAGTGTTATGCAGGAATTTTTAATTATATGCCAGTATGGCAAGAGAAGGATGAGTTAGGTGAAGTTATAAGCCCAGAAATAGTTATTATCGGTGCGACTAGTCTATTCAGTAGTATTAGTAGCTCTATGACAGAAGAAGTTCACCAGGGAAAAGATTTAGTTGAAATGACTTGGATTGCTAATTTATTCCTGTACTATATATTTTATTGGTTAAAAGAACCTTTTGATGTGGATGGTGATGGAAAATACACTGTCGCTGATTCTTATAAATTTTCTGAGCACATACAAATAATTATTTAGTTAGCTCAAAATGCAAAATATTTCACGAACTAATAAATATAAGCAATAGAATTCGTGAGATAGATAAAACTTTAAATATTGAAAAAGATGTAGGTAAGCTATTGATATTTAAAATGTTGAAAAATATAAAGAACGCGATTTTTTGCAAAAATCGGATATCCATTTTACCCATCAAGAGCCTTGGATTCTTAATTCTATTCCGGCTCAATCTATAGAGTTTTAAATTCCAAGTTCATCTTGGCATATCTTAGTAAGGGGTTGTATTTCTTCTGGACTTATGTCTTCCTTTTTGCATTTTTCACCCAATTCTGTAAATTTTTTGTCAAAAGCTGGACTACAAAATATACATCTTTGACTTTGTAACTCATTTAGTTCATTGATTAAAATGAAAAATTTTCGGTTAGATTCTTCTGCGCTCATTTCAGATAAATTTCTTTTTATAACCAGCGTAGTTAATCATCCAACGTATCATTGTTGAGTATATTTCTTCCTTTTTTCCTTTTGAAATATTTTTTCTCTTCTCGTTTAAATCTCAATTTATCCTGCCACCAAAGGCCAAATATTGTAATAAAAGACCCCAAAGCAACTCCTGCGATACTGAATAGAGATGCTAAAACTGTATCTGACATATCTTGTATGATAATCGCAGGAATGGGAATGACAACTCTGATTCTTTAGTGGTTCCCAATTTTTTCTCTTTACTAAAGAAGAGGGCGAAGAATTTTTCTTTGAAAGGAGCTTTTTTCGTTCCTACTCCTACGAAGTAGGAAGGTGGGACAAGATTAAAGTATATAATTCCGAAGTTTTTTAGCCGCTGAATTCCTTTTCTTTATATTTGATTTGGAAAATAAGTTATTTATAATCAATTATTAATTTTTTTTTCTTCCAGGCTTCCTGGAAGAAACGTCTTACGGAGGAGGCAGACCGGCCAGAAGAGGCAAGATTCCGGGAAAATCCATCCAGTGACGAAATGTTCAAAGAAAATTTTTTTTGTCTTGTCATGGTGGGGGCTTTGGTATTTCATCCATCCCATGAGCCCTTATGGGAAGGGCTACAGACTCAGGGACGCCCGTAGCCGGGCAGGAAATAGATGGGGAATACCGGTGCAAATCCGGAGCGGTACCGCCACTGTAAGCAGGATATCCTGCAAGCCAGAAAACCAGCCTCAGGGGGTTGTCCAAACTGTCCGGCGAGTTACCGGACGTAAGGCGTTACAACCATGCTTTATACGAAGAAAGCCCTTCAGATGGGCGCTATTGCCGTTGGCCTTGCCGCATTCGCAGGCCAGTCCTCTCTTGCCGAGTCCGCTAAAAAAAGGAAGACTCCAAGACCTCCGCCAGGACGGAAACCATGCAGGTCATGCCGGAACTGACCATGGCGTCCCATTTTGTGGGCGTGCCGTACAACCAGTCCGGGGTTTCGTTTCCGTGATCAATCCGGAAGAGTTCCAGAAAGAGGGAATTGAAACCCTGACGGGAGCTCCTTTCCCAGACGCCCGGCGTGTTCACGCTGGACGGCGGCGGCACCTGGCAGCGCGGTTCCGTGAGCAACACCGTCATCCGCGGGATGAACAAGGAAACCTACACCCTGACGATGGTTGACGGTATGCGCATCAGCGATGTCAACATGTCCGGCAACAAGCTGCTGGGCATCACCAATCTCTTTACGGTGGGCAATGTGGAAGTGGTGAAGGAGCCCAGGGCGCCGTGTTCGGTTCCGGAGCCATTGGCGGCGTAGTTGCCATGGATACGCCGGAAGGGGAAGGCGACCCGGTGACGAGAATTTTGCGGAGGCCGGTTCCTTCGGAACGTTCAACAGCTATGTGACGTCTTCCGGCAAGATCAAGAAGTTGTCCTATTTTGTGGGCGTGGGTTTTGAAACCACGGAGAACGATCCCACGATTTATGATTCCATTTATGACAACAGGACGGGCATGAACGACTTCCGCCAGTGGCAGGAAGCTCTGCGTCTGGGTTATGACGTTAATGACAAGGTGAAGCTCAGCTTTACCTACCGCCGCCTGGATTCCTACTTTGAGTATCCCACTCCTTATGTGGATTACAGTGACTGGATGAATCCTGTAACGGATTCCCACCTGTACAATACGGAAGACAAGAACCGCAGCAACCTGGTCACGGGCCGCGTGGATGCGGAACTCAGCAAGTTGTGGTCCACCAGTTTCATGGTCGGTCATTACAACATGAATTATTCCACCCATACGCCGGAATACGACTTCCAGCCCAACGTGATGCGCAACCGCCGTTTCCAGGCAGAATGGCGCAATGCACTTACCTGGAACAAGCAGTGGACGACGATCGCCGGGATGGCCTGGGACCGTTCCGACTACATGAGCGAAAACAACTACGTGTCCAAGGACGAATGGCAGAGCACCCTGGCGTTCTTTGCGGAACAGATGTGGGCTCCCACGGACAATTTTGACGCCAGCCTGGCCCTGCGCCTGGAGCATGACAACGTCTGAACAACCATTTCACCTGGCGTTATTCCAACTCCTGAAAGTGACGGGCAAGGATTCCCCCACCCGCATTTTCGGTTCCGTGGGGTCCGGCTTCCGCGCTCCCACGTACTTTGAACGGTATGCGGCCAACTACGGCTACGTCGGCAATCCCGATCTGGACATTTCCAAGTCCCTGGGCGGCGACCTGGGCGTGGAACAGCGCCTGGCGGACAACCATTACGCCTCCGTGACGGGGTTCTGGCGCGTCAATGATGAAATTGGCTCCGATTCCAGCGTTTATCCTTATACCTTCAAGAATTATTCCCACTGCACCTCCTACGGTGTGGAAGTAGCCTTCAAAGGGCAGTTCAAGGACGCTTGCAACAGCGGCTATTACGCCAATTACACGTTTACGATGCCCAAGCGCGACTCCATCGGCAAGTATGAAACCATCCAGATGGCCAATACCGCCCGCCATACCATCAATGCGGAGATCCATACTTCCCGCTTGAGAAACTGACGGTAGGCTTCGGCGACGTCCGCAATGGGCCGCACGGACTATGATTACGCCCGTCTGGACAATTTCTTTACGGCGCGCGTGTTTGCCAGGTACCAGGTTACGGACAACGTGGCCCTGCATGTGCGCGTGGAAAACCTGTTCGATCAGAATTTCATCATCACAAATGACTATAACTTCGGTCCCCGGCAGGCCCGCGGACTGGGTGTCTTCGGCGGTGTGACGGTCGAATTTTAAACTCTCTCCCAGCGTTAATTGTTGATTGCATCCCCATCTTCCGTTTTGCGGACTGTTTCAGGCGAAGGAAACTGTCCCGGGCGGAGGATGGGGATTTTTTTTCATCCGACCGGATATAGGTTAAAAGAGGACGGGTAATCGTTGATCGTGTTTCGCTGGCTGTCCATTCTGGGGGCATTGCTCCTGGCTGTTTTTACAGGGGAGTGTTTTACTTCTTCCCTCCGGGAGTCCGCGGTCTGGAACGAGGCGGCCGGGAATGTCGACGAACGGGGATGCCCGCCGTGTTTGACGGATTTTGGAACGCTGGAACAGGTCCGTGGAAAGAGAACTGCGCCGGGAACTGGCGGCAGGGGAGCAGCAGAGAGAGCTGCTGACCGTTTCCCGCGGGGAAGGCGACGGGTGCCGTCTGGCGGAACGTGAACGTTCCGTGGAACGCCTCAGGAGGAGGCTGGAGGAGGGGGACCATATTCGCGTGCTTCCGCTGGAAAAGATGCCCTCCGGCCTGGAATGGCATACGGGCATGGAGGAACCGGAGATCGGGGACCCCCGCGCCGTGAAGGGCGGCCAGGTCCGGCTGTGGATCAATACGCCGTTCCCCGGCACCTTGCGGGCTTTCGCCCCGGCAGCGAGAATTTTTTTCAACTATTCCGCCATTGACAATGTGTGGATTCCCTGGTGGGACTGCATCCGGAAACTTTTCGGCCCATCCCCGGGCTGGCGGACCGCTGGGCCGTCTCCGCGGATGGCCGCACGGTCTTTTACCATCTGGACCCCGAAGCGGCCTATTCGGACGGACGGCCCGTGCGTGCGGAGGATTTTCTGCTGAATATCTGCCTGCGCACGTCGGACGCCGCCAGGGACCCTTTCTGGACAGCCCTGTTCCGCTCCACGTTCGACCGGATCACCGTGTACGGAGATTCCGTCATTGCGCTCACCGTACCGTCTCCGCGCCTCTGCTGCCTTACATGGCCTGTGTGGATTTTCATCCGGCGCATCCCGGTTTTTACCATGATTTCAATGCGCTGTTTCTGGAACGCTACCAGTGGAAGGCCGCGCCGAACACGGGCGGGTACATGGTGGTGCCCGGAAAATCCGGCAGGGGGAGCGCATCACTCTTGCCCGCGTAAAGAGTTGGTGGGCGAAGGACAGGAAGTATTACCGCTATTCCTGCAATGCGGACCAGGTGGAGCATGTTTTTGTAAACCTGGAGAACAAGGCGATTGAGATGTTCCGGCGCGGGGACCTGGACATGATGAACATCCGCAAGCCGGAAATATGGGAGGGCAAGCTGGAACTGCCGGAAGTGCACCGGGGCTATATAGACAAATACAGCCTGGAAGCGGGCTATGCCTGCCCTCCGTATGGCTTGTACCTGAATTGTTCCGACGGGATGCTGAGGAATACCGACATCCGCAAAGGGCTGGCCCACGCCGTGAACATGGGGATGGTGATTGACTCCCTGTTCCGCGGGAACATGAGGCGTCTCGGCTCCTACATGGAGGGATACGGCGACCTGACATTGCCGCTGAAAGCCCCGGAATACAGCAAGAAAAAAGCCATGGAATATTTTGCCCGCGCGGGCTTCCGGGAGATGGGGGAAGACGGAATTCTGAAAAACGAACGTGGGGAACGCCTGTGTCTGGAGCTGACTTTTGCGGATTCCTCCCACGTGATGACCAACGTCTGCTCCATCATCAGGCAGGAGGCCCTGAAGTGCGGTGTGGACCTCAAGCTGGACCCCCTCACGTACAGCGTGTGCTCCCGCAAGGTTTTTGAAAAGAGGTACCAGGCCGCTTTGTGGGCGTGGCCTCTGGACACGCCGTTCCCCGCCTGTATGAGACGTTCGCCTCGGAACTGGCGTATGACGGGCGGGGAAATTCCCAGGAAACACGAACAATATTTTCGCCGTGGCGGATGCCGAACTGGATGCCGCGCTGGATGTGGAACGGGAAGCTCCCGATTACCCGGCTTTGAAGGAAGCACTCCACCGTGCCCAAAAGCGGATTCATGACCTCTGCATATGGATTCCGGGCTGGAGGAGCCTTTATACCCACATTGCCTGCTGGCGCTGGATACGCTGGCCGGAGTCCCCCACCCGTTTTTGTTCCCCCCGGCTCTACAATCCGCTGGAATCCCATCTGTACTGGGTGGACGACAAAATGAAGAAGGAGACGCAGGATGCCCGCCGCCGTGGCATTCCGTTTGAGGAAAGGCATGAGGTGATACGCCTGAAGGATCGGGATGACCTGTTGCGACCTTCTTCCGGAGAGTAGCCTCTGCCCAGGTGGCCTGAATATAAAAGGCCAGTCGGGAAGAAACCGGGATGCAGGAAGGGAAAGACGGCGAAGCAGTATCGAGGCTTCGGCGCGTCGGAGCAGCGGGTTCCTTTCTTTGGGTTGAAAGCACTGCCTGCCTCAAATGGCGAGGGCACCCACAGAGAAAATTTTTCCGTCTGCCATTTCCGGCCCTGCAGGGTAGGAAAAGAGGGATTGCAGCGCAAACAATCGTTGATTAAATATTGTAGTATTCAGTATTAAAATTCATGACTAAATCCGTTCGGGACGGAAGTGGTCTCTTTCTGGTCTATCCTTTTTAATATTGAATGCAGACGCATTTTTGCGAAAGTAATTCCGATCACCATTCGCTTTATTTTATCATGAAATTATCCCTTTTTTTCCGTTTTGCTGCTGGCCGCCCATTTGTGTGTGGCCGCTCCCATGCCCATGCCGGAGTCCAATGACGGCGCCAAGCACGTCTTCACCACCAATCAGGAAAATTTCCTGATGGACGGCAAGCCCGTGAAGATCATTTCCGGAGAGATGCACTATCCGCGCGTGCGCGTCCCACTGGCAGGACAGGTTCCAGCGCATGAAGTCCATGGGCATGAATACTGTTTGTACCTATCTGTTCTGGAACGTGCATGAACCGGAACCGGGCAAATGGGATTTTTCCGGGGAACCGGGATTTTGTAGAGTTTGTCAAGGAGGCCCAGAAAGCGGGACTGTGGGTTATCGTGCGTCCGGTCCCTATGTGTGTGGAATGGGAATTTGGCGGCTTCCCGGATGGCTGCTCAAGGATGAAGACCTGAAGGTACGTTCCCAGGACCCCCGCTTTCTGGAACCGGCCATGGCTTATCTCAAAAAAAAGTCTGCTCCATGCTGGAACCCCTGCAGATCACCAAGGGCGGCCCCATTATCATGGCCCAGGTAGAAAACGAATACGGTTCCTACGGTTCGGACAAAGGATTACGTGAAAAAAGCACCTGGAGGTGATCCAGAAGGAGCTCCCGGGCGTGGTGCCCTTTTACCTCGGATGGTCCGAATGACTGGATGATCAACAACGGCACGCTGCCGGGAATTATTCCGCCATGAACTTCGGCGGCGGAGCCAAAGGGCGCCTTTGCCAATCTGGGAAAAGCACAAAGGGCAAGACGCCCCGCATCAACGGAGAATTCTGGGTGGGCTGGTTTGACCACTGGGGCAAGCCCAAGAATGGCGGCAGCACGGAAGGTTTCAAACCGCGACCTGAAGGATGCTGGAGAATAACGTCTCCCCAACCTGTTCATGGCGCACGGAGGAACTTCCTTCGGATTCATGAATGGTGCCAACTGGGAAGGGCCTACACGCCGGATGTGACCAATTACGATTACGGCGCCCCTATTTCTGAAAACGGTACGCTGACTCAGCGCTTCCATACTTTCCGGAAGACCATTCAGGATTATTACGGGGATACCGTCAAGCTGCCGGAACCTCCTCCCCAGCCGGACATGATGGAGCTGCCCCGATTACCTTCACGGAAAAGGCGGGCATGTTCGGCCGGATGCCGCGCCCGGAAATCCGCAAGGAGCCTGTCCACATGGAGGCGCTGGGGCAAAGTCTGGGTTTCATCCTGTACCGGACAAAGGTGAAGGGGCCCGTGAAAGGCGTCTTGAAGATGGAGAACATGCAGGATCGCGCCATCGTTTACGTGGACGGTAAAGGCAGGGGTACGGCGGACCGCCGCTACAAAGCAGGATTCCTGTGACGTAAACATTCCTGCCGGAACGCATACGGTGGATATTCTGGTGGAAAACATGGGCCGCATCAACTTTGGCCGCCAGATACTGGATGAACGCAAGGGCATCCGTGGTCCCATTACGCTGAACGGGGAACAAGCTGGAATATTTTGCCATTTACAGTTTCCCGTGCAAGGGCGTGGGAACGCTGTCCTTTTCCGGCAAAAATCCGGGAGGGGACCAGCCCGTATTCCATAGGGGGTACTTCAATGTTTCCTGAGCCCAAGGATACTTATCTGGACATGCGGGACGGCTGGAAGAAGGGCGTGGTGTGGGTCAACGGGGGCCAATTTGGGCCGTTTCTGGTTCATCGGTTCCCAGCAGGCCCTGTATTGTCGGGAGAGTATCTGAAACCGGGCAAAGAATGAAATCGTGGTGCTGGATCTGGAAGGCGGTTCCGGCACCGTGAAGGGCGTGAAGGAAGCCATTTTTACGAAGTGAACAAGGATCCGGCCATGGCGGATGTGTTCCGCGTAGGCAAGCCTGTGGCTCCCGAACCCGGCCAGATGGTGCACAAAGGCACCTTTGCCAAAGGGGCGGAACAGCAGGAGATCAAATTCAAGGCCCCGTGCAGGCCCGGTACATTGCCATCGTCAGCAGGAACGCCTATGACAACGGCCCTCATGCGGCCATTGCGGAGCTGAACTTTTAGATGCCTCCGGCAACCTTCTGCCGCGGAACAGTGGTCCGTCGTTTATGCGGACTCCCCATGAAACGGCGGGAGAAGCCGCCCAGGCAGACTTGGTCATGGACAACCAGCCCACGACTTACTGGCATACCAAATGGCAGGGGGACAATCCTCCCGCATCCGCATATGATCGTGCTGGACCTGGGGAAGGTGCAGAGGCTCTCCGGCTTCCGCTACCTGCCGCGCCAGGACCGGGAAAACGGACGTATCAAGGGATTACGAGGTACGCTTCTCCCAAGCCGTTCAAGCCTGCCAAGTGAGGACTGTTTTCTTGTCCGGGAACCGGGGCGGGGAGCCCTGGTTCCCGGGCGATTTTATCCCTGAAAGGCCCCGACCGGCTTTTTTGGGCTGTATCTCCGGCCTCCGAATACGGAAAGTTGGTTTTCTCATTCCGCTGGGGTCGTTTGTTGGCGGATGCCGTCCATTTTACTTCGTTTTTCGTGGACGGAATTCCTCCTCTGGTAGGGGGGGTATTTTTTATCTCGGAGTTAACTTTTCCTCCTTCAAAGAAGCATGGAACGTCTCGGGCTTCCCGGCAGTTGAATAGTCATACGCTTCCAGAAGGTGCCGCCTTTTGAGAAAGCCGGCTTTGCGGCGCTCGCCTTGTTTTCCGGCTATCCGAAGGGAGTTGCCCCGTTTCAATCACAAAAAAAGACGGCTCCGCATGATGCGGAGCCGCCGGAGATAGCGATGAACGCAATGTACTTAGAAATCCCACGAGAAGCCCAGCTTGATGATATGGTAGCCGGGATCGTTGTAGCCCTGGATCTGGTAGTATTCGTAGCCGATCACGAAGTCCGTGCTCTGGGACACGCTGAACTTGAAGCCGGCCTGGGCCGCCCAGGTGGCTTGGTGGTGGAAATGGTGCGGGACCGGCTGCCGTCTTCCAGACCGTGGATAGTGGCTTTCACATCACCGTAAGTGGCGCCCGCCTTGCCGCCCAGGTAGAACATGGTGTAGTCGCCGATGGGAAGGTTCAGCGTGTAACCGGCCATCATCGGAATGTACGTGGAACGGAGGCTGGCGGTGTAGGGGCCGCTGATGCCCAGGTCGTGAACGCTGGGATGGTGGGAGCCGGCCAGAATGCCGCCGTTCAGGGAAATCTGGTGAACAATGCTGCCTGTTTCAATGTAGTTGAAAATGCTCAGATTGCCGCCGGCCACGTTGGGCATGGCGTCCTTGGTGGCAATGCCGTAGGCCCCTTCCAGGGACATGCCGAACTGGCCGTCATATTTTTTCAACATGATACGCGTTTGCGGCGGATACGGAGGCCGCAAGGGCCAAACCTAACAGTATAGTTTTGTTCATGTGGGATAAAAATGGTGAATTTAACTGTCCCGCATTCTTGTCAATTTTACGTTTGAAGTCAAACAGAAATGTCATAATTGCATGAAATCATGCCGGACGGGGGGATGAAATTGCTAAAACCGGCCTTTTACGCTACATTCTGCGGCATGGAGAAACAAACGTGCGATCTGCTGGTGACCGCCTCCCGTCTGATTACGGGGACGGAACAGCCCGGCGTGGACGGCAAGGCCAGGAGTGGCCGTCCGGGACGGAAGATTCTGGAAACGGGACCTGCGGAAAAGCTGGAGGCGGCCTGGATGCCTGCCGTCCGGCGCGATTTGGGAAATGCCCTGTTGATGCCCGGGCTGGTCAACGCGCATACGCATGTTCCGATGACTTTCCTGCGCGGTTTTGCGGACGACCTGCCTCTCATGGAATGGCTGACCAAGCACATTTTTCCGGTGGAGGCGCATCTGACGGACAGGATAGTCTCCTTGGGAGCGCGGCTGGGCATGTATGAAATGATGCGTACGGGCACGACTGCCTTTGTGGATTCCTATCTGCTGGAAATCAATGTTTTGCAGGAAGCTGAACGCATGGGTATGCGCTGTGCGGGAGGCGAGGTCCTTTTTGCGTTCCCGTCCCCGGCCTATGACGGCTGGAACGGTGCGGAAGCCCTGTACCGCGAGCAGGCCGCCCGCTTTGGAGGATGCGGCAGGGTGCAGTTGGCGGTGATGCCCCACAGCGTGTACACCACGAGCGACGACGTTCTCAGGCGTTCCATGCAACTGGCGGAGGAACTGGACCTGATGCCCACATTCATCTTTCCGAGTCTGCGGGGGAAGTGGGACAGTGCCGCTCCCTGCACCAGGACAGGAGGCCTGTGGCCTATGCCCGTGACATGGGGCTGCTGAACGAACGCGCCGTGCTGGCCCACATGGTGGATGTGACGGATGAGGAACTGGAAACGGTGGCGGCCTCCGGCGCGGCCATCGTGCACAATCCCGTGAGCAACCTGAAGCTGGCGTCCGGATTAGCCAGGGTACAGGGCATGCTGAAGGCAGGCATTCCCGTTTCCCTGGGGACGGACGGCGCATGCAGCAACAACAGCCTGGACATGTTTGAAACCATGAAGCTGGCGGCCATCCTTGCCAAGGGATGCACCGGGGACGCCACAGCCGTTCCTGCCATGAAAGCCCTAGGCATGGCAACCGTGGAAGGCGCACGCATTTTCCGCACGCCGGGCCTGGGAACGCTGGCCCCCGGAGCCCCCGCCGACATGATTGCCCTGGATTTGGACGAACCCAATTTGTTCCCGATCTTCAATGAAGTTTCCCACGCTGTTTATGCCGCCTCCGGCAAGGATTGCGTGTTCACGATGGTGGACGGCCGTGTCCTGTATGACGATGGCAGCTACACGGACGGCCTGTATGCGGATACCGCCGCGGAAATGCAGGACTTGGTGGAGTGGGTGAAGGGGAAGGAATAAAGACGGAAGACTAAATACAAAAGAGAAAATAGTTTTTAACAGGCATTTCCCCTCTATTTAATCTTTAGTCTTTCATCTTTTGTCATTGAGTCGCCGTTCAGGCGCCCCATGTTCATATTCCTTCTTTACCCGCAAGGGGAGATGCCTTTATAGTACGTTCATGCAATATGATTTGATCGTCATTGGTGGCGGCCCCTGCCGGATATGTGGGCGCCATTCGCGCCGCCCAAATGGGAAAAACCGTGGCGTGCGTGGAGCGCGACCGGGTGGGGGGAACCTGCCTGAACTGGGGCTGCATTCCCACCAAGGCGCTCTTGAAGAATGCGGAAGCGTACCTGACCGTGACGAGCCGGGCCAAGGAATTCGGCATGACGGTGGAAGGCGTGAGCGTGGACTGGAGCGAGGTCATCGGCCGTTCCCGCAAGGTCAGCGACCGCCTGGCCGGCGGCGTGGGGTTCCTTTTCAAGAAAAACAAGGTGGAATCCGTTACCGGGGAAGCCTCTATCACGGCCCCCGGCAAGGTGGAAGTGAAGGCCGCCGACGGCACGACACAAGTACTGGAAGGAAAGAACATCCTCATCAGTACCGGATGCGTGACCCGCTCCGTTCCCAGCCTTCCGCTGAACGGCACTACCATCATCGGCTCCCGGGAAGCCATGGTTCTGGAGAAACGGCCCGAAAGCATGATCATCATCGGTTCCGGGGCCATTGGCACGGAGTTTGCCTATATTTACAACTCGTTCGGCACGAAGGTGACGCTCATTGAAGCGCTGCCGCGCATCCTGCCCAATGAGGACGACGATTCCTGCCAGACGCTGGAGCGCGCCTTCAAGAAACAGGGCATCAAGACCATGACGGGCGTTTCCGTGGAGTCTGTCACGGAAACTTGCGACGGGAAGGTGAAGGCCCTCGTGAAAAACAGCAAGGGGCAGGAAGAGGAAATTACGGCGGACATTTGCCTGGTGGCTATCGGCGTGAAGCCGGTCGTTCCCGCCGCTTCCGGCCTGGAATTGACGGAAAAGGGATTCATCAAGGTCAACGACCGCTATGCCACGTCCATTCCCGGCGTTTATGCGGCGGGCGACGTGATTGGCGGTGTTCTGTTGGCCCCATACGGCCACGTATGAAGCCGTGCAGGCGGTGGAAGGCATGTTCAATCCGGATTATCAGCCCAAACAGGTCGGCTTCTTCCCGAGCTGCACGTATTGTTATCCGCAGGTGGCTTCCGTCGGCAGCACGGAACGCCCTCAAGGAAGCGGGCGTGGGTACAAGGTGGGAAGTTCCCCTTCAGGCCATTGGCAAGGCCGTGGCCGCCGGAGAGCCGGACGGCTTTGTGAAGACTTTGTACGGCGCCAAGAACGGCGAATTGCTGGGGGCGCACATTGTGGGGCCGGAAGCTACGGAACTGATTGCCACGCTCGGCGTGAGCCTTCAGGCGGAATTGACGGATGAAGATATTCACGCCACGATTTTCGCCCATCCGACCCTGTCCGAAGCCATTCATGAATCCATGCTGGCCTCGGAGGGAATCGCTATCCACATGTAAAGAATCATGCGGAAGAGCCTTGGAACGGGGCTCTTCCCGGCAATCCGTACCCGGACGAACGGTATTGACGGGCGTTGGCGCGCGTCTTATCGGTTTTGGCCGCAGGAAGGGATAGGAGAGTTCCATGGAAAACATGCGCTTCCGTGGACCGGCATCGTTTCCTTTTGAGCCTTTGGGCCGTGATCATGGGTACGGGGCTTGCATGGATGAAGTCCCGGCGGCAGATTCCGCATTTGCTTGTTTTTATTGTTCCTGCATGATTTGCAGGGAAACGCCATGAGGCTCCCGATGGCGCGGAATCATTTGGGAGGGGGAATTTCCATATTCCGGTAGGTTTCCGTCAGGCGTTCGTATTCCTTGTTGGCCCAATCGCAGGAGGAGTGCGGGAGCTTGGTGTCCCCGTAGGCGTGGACGAGAGCGATGTCGCCCTTTTCCAGATTCATGAAGGGGAACCATTTTGTACTCATGTTGTACACGCTTGGCATGGTTTTACAGCAGGGTCTTTTGATATCCCTGGTCGCGTTGTTGAAAATCAGCCTGTTGAGGATATCCTGGTCGTGCTGGGGCGGCATGGTGGGGAAGGGGGTAGGTTTCAGGCTTTTTTTCCCAGATTTGGTGTTTACGAATGAACTTATATGGATGAGGGCTACGCCGGTGTTGTAGAAGCACGGGTGATCGATTCCAAGGGAACGGTTGTGGTCCAGCACCCATTCTGGGTATTTCCAGATTCCCGTGTCAATGACCATGGCCATGCATTCGTGATCGGCAAGCGGAGTTTCGTACAGCGCCTGCAGGGGTTTTCGGGCATACAGGTCCGTATCCAGCAGGAGCAGCCTGTCATCCGTCAAGAGATGGCTGATCGACTCTGTCCACGAGATCAATTTATGATAAAAGTATTTTCTGGAATCGTTCCCGTCCAGGTCCTTCATTTTTTTCAGAAGGACCGATTGTTCATAGGGAATATTGAAGGGAACTCCATACACGGAAACGCGGGGGATTGTCAGGAAAAAGTCGCGCCATGTTTTTTCTTCCAGCTCCGTTTTCAGAAATACGTTGTAGCGGGTGGAGGAATCGTCACAGGAGACGATGCTCAGAGGGCCACGGCGGCATGAAAGACATGATGGCAGTTGTTGGCGACGAAGTAGAGGTTCATATGGTTTTTCATCAGTTGGTCTTCAGAAAAATGCCGGAATTGTATTGAGACGGATTTCCGGCTTTTCCTTTCATTTTTTTCCGGAAGAGTTGATACTTCTTCCCTAATTTCCGGCATGAAAATGGTATCCGTTAAAAATGGACAAACTGTTCGGGAAGTCCAAAAGACACATGATTCAGGAAAATGATGATTACCTATAAAACCCCGGCAAAGTGCTTGCAAGAGAAAACAAGTCGTTTTTAAAGAATGGATTAAGCGTCTGGATTCTAGTGAGAAAGAGATGCCTCCGTTCATTGTGCAACTGTCCTGAGAGTTGGTATTTAGGAAGGAAAATAACGTTTTTAATGTGGATGATTTTTTGGAATTTTATTGTTTTCTGAACAAAGATATTTATGGTCAATAATAGTTTTTAAATATATTGAGTAGAATGGGGGTAATGTAATCTTCCATTTGGAGGAAGAAGTGGATTGACCTACTTGGTTTTCTGAGAGGAAGCTCCAGCGAAGGTTTGATCATGGGAAAGTGATGCTCAAAAGCCGACCTGCAGCGAAGTGTAGAGTGATGAATAAGCTTTTTTACGGATGGTAGCTTCTCTTCGAGCGACAACATAACGTATTCGGATGGGTGCGGATGGGAAGAGGAATAGCGATCTTTGAAAAGAAGCGGAGTTTCTTGTTTATAAATATTTTTATAACGTTTCCGCAAAATATCAACCATTACTACCAGAACGTCCCATGGCAGCCGCCAGTCTTCCGGGCATTTTCCAGGACGGCTGCACCAATCATTAAAACTAAAAACTCAATCATCCAACCATGAACAACTCTATTACTTTACTTGAAGCGGAATTCCCCTGGACGAATGGGAAGGCCAACTGGCGACCAGCCCCATTTGAATGGGAAGGCTCCCGAAAAAACCACCCTTTGGGACGGCTACATCAAAATTGAAACCACAGGCTCTTATGAAATCAAAATCGGCGCGGACGATTATGGTTATTTTTACGCTGGGAGGCCAGACAGCCAGCCTTGCCAACCGGGACAATACCGGGAATCCGATCCTGTCACCGTGGAACTGGAAGCGGGATGGCACCAGGCCTTCCTTTCCCCACACCAACATCGACTACAAGCCGGAATCCGGCAACGTCTCGCGCTTCGACTCCTATCTGAACGGAGTCCAAGTGGAACTCTACGACATCGTGCCTGCAGAAAACAAGCCGGTGGTGTGCAAGAAGGGATGTGACGGCAAGGAAGTTTGTGAGGACCCGGACGCCCCAGCGGGGGAACCAGCCCCAGTTCCTCTCCATCCTCCGCCCGTATGTCCTCCCGGGCTGGCCCGCCCACGGTGTCCGGCTCCTCCGCAGGAACGAACGTGGCGGCGGATGCCGCCCAGGAAAGCATGTACTGGCAGTGCAACTTTGGCCTGTTCGGGGATTGCCCGGCGTACCCGGAGGCCAGATTTGAAATCGTGGAGGAGGACTTTACAGAACGCCTCTGGTCCCCCCTTCCGCCCTGTTGTTCCGTCATGTGCTGCACAGCAAATTGCTCAAACCCACGGAAGGCTTGAGCAACAACTGCATGGTAGCTGTTCAGAAAAGGTTCCCTGCTGGCCTATTACTTCATCACCCAGGGGGAAGAGGACAACGGTAGTGTGGGCAACATCGGCTACAACACGCGCCTGACCAACCGCGCCCGGATGCTGGAGAAGATTTTACACCGGTCGTTTCCAATCCGGTTTACATTGAAGTGGCGGGAAGCTAATGGAAGCAAGGTAGTCTATTCCGTGGAAACGGGAGATCCCGTGCGTTTTACGGCATCCAGCGGCCAGCAGCTCACGGAAGCGGATTTTCATGCTTTTATGGATGTGGTGTATGCGGAAGATGGTTCCCTGCGGCAGGTAAGTAATATTTCAGACGGCCTTGCCAGCGTGCAGGACGACGGGAAGCGGGCTATACGCTGGCCCTGTACCTTCCTTCCCAGGTAGGAGCCAGGATGAGACGACGGGGCTTTATGCCGTGACGGGAGAGCCGTTCAAGCGCTTTGTTTTTGCCCGCAATGAAGAAGGGGACAAGGCGAGCGTGACGGAAAGAACGCCCGGAAGGAATGATTTTGTCACAACCTGGTGGAAGAATGGAGAGGTATGGTGCCTGGGCAAGGGCACGGAGACTCCGCTATTTATACGGTCAGGACCCGCACAGAGGCCTCCGAAAAGGAAATGGAACCTGCTGACGGAAGTGCGGATGGGGGAAGAAGGAAATGGCGGTTTCCAGCCTGATGGAGAGCTACAAATCCACCCTGCAAGGCAATCTGCTGATGAGCAGAACGGAAGGTTACGGTTCCGGCATGGCCCGCACGACTTCTTATGAATATTCCGCCAACGGGGTTCTGACGAAAGAAACGCGTCCGGACGGTTCCGAAGTCAAGTACGAACAGGATCGTCTGCCGCCAGACTCTCGTTTCCACACCGTATAAAGGCTTTGCGAAAAGAGAGTGAAGACGACCTACTGCGAAGCGAAGTTCAACGATCACGATCCCGTAGAAATGACCACCATACTCCGGCAAAAAGAACAAGGCGGACGTGCAGTTGATCCAGACGCTTTATACCTATACGGAAGAAAACGACGTCAGGCGCGTGGAAGAAAGGACGACCGCGCTTGGGGCTGAAGGAACGCGGCTGGAAGTGACGGAAACATGGCTGGCCTCCGCGCCCAATCCGTATGCCAGGGACGCCTCAAGATGCGCCAGGGTATTGACGGCGTACAGAGGGTTTATTCCTATGAACATGCAATGCGGCATGGAGCGGCCTATACCGTGACGGAGGAAACGCAAATCGACGGAGCGCCCGTACCGGGGCAGAGCCATCGGATGGTGTCCTTCATCTCGGCGGAGGGCAACACGGTCAGGACGGAGGAATACATCCTGCTGACGGATGGAACCTGGTCGCTGCTGACAGTGCCGACTACGAGTTCGACCTTCAACCGCTGGACCAGGAAGACGCGCGGCAATGGACGAATAACGGAACGGGAATTGATGTGCGACGGGCGTCCCCTATGGGAAAAAAGACGAAGACGGCATCCTGACCAGCTACGGCTATGACAGCGCAAGACGGCTGGTGGAAATGATCCGCTCCGCGACGGAGACGACCCCTGAAACCATCATCTCCTATACGAGGGATGCCCTGGGGCGTGCGGTTGAGAGAGAAAGGACATTGGAGCCATGAGTACTGTGCGCCGGACGGCCTATGACGTGCTGGGGCGCGTCAGCTCCGAGACGGATGAACTGGGAAGGATTACGGCCTACGCCTATAGCGACGACGGATTGGAAGTGACTGTTACCACGACAGCGGGAGCCACTATCGTTACCACATATAATACGGACGGTAGTATTCGGGAACAAAGCGGTACGGGACAAAGAAACCTTGTTTATGTTTCAGACCTTGTTTCTGATGGCATCCGTACTACGGAACTGCTCCCAGGCAGTGGAGGAGAACAACCATCGGTTGTCGTTTCCAAGAAAATCACAGACGGCTTTGGTAGTGTGATTAGAATCGGCACAGCCAACTGCTCCAATAGTTGCTACTATGAACGTTTCCTCTTTATAATACCAAGGGGCAACTCACCAGACGGGGAGTGGATAACATGGCCCCGACCTTGTACGAATACGATGCCTTTGGTAACGAGATCAAGGAAACGTGGAAGTTGGAAGCCACCCCTAACCTCTCCAACTCCCGCATCACGACTTATTCTATGCGGTAGAACGAAAAGAAGATGGTGTTTACCGTATTACCCCTCACTACAAAAAATAACGGAAAGGGAACCACATATCAGGAAAAGATAGAGAAATTAATTTCCCGTTTTTCTTCAGTACAGGAAAGTAAGATCCTTAGTACCGATGGGCGAGGTAATGTCATGACGGCATGGACGGAATACGGAACAGGAACGGAACGTCTACAGAAAAGCAGTGTCTCCACCTCAACCGTCATGGCAATAACAAAAACGGTGGACGGTTTTACCGTCTCTCAAACTGACTATGAGGGTATTACGACTTCTCAACAAAGAACTTACACAGTTACAGGTACCATCCATGTAAGTTCCGATTCTCGCGGTAATCAAACGATCTCTCATATGGATCTCGCAGGCCGGGTTATTTCTGTTACTGACGCAGCAGGAAATATCACAACAACAGCATACGATTCGCTTACAGGTAATCGCTCTATTGTTACCGATTCACAGGGAAATACTGCCTGTTATACCTACGATGTCCGAGGTCGCAAAACCGCCGAGTGGGGTACTGGTATACAACCGGCCCTTTTACCTATGACGACGCTAATAGAATGACCAGTGTGACCACCTTTCGAGTGAAAGATGGAGTCATCGCCACTGATCCGACCGGCAGGACGGATGGAGACACAACCACTTGGGAATATCATGATGCTAGCGGGTTGGAACTCAAAAAGACCTATGCGGATGGAACGCATGAGGATCGAGAATACAATGCCCTGAATATGCTTGTCAAAAGACGAACGCCCGTGGAATTGTGACCACTTACACATGGAATACCAACAAAGGCGTATGTTACCGCATCAAATATAGCGACGACACTCTTACGCAGGACTTCGTTTATAACAATGTTGCCAACCTGTACCGGATCACGGATGCATCAGGCACTCGTAATATCACTTACAATATCTATAATGAACAGGAAACCGATGCCATTGAAGTGAACGGTGACAAACATACTATTACAGAGAAAAGAGATTCTTTCGGACGTAGTAGCGGCTATATCCATGACAAAAGCGGCACTGTCCTTCAAACGATAGCCACCGATTATGATTCCACAGGACGTCTCTCCACAAGCTCTTTTTCCGCCACAGCGATGGAAGTGTCCAAGCCTTCACCTATGGTTATGTTCCAGGAACAAGGCTGCTACATTCCATTGCCCATCCCAATGGTATTACCGTCACTTATACCTATGATGAGAACCGGATTTAATCACCGCTATCAACACAGTAAAAGACAACACAGACATTGTACTTAGAGGTTACACCTACAACGCACTGGGACAGCTCATTACTCGTACCCAAAATAGACAGGGAGAATCCCGCAACGACAACTTTGGGTACAATTCACGCGGTGAGTTGATCAGTGCCACGTTGGGGACTTCTCCCTATGACTATCAATATGAGTACGACAATATAGGTAATCGCATCTCATCTCAGGAGTATGGCAATCAACTCTGACTATACAACTAACCCACTTAACCAATATACCAGCACTATTCCCCCATATCGGTACCAACTCTATTTTCAATACTATTGATACCTTACCGGACGCGTTTTGAAGCGAAGTATGACGAAACAGGCAATCAAACATTGATAAAAAAACGTCAACCGGCATTTGGTACGCGGCGTATGACGCTAATAACCGTCCTATCAGCTTTATCAGTGAAAACGGTCAAACCATCATTACCTGTGGTTACGATTTCCTAGGTAGACGTTTTGAAAAAAAGTCGTTCTCAATGGTTCAGTTATACTTCATCATCGTTACATTTACCGGGGTTACCTGCAAATTGCTGCACTGGACATGACCTTGCCTAACCGTACGCCTCTGCGGTTTATTCACTGGGACCCGGTGGAACAGCAGAACTCCCTGCCCACTTTCCATATGTAAAGATAACACTTGGTACACTTATGCCCACGATTTGACCCAAAAAATGTCACGGAGTTATATACCTCAGACGGGGTACTTGCCGCTGCCTACGACTACACACCCTTTGGGACAGTGGATGCTACAGGGAGTACTGAACAACCAATTCAATGGAGCAGCGAATTCTTTATGATTTGGAATTAGGCTTGTTTATTATAATTACCGACATTACAATCCAAACGATGGAAGATGGATTACACGTGATCCCAGTAATGAACAAGATGGATGGAATTTATATAGATTTATAAAAACAATTGTTATACTTTCAGCGATATTTTGGGTAAAAAAGTTAGAAAACTCGATCTATCTTCAGACCAAATTCCATTAGAATTTGTGAGAAATTTCCCTGACTATATAGGAGGAGAAACAAAGCTGGATGTTGAAGTTGGCATCAAAAGGAGAAAAGATGAAGACGACGAAGAAAAGAAAAAACCTGTTATATTCATTCGGAAACAAGAGCTGACAATACGTATCAATGCGAATTTGGGTACTGATCCCAACGCGGGAAAACATTCATTTACTATCAAAGGACATAAGCAAACAACAGAATGGCACGAACGTCATCATGCTGCTTTATACATTGAAGGATGGAATAACGGGATAAAGTACGTCAATGAACGTGAAAAAAGCGTATGTGAAAAATGCTATATTTATCAAGAAAGTATTATTGAAAATGAATTCAAATTAATGGTAAATAAATATCAATTGGAAAACAAAAAGGTTTGATAAAGAATATAGTAATGAAGATACAGCTCCTATTATTCAAGCGTTACAAATGGAATTTATTTCATTAACAACACAGCTTGCCATTCTCGAAAACTTGAAAGAAAGTATGTCATGCGAATAACCTGTCTTATTTATTTATTTGTTATGGTATCATGCGGATATTCAGCCGATGATATAAAGATCATTAAATCTATTAGTCAATCGGTAGATGGTACATCAAATAATGTTGTTTACAAAAAAAAAATGACAATAATAATGCTTCATTCATGAATTGTCTCTTAACAAGAGAACGAACGATTAATGGAGGCCCTTATAGTTATTCTGTGCCGGGTACAGATATTGTATGGCCTTCTCCCATCCCTGAAAAATGAACGTTTATTCTGGCGTCAGTCTATAGAAAAATATGCTCATTACCATTTGGAAGAGTTCCCATTAAAACGTAACAATGGAATGAGTGAAGATATTGGTGATTTGGCATGGAGAATCTTGCTTTTCTCAAAATACCCAGATATAGATTTACTTCTTTATTTGAAACAAGATGAAATGTCATTTCCAATCATTTCTCTTATTACGCGAAGGAAAAAATAAACGCTGTTGATTTCAGGAAACTGTCTTCTTCTCCTAAAGTATTACAGAGAAAAATTCTTGTTTCAAATTGCTTCCTATGGAATAGATGATTTTAATTTATTGGTAAATAAATTAGAGGATTCTTTGGTTAAATTTTCTGTGTCAGAAAATATGTATAACAATATTTTGTCTACGTTTTATTTGGTAAATTTGTCGGCAAAAAAAAGCTTCATATAAATTTAATGAATCCATGATTTTATATAAAACAGATATAAATCATGTTAGAGAAATGTCTGGAATGCCATCAAGAACCACGTTTAATAATGGAAGTAGTTTAGTAATTCAAAATAGAGAAAATATATCCGAGTATTTTATGTTGGAACTTTATAATAAAAACGAACTTCCCGGATTAGTTCAGAGTGTTGTATATGCAATGTATAATAGCTGTATAAATCCAAATGAAAAAATTCGTTTATTGTAAATTCGGATTTGCAGAAGATAAAATATAAAGTTTCTACTCTAATGATTGGATGTTTTATATCTAATTGGAATATTTCTTCATCTAAATTGAAGGAAAAAATGCTCTGAAAATTTTATTTATCAATTAACTTTTCATCGCAGTCCTTTAAAATATCTTGGATGTTATCAAACAAGAAGTTTTAATAAAAGGAACTGCGATGGATTTTCTGTTCCTAAAACCATCGACATCAGTTTGAGGCAACAGATAAAGTTGAGATTTTTTTGAGGTATGAGACATCGATGGTAGACTCTCTTGGGAAATTGTTCCTATGGAGAGTCTTCTTTTTCATTCGGTTAAAAAATTGTAGAAAATAAGAAGTGAAGGTGTAAAAAGAATACATGATTGTTCTTTTCCTGATGGATTTTTCGGGAAAGGAGCAGTAGGTTGGGAATTGTTTCCTAGCCATTTATGAATACGCCTCTTCATTGCCTGTTGCTCCAGACGCCGGGGAGAACTCCTGGAAGGTGAAAAAGACTTCCTCCGGCTGGGGTATGCCGTGGAAGCCTTTCCTTCCATGCAGGACGCCTCCTGCCTGGATGATGCGGAACCGGAAGAACTTCCGCTGCATGCCCTATGCTCCCGGCTGGCGCCATGGCGACCTGCCGGAGGTCCGCCCGCCGTGCCTCTCTAGTACGGATGCTTGCCGATCCCCGCTGGCAGAAGGAAGATTTGGAGCAAGTGACGCCGTGCCGCTAGTGGAAGCTACTACTTTGCGCGACGCCCTGGAAAAGGAACTAAATGCTCATCCGGAGACGCATCTCCTGCGCTTCTTCCATTCCCTTTCAGCACAAAGTTCATTTTCCCGGATCACCGGAAGGTGGAACCTCTCTGCGCTTTTTCGTGTTCCAGTCCCACAGGAAATGTAGCAAGACCCCTGCAAGGTTAAATTCTAATAATTTAAGAAATTAATTATCCTTAACAATATTATATAGAACCATGAGGAAGATCATCATCGCATTTATTGTAATCATTGTACAAATATCTTGCTCACCTTCTTCTAAAAAAAGAATATAATTTCCCAAAAACTATGATAATTTATCATCATATTTAAATTGGAAGGATCAGGAAAATATGGAGATGGCTTTTTGAGGCCGTTTGAATATAGAAAAAACACCTTCCTCATCATTATTCCCCAAGAGAATATTGTTCTCTTCGAAAGAAAATCAGATAGTAATCTTGAGAAAAGCGTTTTTGACGTATATGATATGCAATTACCAAGCAATCAAGAGGATAATGCTGAACTAGCATTTTGTCAGGGGAGGTACAGCAATTCGGATCAATTTAATTATTTTATGAATTGTTTTTCCAATGTACTCATTTTTAGAGAAACAATAGAAATAAGGAAAATAATTTTGATATCCTTGAAAAATATTATTCATGGTCTCTGCGTGGAAGATTTGAATATTATTGATGATTGGACCAAAATTCATATTGCGAAAAAATTAAGAAGCATCAGTATTAATGTTCAGGGAGCAAAAACAATACAAACGACTACATTTCATTACGAATATATTGATAATAAAACACCAGCAAAAAAAAAAATAGATGAATCTACTATTTCAGATTAAATTAGGGGAACGATCTATATAGTATTTATTTTTATAACAAGAGAAAGAGATTTGAATTAAATTTCACGTCTCTTTTATTATGTTATAAGTTTCAGTATGAGGGGATTTTCTCTACCCGGAAATTATGGAAAGGCGGAAAAGAAGGAATCCTTCCCACGCAAAAGCTTTGCCGGGATTCGAAAAGGGAGATGACAGAGTGGATGATGGATTTGTGATAAATTATTATCCGATAGTTACATTGATCTGTCACTCTTCTCCAACAGCCGTATCGCAAAAAAGGCGACCACCCGGAGCCGCTCCTTTGAATGTGAAACGTATCAATATGGCGGAATTGAACCACAGAGAATTTTCTTCTCAGAGGAATGGAAATCACAGTTTCCTTCACGATGTTTACGACGTCCATGCCGAAAGCCGCTCCCTCCAACAGGATGTCGATTTAATCATGCGGCCGGAGCGATTGGCGTTTCCACATGATGTACGCTTGGTCTTTGGAACGCCGCATCGGATAGACGCATGCATACTTCTTGGTGTTGGAGTGCCGATGTTGATTAAAGACAGGGAATCAGTGATCAGGAAGCAGACGCCGGGCTGCAGGCCAATGAAGCTGACCTGAAGGACCTGGAGGTCATAGTCGTTATTTACGATTTACGATTTTTTCCCGGACATCATGCTGAACGCCTGCCGCCTTTGATGGTCACGCACAGAGTGCTGCCGTTGAGGGGTATGGCAAGCCTGCATGAATGTTTTGGCAAAGAGCAGCTTGTCGAGAGCTACTGGGGCGCAGGCCAGTCAGAGGCTGGAATAAATATCAATGAGGAACTGTTTAAGACATGGAAACGAGACTGCATCCCTTTTATGTTTCTATGATTGCGGTTTGCAATTTAAGAAGGGTTTTTAAATTGATGGACACATTCAGGGATATTGATTTGCCTGAGATGGCTTTTTTTCCAGATTTTTATTTCCAAAAATATTGAGAGGATTTTATTCTGGCCCATTCCTGATGAAATTGCTGCATTGCTTTTTGATAAGCGGGCTTCCAGGTCTGAAGCATATATTCGGAGTCTTTTTCAGACTGGGGACTCCTGTTGAGCAGGGAAATTTGAAAACAGAAGGGAATTAAATAATGAGACAAGGCTCTCCTCATTCACTTCCGCCGTGTTCCGATCCGTGATCCTGGCGGCGGCTGCAAACGGGGAAGAATTTCCAGAATGCCATCCATGATTTTGGGGCTGGGATGCGCACAGAGCGCTTCCATGAGTTGCGCCTCCTGCTCCCTTTCTGTGCACCTTCCGGAAGAATAGCCTCGCCGCATTCATGTCTTTTTTACGGTACATCGCAAAAAAGCCTGAGCAAATAGGGATATCCTTATTCTTCTCAAAAGCATTGATGCAGTCCTGATCGGAAAGATAGGATTGATGCTTGTCCAGATAGCCCTCAAGGATGGAGCGCTTTGTTTCCAGCATAAGTTCAAATTCAATTTCCAACAGATTTCTTTTTTGCAGGTCACGCAACAGGTTTAATGTATCCTTGAGCTGCTGGTTAACTGTTACCAGGGCGGCATGCAACTCTTTTGCTTCATCTTCCGTTGCCTCGTACTTTGCGGGGTTGCTCCGAATGCTGTCCGCTAGAATAACATTGTTCAGTACAGCACGTTCCCAAAGAAAGGAAATTGTCTCTTCCTTGTTTTGTCCGGTTTCCGGCGTTGTAATGGAATCGAGAATGTCTTTTAATTGTTTACAATCTTGCAAGATATTATGGACCAGCAAGACGCCGTATTTGAATGAAGAAAGGTCCGTTCCAAGGTCGTTTTGCCGAGGAGCGGGTGATTTTTTCTGCCCAGATTCCGCAGCCTCCCGGGTGAAGGAACCTTGGGCTCCACTCATCCATAGGATGCATGTCAATACCAATAATTTTGAGAGATACATATAATGAATGTTATAAAATAAAACAAGATGTTTAGAAGGAGTAATTTATTTGGGTGGGGCTGATGTAGCTGGCTCAAATTTTCTCCCTTGCATGCTGGTACTCCCGGAGGATAATCACATGGTACATTGTATATTAACACGGCCTATTTTCACATCCAGTAATTTCAATCCTGCTTTAACCGAGAAATCTTGCTGATCTGGAAGGCCCAACTTGCTGTGGAATTTATCTTGTGGGAGAGAAGCAACACGTCCTTTTTTAGCCGGCTCATTTGTCTCCATTGTTGTGAAGGGGGAATTGATCAGAAATGGAAGGATTTATGATGAATATGGATGGTAATTGTTGTAAAAGGCTGGCGGTAACGCTGTTTTATGGGGCGAAAGCTCTGTCCGCGAATGCGTCTGTACCCAAGTCGGCGCAAGGATGTCTGGTTGCAGCCAAGAAGAAGTAGAAACCAAGAGAATGGCCCGTACGATGGCAGGATTGTTGCTGCTGGGGGCCTCAGGGATGGAAATGTAGCCCGAACAGGTTATAATACGGTGGTTTTTCACGTGTGGGGAAGCGCCGGATGGGGATTATACGATGGCAAGGTGTGTAAGACGTATCTGGATGGAGGGCGATTCATTAAACGAATCGGACGTGAGAGCATTTATCAGGTAATTATCTGATAAAATAGTGTTGCCACTATTTTCCGGCATTGCGTCGTTCTTCCTCCTGGTCAAGGAAAGGGTGCAGGAGATTTCTTGGGGGTAAAACAACGTAACCCAATAACACGATTTCCCATATTTCCCTTCTTGAAGCATGGGAAATCGTTCTGCGGGGGCTTCCCCGATTTAGCAATCGGAAGGGCTGTTCCAGCCTCGGGCAGTTCTTTTCCGTTTATTGTTTTTCTGAAGATTTTTTCAACATGAATGAGATGTTTCCACCTATACTTTCTTCCTCAAAAACATAAGCATTGCCTGCATCAGATGTCTTAAAATAAAGGAATAAATAGGGTTCAATCGCTTTAGGAACACCATTTTCTATCATTACGGATTTGATAACCAATCTGTCCTTTCCTATTTTTTCACAAATATAACTTTCTGAATCTTGCCCCCTTGTCCATTGGCCTTTGGAAAATACGATCGTGGCATTGTAGGAGGAATCGGAAGTATGTGATACACGTTCTTTATATTTTTCGTAGTAGTCTCCAATTCCTCCATTTCTGACGATTGCACCATTATCAAGAGCTTGAGTATAAAAGCTGATATGGACGTATTTTAACTCTTTACTCGTCATGGTCAGCGTATACCCGTCAAGAGAATCGGGAATCGTGATGGCCTGGTCGCTAGAAGGAGAAATGCTTTTTTCTTCCGCCGACATGGAAGGATGAGCGGAGAGCAGAAAAGCACATGCGCTTATTGGCAATAATATATTCATGGTGAAGTAACGCTAATAACCAGAATCATCTTCACCATATCAGTGATGGAATAGTAGTCAATACGTTTATAAGTGATTATTGCTTATTCAGTGAATGATGGGCATAGCGTGATCTATTGGCTTACGGAATGTGTCACCAATCAAAGCAGAACTCAGAGGTTCAGCTCTGCCTATTTTGGCTCATCGTCAAAATCAGTAGATGACCACACAAAAAACTGCCCGGAAGGAGCAAGTTGAAAAAGAAAAAATGGAGCGGATGATGGGATTCGAACCCACGACATCAACCTTGGCAAGGTTGCGCTCTACCCCTGAGCTACATCCGCTTTGGATGACCGGTTGCCTTGCGGCGTCCGTGTGGCAAAAAATATATATGGGGATTCGAATTTGGCAAGATTTTTTTAGAGAAAAGTCCGTCTTTTTCCCAGGAAGCTGTCTGAAAATTACCGTTTGCCGTGTGGCGGATGGAAGTCTCCATATTTATCAGAGGCATCTTGAAGGAAGAGGAGAGGGAAGTTTGCTTGTCCAGACTATTCCTATTTCACGGAGAACCCTGTCAGCAAAGTGTTTGTCGCGTCCAGATTGTCCCCGGTTTTCAGGTGGACATGAACGAATAGGTGATTCCGCCTGGCTGTTATCACGCAATACACTCATTCCAAGGATGGTGGAGATTGGCATTCAGGGAAGGTAAACCAGAGGTCTATGATTTTATCCTTTATGAGGGATTAAAAGATAGAGAGGTCTGGTGCCCGATATCCGATATGAATTGTTTTTCTGAACAAAGTGTCGGAGGGGCTGGAAGAATCTCCGCAGCATGAAAAACGGGACTGTTCCGGAAAGGCTCGTTTACCTTGCCGCGGAACAGTCCCGTGAAAGCGGATGGTTTTATGAGAGGGTCAGTAGCTTCTGGCCCAAAGGACGCGGCGTTCCGTCAGGCGGCCCGTGAGGATGCACGGGGCGGGGTCTCCGTGTCCCAGTTCTCCCAGAGGAATGCAGCGGATGGAGATGCGCAGGCGTTTGGCGAGTTCTTCCTCCTCTTCCGGAGAGCCGTCCCACGGCACTTGCAGCCAGTCGGCGTCTCCTTCTCCGGAGAAGTTTTCTTCCAGTTCCCGGAGTGTGGAGGCGGGGCGGATGTGAGCGTCCCGGAAGGCAACAGCCTTGTTGAGCAGGGTGTCCTGAATGTTCTGGAGAATATCCGTGATGGTGTCCGCCAATTCCGTTTCAGGGAGGAAGGTTTTTTCGTTGGGGGCCTGGTCGCGCCGCTGGAAGCAGACGGAGCCTTTTTCCAGGTCGCGGGGGCCTATTTCCAAGCGAACGGGCACGCCTTTCTTGATCCATTCCCATTTTTTGGCGCCGCCGCCCAGGTCGCGCCTGTCCACCAGCACGCGGAGGGGCTGGCCGTGGAAGGTTTTGGCGCGGAGGGTGCGGGCCAGTTCCTCGCAGTGGTCCAGAACTGCCTGGCGCGTGTCTTCCTTGGGCGTAACGGGAATGATGACTACCTGCTGAGGGGCTACGCAGGGCGGGCATACCAGGCCGTCGTCGTCGGAGTGCATCATGATCAGGGCGCCGATCATGCGGGTGGAGACGCCCCAGGAGCTGGTCCACGCGAATTGCTGGGTGTTGTCCCGTCCGGCAAAACAGATGTTCTGCGATTTGGAGAAGTTCTGGCCCAGGAAGTGGGAGGTGCCCGCCTGGATGGCCTTCCGGTCCTGCACCATGGCTTCTACAGTGTAGGTCTGTTCCGCTCCGGGAAAGCGTTCCGCTTCCGTTTTTTCTCCAGGGATGGTGGGGATGGCGAGCACGTCGCGCTGGAATTCCTCATACACCTTGTGCATGGTGAGGGTTTCTTCAATGGCTTCCTCCCGCGTTTCATGGGCGGTGTGGCCTTCCTGCCACAGAAATTCCGCAGTACGCAGGAAGATGCGGGGCCTCATTTCCCAGCGCATGACGTTGCACCACTGGTTGATTTTGAGGGGGAGGTCGCGGTAGCTGGACGTCCAGCGCGCGAAGGCTGCGCCGATAACGGTTTCCGACGTGGGGCGGATGACGAAGGGTTCCGTGAGCTCCCCGGTAGGGATCATGTGTGTTTTTCCGGTGGCTTCATCCTTTTGGGCTTCCAGCCTGTGGTGGGTAACTACGGCGCATTCCGTTGCAAAGCCTTCAGCATGCTCGGCTTCCTTTTCCAGGTAGGAGATGGGGATGAGCAGGGGGAAGTAGGCATTGGTGTGGCCGGTGTCCTTGAAGCGCTGGTCCAGGTCCTTCTGGATGAGTTCCCAGATGGCGTAGCCCCACGGCTTGATGACCATGCAGCCGCGCACTTCGGAGTTTTCCGCCATGTCGGCTCCCTTGATGACTTGCTGGTACCACTCGGGGAAGTCCTGGGCGCGGGTGGGGGTGATTGCGGTTTGTTGAGACATATGGATGGTGTGTTAAAAGGGAGGGGAGAGCCCGCGAATGCATTAAAAGGGGGCGTTTTTATATTCCCGGTAGTTGCTGAAGGCAAAGAGGGCCATGAATATGGGGATAAAGTAGCCGTGGAAGAGCTGGAAGCTGACCAGGCCGATGGCGATGGAGGTGATGAACCCGGTCATGAATACTTTTTTGGGGGAGCGGACGAATTGGGCGACCAGCTGGCCGCCGTCCAGGGGATAGATGGGAAGCAGGTTGAGGACAGTCCACCATTCGCCGATCATGATGAGGCAGGAGAGGATGTACAGCTTGGGAGAGACGGCCGTTGCCAGATAGGGATAGAGCACCAGATCCCAAAAGTCCTTTCCGTTGGCGGTCAGAACGGGGCCGACGATGTTCCACGCAACCAGGATGCTGATGACGCCCAGAACCAGCGTCATCATGGGACCCGCCAGAATCATCAGGGACGCGTCCGGCGCGGGTGAGCTGCATGCCGTGGCTGCTGGTCACGCCGCCGAAGAGTTCCAGGATAATGGTTTGCTGGCCTCCCCCCAGTTTGCGGCCCACCAGGGCATGCCCCAGTTCGTGGGAAAGAATGGCAATGAACCCGGCAATGACGAAGAGGGCCGGATAAATGAGGGATTCCACACTGCTTACGCCGAGTATGCCGCCGAAGATGGCCAGCACTATCCAGAATGTAGGGCGGATATAGATGGGTATCCCAAACAGCGTGAAGTGAATCATGCGCGAGAGGGTAAGGGCATAATCCCCTTTTGCCAAGTCCGGAGAATGTGCATGCACCGTTTTGGCGTTGGAAAGGCGCGGCCGGATGTGTTAAATGAACGTGATGAGGCTTTTTGCCATGATCCTGTGCTGTGCCGCGCTTGCGGCGCAAGGTTACGAGGGGCCCCCGCCGCTGACGGAGATGGACGGGCGTTCCCCCATACGCATGGGCGGCGAATTGTTGGGCGGCTACCGTTCCCATTACGTTTACCGGGGGGAGAAGCTGGGGAACAATTCCGTGGAAGGGCAGCTTTCCGGCGGTTTTCCCTGTCCAATTCCTGGGCTGTGAGCGGGGAGCTTTTTCCGTACGCAACTGGCAGGGGCGGGAATTTCAAACAGACTTCCCTGCACGGGGAGCTTCAGTATTACCTGGCGGATGAGTGCACGGCCGGCCTGTTTTTGAACGGGCAGTGGTATGATTCCTGCCCCCTGAAGAGCGGTTCGGAACCGGGGCTGGCGCTGAGGTGGAATCCCAGCCGGGACTGGTCGTTCCGGGGTTCCCTGCTTTATGATTCCGGGCAGGATGGGCTTTATTCGGAGTGGGCGGCCACCTGGCAGCCCCTGCTGTCCGAGTCCGTGGCCATGGTGAATACAGTGTCGCTGGGCTTTTCCCAGGATTATCTGGGCAGAACCGGCTTGAAGGAGGTGATGGTGCGCACGGGATTCCTGTGGGGCGCCTCCACCGGGCTGCGCGTGGAGCCTTTCATTGGATTGTATTGCGGCTACGGGCGGGACGATTTTAAAAAGTGGTGCTGGGCCTTTGGTGCTCTTACGCTTTTTGACCGGGCATTTCTCCCTCCTCCCGGCATTTTCCAGTTGCCAAACAGGGAGGCTTGGTCATAATGGCCCGCGTATTATGAAGCCTACACTTCTTGTTTTAGCAGCTGGCATGGGCAGCCGTTACGGCGGCCTCAAGCAACTTGACCCGATGGGCCCCAACGGTGAAGTCGTCCTTGATTATTCGGTTTATGACGCCATCCGCGCCGGATTCGGCAAGGTGGTGTTCATCATCCGCCGCGATTTTGAAGATGTGTTCAAGGAAAAGGTCGGCAGCCGGTTTGCCGACAAGATTGAAGTGGATTATGCGTTCCAGTCCCTGGACGACCTGCCGGAAGGCTTTTCCGTGCCGGAAGGCCGTGAAAAGCCCTGGGGTACCGCACACGCCCTGCGCGCCGCCCGCAATGTGGTGAAGGAGCCTTTCGCCGTCGTGAACGCTGACGATTTTTACGGTGCGGACGCTTTTGTCCAGGCCGCCAGGTTCCTGACTTCCACCACGGATGAACCGAACAAGGCTCATTACGGCATGATCGGCTATCCGCTGAAGAACACCCTGTCCGACAACGGTGACGTGAACCGCGGCATCTGCTCCATCAAGGAGGGTCTTCTGGACGGAGTGGAAGAGTTCGTGAAGATTCAGGCCGATGAAGACGGAGTGGTGCGCGGCAATAACCTGAAGGGCGAACGCCTGCCTGTGAATCCGGAAGAACTGGTGTCCATGAATTTCTGGCTCTTCTCCCCCTCCTTTGTCGAATTGACGGAAGACCGTTTCATTGACTTCCTGAAAGAACACGGACAGGAGCCCAAGAGCGAATGCTTCATTCCCACCGTGGTGGACGCCCTGATTCATGCGGACCGGGCGGACTGCAAGGTTCTGCCCACTACCTCCACCTGGTTCGGCGTCACCTATCCGGATGACAAACCCATGGTTGTGGAAGGCATCAACAAATTGATCAAGCAGGGCGTGTACCCTGAAAAAGCTCAACTAAGTTCCCGCAATGCACGATCTCAAGGCTGTTTCTTCCCTGTTTGACCTCCGGGGCGATTTCGTCCAGGGCTATTCCTACGGCAGCCACATCAACGATACCTACTGCGTCTGGGTGGACCAGGCCGGCCTGCGCATCCGCTACATTCTCCAGCGCGTCAACCATAATGTGTTCAGACAACCCATTCCGCTGATGGAGAACGTAAAGCGCGTGACAGACCACGCCCTGAAGCGTTTGAAGGAGGAAAACTGTCCGGAAGCCTACCGCCGGACCCTCACGCTGGTGCCCGCCGTGGACGGCAAGCCCTACGCCCTGGATGCGGACGGCAATTGCTGGCGCGTGTATCCGTTCATCGAACGCGCCCGGACCTACGACCAGATTGAAACCACCAAGCAGTGCGTGGAAGCGGCCCGAGCCTTCGGCGACTTCCAGAAGCTGACGGCCGACCTTCCCGGCGAACCCCTGTTTGAGACCATTCCGAATTTCCATAATACGACTTCCCGGCTGGCCGCCCTGAAGGACGCCATCCAGGCGGACCCGCTGGGCCGTGTGAAGGAAGTGCAGAAGGAAATCGACTGGTACCTTTCCCGTGAGGCGGACTGCCACCTGGTGGTGGATTACCTGAAATCCGGAGAACTGCCCCTGCGCTGCACGCACAATGATACCAAGCTGAACAATGTGATGCTGGACGACGTGACCGGGGAAGGCATTTGCGTGATCGACCTGGATACCACGATGCCCGGTTCCGCCATTTACGACTTCGGGGACATGATCCGCACGGCTACGTCTCCCGCCGCGGAAGATGAGAAGGATATTTCCAAGGTAACCATGCGCATGTTCATGTTTGAAGCCCTCGTCCAGGGTTATGTAAGCTCCGCCAAGAGCTTCCTGACTCCTCTGGAGAAGAGCCTCCTGCCGTTCTCCGGCAAGCTGCTTACGATGGAGTGCGGCATCCGCTTCCTGACGGACTATCTGTCCGGGGACGTGTACTTCAAGATTCACCGTCCGGAACACAACCTGGACCGCTGCCGCACGCAGATGGCCCTGGTGGAGTCCATTGAAGCGCAGATGGACGAGATGAAGGCGGTCGTGGACCGTTATTAAGCCCAACCATTCAACCATATCGGACAAATCATGAAGATTCTCGTAACCGGCGGCGCCGGATTCATCGGTTCCCACATCGTGGAACATTATCAGGACAAGGCGGAGGAAATCCGCGTGCTGGACAATCTCCGCACCGGGTACCTCAAGAACCTGGACGGCCTCAAGCATACTTTTATCGAAGGTTCCATCTGCGACCGCGAACTGGTGCGGCAGGCCGTGCAGGGCGTGGATTACATTTTCCACATGGCCGCGCTCGTCTCCGTGCCCGAGTCCATGAGCAAGATCAGCGAATGCATTGACATCAACGTCAACGGCCTGCTGAACGTGCTGGAAGAGGCGTCCGCCGCCGGAGTCAAGAAGATCGTGCTGGCGTCTTCCGCCGCCATCTACGGTGACAATCCCACGGTCCCCAAGCTGGAGACCATGTACCCGGAACCCAAGAGCCCCTATGCCATCACCAAGCTGGATGGGGAATATTACCTCAACATGTTCCGTTCGGAAGGGAAGATCAACACCGCCGCCGTCCGCTTCTTCAACGTGTTCGGCCCCAGGCAGGACCCCAAGGGGGCCTATGCCGCCGCGGTGCCCATCTTTATTGAGAAGGCCGTGAAAGGGGAGGATATCACCGTTTACGGAGACGGAACCCAGACGCGCGACTTCATTTACGTGAAGGACATTGTGGGGGCCCTCACCTTCGTGGCGGAGCATCCGGGAGTGACCGGCGTGTTTAATGCCGGGTACGGCGGCCAAATCACCATTGAAGAGCTGGCGGACAATATCATCAAGGCAGCCGGTTCCTCCTCCAAGGTGCTCCACGCTCCTGAACGCGCCGGGGATGTAAAGCATTCCCGCGCCTGTGCCGACAAGCTCCGCAATGCCGGCTGGCAGCCCGGATATACGCTGCCGGAGGGGCTTGCCACCACCCTTGACTACTTCAGGGGCATTCTGGGCAAGTAAGCTTTCGGAGTTTTGATTTCCTGATTTTCCGGGGACCATTCCGCCGCATCCGGCGGGGTGGTCCCCGTTGTTTTTGCGTTCAGGCTAGGGCCTGTATGACAAATTTTCCGTGTGCCGCAATTTATGCCATCCAGCCGTATTTGTTAATGTATTGAGCATGATTAGGGAGGTTTTCCAAAAAGGAATATTCACGTATTTAAAATGAGCGGTCAGCAAATATGACGATGTGTTTTTACTGCGGAGGGAAGTGTAAGTATGCCTGATATTTAATATTTGTTAGATAAAAGGATAGTTGAAATAAACGGCCCGTTTTTGCCGTTGAATAGCGTTGACAGGAAAGGGGCAAACGAATAGAGAACCTGACAATATGTTTGGTTCAGGTCATTCCACATTCGATTCTGCCCTGGTTGCAGAGAGCCCTTATCTTGAGCTGGTCTTTGCCCGTCGGAAGGAAGAAGCCAGTTGGGGCTGGATTCCTTTTGCGGCATTCATCGCCTTTTTGTTCATTGACTGGCTGTTCGGCCTCTGCCTTCCTGAGGGCGACCCGGAAGGTGCGTGGACCTGCATGTTTATTTTGCTGGGATGGGGCTTTCTGGCTCTCGTGCATTTGATCATTCTTCCCATCTGGATGCTGATAGCTTCCCTGCGGTATTGGGAAGTGAGGCAACGGGCCGTTGCCGTAGCTGCTTTCCTGTTCAGTTTGCTTGCTCCGGCGTGCATGGTTTGCATGCTGGCGGCTTGGTCCGTTCTCTGAAGAAAGGGGAAAGGGGGAGGATAGGGAGGATAGGGAGGATAGGGAACGCGGGGATTTCCGTTTGAAGATGGCCGGGGGCGTCATGCCATGGGTGCGGGAATGGGGTCACCGTGTTTTTTGCGATTGCCTGCGCGGCTTTTCGTGCCTTCTGCCGGACAAGTCAGACTTTCCCGTTCCACGGCGGAGAGTTTGTTGCTAGCATGTCGGTGATGGATTTGTTCAGTTTACAGGAGGCCGAATCCCGGGAGGGCTTTGAGCCCGGCGCGGATACGTCCGTCATGCCGCTGGCCGCGCGCATGCGGCCCCGTTCCCTGGACGAAGTGGCCGGACAAAGGCATTTGCTGGCTCCCGGCAAGCTGCTGAGGCGCGCTATTGAAACGGACAGGTTCACTTCCCTGATTTTTTACGGCCCTCCCGGCTGCGGCAAGACCACGCTGGCTTCCGTCATCGCACGCACGACAAACGCCCATTTCATGATGCTCAACGGGGTGGAGTCCAACGTGGCCGAGATCCGGGAGCGCATCGCCCAGGCGCAGATGCGCATGAGCATGCATGGCCGCAAGACCGTGCTGTTCGTGGATGAACTGCACCGCTTTAACAAGGCCCAGCAGGACGTGCTGCTGCCCCATTTGGAGAAGGGCACCGTCAGGTTCATCGGAGCCACGACGGAGAATCCCTATTTTGCCATTAATTCCCCTCTGCTTTCCCGTTCCCAGGTGTTTCCGCTGGAGCCAGTTCCGGAAGAGGAACTGGTTTCCCTGCTGAAGCGCGCCCTGGCGGATGCGGAACGCGGCCTGGGTGCGTCCCGCGTGGACATGGAGGAGGAAGCTCTGAACCATCTGGCCGCCAAGGCGGACGGAGACGCCAGAAAGGCTCTCACGGCCCTGGAAGTGGCCGTGCTTTCCACGCCTGTGGGGGATGACGGAATCGTCCACGTGGATCTATCTGTGGCGGAGGAGTCCATCCAGCGCAAGGCGATCAAGTATGACCGCCTGGGCGATTCCCATTACGATACGATTTCCGCCTTTATCAAGTCCATGCGGGGTTCCGACCCGGACGCCGCCCTGTACTGGCTGGGGATGATGCTGGAGGCGGGGGAGGATATCCGTTTTATTGGGCGGCGGCTGGTGATCGCCGCTTCGGAGGACGTCGGTCTGGCGGATTCCAATGCCTTGCGCGTGGCCCTGGATGCGGCCCGGGCGGCGGAAATGGTCGGGATGCCGGAAGCCCGCATTCCCCTGGCTCACGCTACGGTATATCTGGCGACCGCTCCCAAGAGCAATTCCGCCTATATGGGGATTAACGCCGCCATGAACGACGTGCGGAATGGCAAGACACTTGCCGTGCCGGAGCATCTCCGGACGCCCACGCGCAAAAAAATGGCCGCGGCCGGAGGGGCGGACGCCGCCCGTCTGGAATACCTGTATTCCCACGATTATCCGGAGCATTACGTTCCGCAGGCCTACCTGCCGGAAGGGCGCGTGTACTACACGCCCACCCGGAACGGCCTGGAATTACGCATCAGCGAACGGATGGAATACCGCCGCAAAATGGCGGAAGAAGCCGTAAAGGGGCCGGATAAGCCGACAAAGGAGTAGGTTTTGACCCGAGGCTTCCGCTTGTTGTGAGAATGGGAGTTTCCCTTCCGTTTGTTCTTCTGGCTCCGGAGTGTCTGCAAGGAGTGAAGCATTTGCCGCACCTTCCCCATGCTTTTTCTTTTCAGGGGAAGCGCCCCGGCTTTTTCCCAGGAGAGAGGGAGTTTTCATTCCGGCATTTTCCTGCCGGTGATTGCCTTGTAGATATGCTGCGCCATGATGGCATGTCCTGCGCCGTTGGGATGCACCTTGTCCGGAACCTTGCTTCCTTCTCCTTTCATCGGGGTATAGAGGTCGATCACCCGGCATTTGGCCTTTCCGGCCACTTTCCTGATGGCCGGGATGACTTCCCCTCTGATGATGGAGTCGCGGATGCCGTAGTTTCCGGGATAGGCGGGGACGGGAAGCAGGCAATAGATTTCAGCCTTCGGATTGCCGGTTCTCAGCTCCTTGATCATTGTTTCATAGTCCCTGGAAAATGCAGCGGCATTTTTCCAGTTGGCAGGTTTCGAATCATTGGTGCCGAGCGCGATCAGAATAATATCCCCTTCAATCTGCCGGGCAATCGTGTAGTTGTCCTTGGCGGTGTACGGGCTGTCCCCTTTACTTTGCAGTGTTGTTCCGCTGATGCCGAGATTGAAAACCTCGTATTTTTCACCAAGGGCGTTTTGGAGGCGGGCGGACCATCGTTCCTCCCGGTTTGAGCCCGCTCCGAAGGTGATGCTGTCTCCGATACACACAACCCGTACCGGAGGAACCGCGCCTGCCGCCCGGAATGCGAAGTTGACGATGGCCGCCGGATTCAGGAGGCCGTGGGGATGGTGGCTGATGCCTGGCTTGTGGATCACACGGATGGGACCTCCCAGTTTCCTGTATTTCTTCTCAACCACGGCAGTATTTTCGGAAACGGGCACGGTGTCATCGTCATCTCCGACCACAGCCAGAATGGGGATTTTCGCCTTCGCCAGGGGGAGCAGTGTATCGACGGGATTCTTTTTGTAAGCCAGGGCCTGTTCGGGAGTCAGTCGGTAGGCCTGGCACAATCTTTTCCAGTCTTCGGGGGAACCCTTTCCCGTGCCTTTGCCTCCGGGCCAGCTTTTGAAGTCGCACACGGGAGCGTCCACATACAGACCCGCTACCTTTTCCGGATTCCGGGAAGCCCAGTTAAAGGCAAAGAGGGCGCCGCGGCTCAGGCCTTCCAGCACCGGTTTGGGATCAAGCCTGTATTCCCGGGTCATGTAGTCGTAGTAGGCATCCATCAGTTTCATGGCATCGGGGGAGCCGTACATATTTTCCATGTTGATGTAGCCTATATGGAATCCCTTTTTCGCCAGAGCGATGTCGGCCGCAGGAAAGGCATTGAAAAATTCCGTTCTCCAAATCCAGGGATTGCCGGGAAGCGGCTTGTCCGGCACGATTACCAGGGCGGGGCGTCCAGCCACGGTGAAGTCCAGACGCTTCATATCCTGCCAGGAGGATTCTCTGGCGGGAGCGGCAACCGCGGCGGCATCCTGGCGTGCCGGGGCCGGGTCGGCTTTGCTCCACACGGCCACGCACATCAGAAAGCAGATGAACAAGGAAGATTTCATACCTATTTGCCTTTTACGGGCCTGCCATGAATCTTCTTTCATGGTGCCCTTGTTCTTTCCGGAGCAGGCGGCAGCCCTGCTTTTTCCGGATCGTCGGAAGGGGTGATTAAAATTCGTTCCGAAGCCGACAGGAAATATACCTTCTTCGGCAGGTTTATTTTCGCGGCATTTTTTCCAGAGCCGGGAAAAAAGAAGGCGGCATTCCCGGTGCAGAATGCCGCCTTTTCGATGGTGCTGCCGGGCTGTGTTGCCAGGCAGTGGTTTCCGTGATTTTTATTCCTTGGTGACGATGATGTCGCAGTCCACGTCAAACCAGCCGTGGCCCTGGCAGTCGAAGACCAGGTCCGGTTTTTCCGAGCCGGAGAGGCGCAGGGTGAATTCCCTGCCATTTTTGTCCTGCTGGTCCCTGGGCAGTTCGCTGACGACGCGCGTTCCCCTCATGAAACGGGGATTGCGGATGCTGCAGCCGCCGCTGTTCATCTTGAAGGTTATTTTGTAATTGCCCGGGCCGTTGAGCATGTCGGCAATGTTGACGCGGGTAGGCGTCATTTCCGGGCGGAGGTAGTAGCCCGTGATGCGCGGCTCCTTGAGAGTGACAGGTTCCGTCAGGTAGCGGTAATAGCTTTGCGCTCCCACGCCCATCAGCGTTTTGGGGGAGATGCGGGCTATGTCCTTCAGGGTTTTCAGGGCCAGGTCCTTTTTCCCCTCATTGCGGTAGAGCCAGAATCTGGCGGCCATGACCTGCTGTTTCTGCAGGGGAGTCATGCCCGGTATTTTAAGCTGCTTGTCCACATAGGCGTGGGCGGCCTTGTAGTCCTTCCGGCCGCCGTCCTTGGCGGAGTCGTTCACCATCCTCTGGACTTTTTCAATGTAGGGCAGGTGGTTGAAGGTGTATTTGAAGTGCATGCCCCGGGTGTCTTCCGGGTCCGCCTTCCTGATTTTTTCCAGAATGTCCTTTCTTTCCCGTGCCGCATAGGGCGGAAGCTGCTGGAGGCCTTCCCCATACAGGGCGGCAGCGTTTGCTCCGGAGGCGGCAGCGGCTTTTTCCCACAGCGCATCGGCCTTGTTCTGCTGCTTGACGGCTTCCACGGCCTGTTTCACGACGGCGGGCAGTGTGTCCCTGGAAACGCCTTCCGAAAGGAATACCGTGTGGCCGTCCGGGGAGACTACCTGGATGGCGGGAATGTTCCAGACGGCACCGGGCGGCTTGGGCAGTTTCTTTTCTTCTTCCGTCATTTCCTCCCGCTCGTCCTGGACGCACCAGAGAACGGGTTCCGCGGAGCTTTTGGAAAGGTGTTCCGCGGCGCGCGTGACTTCCCGTGACTTGGGAGACCAGTCCGTGCCGGCCCAGACGACGATCATGTATTTATTGACGGTTTTTGCCTCATCCTTGACGGCATGGTAGGCGGGCAGGGCGGCCTGAAGAGGCGCCGCAAGGATGACGGCCGCCGCCAGAAGGCGGGGGAGTGTGGTGATGCTGTAAAACATGGAGTGAGTGGCGGAGAGTGGTTGATGTTACTTTTCGTAAACGAGGATGTGGCGCAGGTGCATGAATTCGGGCTGGGCGTTTTTGGCTTCCACCTTGATCCACTTTGCCCTGGTGCCTTCCGGAGCGGTGACGATCCATTCCTTGGGCATGTTGTCCGTGGAGGCCAGGGGGAACCAGGTGGCGCCGTCCGTGGAGGTGGAGACTTCCATCTTTTTCATGCGGTCTTCATTACCGTTGCGCTTGGTGATGATGAGTCCCGCCAGATTCACGCCGTTTTTCAGTTCCACAATGACGTTCGGATTGGTTTCCTTGTCCGTGTGGTGGGAGCCGCCGCAGGGACGCAGCAGGTTGATGTGGTCCCACGGGCTGTCCCACTGGCAGGTGGTGGAGCATCTGACCATGCCGTCGGCGGGGACGAGTTTCCAGCCCTGGGGAACAGGTGTGTTGACGGTGCTGGAGGAGGTGTTGGCGTCCGAGAAGGAGGCCGCGGCCTTGCTCAGGGTCTGGAAGGCCGGAATGGAGCGCGCCACTTCCGTGGCGTAAATGGCCTTTCCGTACGCTTCTTTCAGCTTTTTGGGGTCAGGAGCAGCGCCGGAGGCGTCATTGCCGCCTGCCTGCTGGGCCACCTTGGCGAACGCGCTGGAGAAGGTGTCGGCCTGTCCGTTTTCCACAAAGGTTTTGACGGCCCATTCCAGCGCCTGTCCGAAGTTGGTGCCGTCTCCCGTTTTCAGATGGGTGGAGAGAACCGTTTCCAGATAGGCCGCCTTTTCCTGCGGGGTGGTCAGGAAGGCGGACTGGGAATCCAGCACAGGCTGGAATTTCACCGCCCATGAGGTGGGCGTGGCGGCAATCGTTTCATGCAGGTCCCGGAACCAGGCAATGCGGTCGGCGGCGGGAATGTCCATCAGGAATTTGTTCTGTACGTCCTTGAGGATGTTGAAGGCGGCGAATCCGTTGCCCTTGTAGTGGGAGAGGGCGTCCTTGGCGTACACGTACCAGTCGATGGGCTGCATGCCCTGTTTTTCCAGAAGAAGCCGCTGAAGCTCCGTGCGGAAGAAAGGATGGAGGGGCGTTTGTTTGAGCGCTTCCTGCCAGGATTGGATGGCCTTGTCCTTGTTGCCTAGGATTTCGTCAAGCCGGGCCTGGGATGCCCACTGGTACGCCAGGTCTATTTTTTCATTGTCCGCAAAAACGGCTTCCATCAGCAGGTAGGAGGTAGGCGCCTCGCTGCCGAAGATGTGGTTGTGCATGCCGCCGTCCGGACCGCCGAAACCGCCTTTCCATTGTCCGCGCTTCACGCGCACCGCATAGGCGCAGTGGCCGGGCTGGCCCACGGGATAGGCCGGAATGCCGTGCGCCTGCGCCGCCATGGTCCCGAAGTGGGAGAGGCCGCCGCAGACGCCGCCGATGGTCCGGGTGTTTTCCGCCTCGCCGCTGGAGTCACGCCACGGGACGTAGAAGAGGGGGCCCTGGATGGTGTCTCCAAAGAAGTTGCTGCCCGTATAGGGAGCGGCCCAGCAGGCGTCCGTGTAGCGCCGCCAGGGCAGGTTGATGTGCTCGTTGAGCCATTCATAGGATTTGTCGTCCCAATGGATGCCGGTGACGAAGCGGATTTCCCACGGGCGCAGCTTGATGAAGCCGGGGTGCAGCTTGTTTTCCTGATGCAGTTTTTTAAAGATTTGGTAGCGGCGCACGGGGTTGCAGTTGGCGGAGTTGGCCTTCAGTTTTCCAGCGAAGGGACCCGTGGAGAAGACGGAGGCGATTCCCGTAGCCAGAGACTGGTAGGTGCGGAAGTCCGGGCTTTTGCCGTCGGCTTTCCAGATATCGGAAAGAATTTGGATGCCGGCCGGGGAGTTTTCCGGAATGAGGCCCGCGCCCAGGTAGAGTTCCATCCACACCGGGTTTTGCAGGAATGCCTTGACGAAGGCCGCATCCTGGGGGCTTTTGGAGAAGATGGCTTTCATGTTGTCCGGTCCCGTAACGCGCAGCAGCTCGTGAATGTCCAGCAGGTGCCGGTATTTGTTGTCTTGCAGCAGTTTCTGGGTGGCCTTGGTTTGTTCGCCGGCGGCTTGCAGGGCTTCCCTGATTTCCGTTTGCAGGCCGGCAAAATCGCCGGAGGAAATTTTTTGTGCCATGGAGGAAGGCAGGGGACTGGCAACGACCGGAGCTGCCGCTTCCGGTTCCGTAAAGTCCTGACCCGCGCAGATGGGCGCGGCAAGCAGGGAGGTACAGAGAATAAGGTGTGAAATATTCATGTGGAAAAGCTTTTATAAGTGTAGCGGAAAAGGGTGCGCGGTACCAGTTCCTTTTCCGGCTTATTACGGTTGGATAGGAGCGTTTTTATCAGTGATGGAATGAAAAACCTCCGCCATTCCGGGGGTCAGCACATATGGTCGCAGAGCATTTTCACTCCCAGGCCGATGAGGATGATTCCCGCACCAGCTTCCAGATGAAAAGAGGGGAACCGGTGCAGTTTGCGGGCCAGGAAAAAGCCGGCAGCCGTGCAGAGGAAGGTGGTGGCTCCAATGACTGCCGCGGGTAGGAATACCGCGTGGAACGGCGGGGAGGCCCCGCATTGGACGGAGGAAAGGTAAATGCTGATGCCCGCTACAAGGGCGTCTATGCTGGTGGCTATGCCGACGCCCAGCAGGGTGAAGGCCGTCAGGGAAGAGACGTCGGGCAGTTCCTTGTTCGTCCTGTGGTTCCAGCCCTCCCGGATGACGTTGATCCCCAGTATGGTGAAGACGGCAAATCCCAGCCAGTGGTCCCATTCCGCTATGTAGCCGTGTACGGTTCCCGTGAGGAAGAAGCCCAGCACGGGCATCAGGAATTGGCCGCCCCCCGGTGGCCAGGGATATTTCCATGCCGTTGCGGAAACCGGTTTTTCTTGATGATCAGGCCGAAGGAGAAGGCTACTACAAAGGCGTCCACGGATAGCGCAAATGCCAGAAAGAGTAAATCAGCCGGATTCATGAAGGAGAGGAATTTAGGGGCAGATGGAGAAAAATCAATGTTTTTCCGATTTTCCGGCCTGGAGATGCGGCCTGCCTTGCGGGCGGCCCCGCCAAGTTTTCCCCCATGGATGGAGAGTTTTTTCAAAGGATTCTCCAGGGCCGTTTCCGTGGAGGTTTCCATCCCTCCGGACCCGGCTGCTCCCGGCATTCGGGCACCCGGCCTTCATGGTTTTCCTGTCATCCGCAAAAGGGGTGATTCCATCTGCCGCTGATGCTTTAGGCAGGATGGGAAAAGGAAGGAGGCAAGGCCGCGCTGGCAGCAGCAGGTGGCACTGCCCTGGAAGCTTCCTTACTGCCTGCAGTATTTCTTGATGTAGGGGAGTACGGCGTCTGCCCAGATGGCGTAGCCTTTTTCCGTGAAGTGCAGGTTGTCCCTGCTGATGCCGGGCAGAAGCCTGCCGGAGGAGTCCAGAAAACGCTTGTTGATGTTGACATAAGTGGTGCGGGGCAGTTTGCATTGCGCTACAATGGCGTTGATTTTATCATTGTGCTGGCGCAGCTTGTCTTGCGGGCCGCTGCCGCGGGGGAAAATTCCCAGAAGCAGTACGTGCGTGTCCGGGAAGCGCACCAGCAGGTGCTGCGCCACCCCCAGGATGCCGATGGCCGTTTTTTCCGGGTCTTCCCCTCCCTTGAAATGTCCGGTGTTGTTGGTGCCGATCATGACGATGCACAGTTTGGGATCCGTCTGTGCCGGCATGCCGGAATGAGTGATGCGGTAAATCAGGTTGGTAGTCTGGTCCCCGGAAATGCCGAAGTTGCAGGGATGGTAGGGTTTGAACATCTTATCCCATGCCTGTTTTCCGCCCCGGTCCCAGTAGTCCGTGATGGAATCCCCCAGGAACAGGACGCCGCAGGGATTGTTCCTGAGCTGCTCCACCTGTTGATCGTAGCGGTCTTTCCAGTTTTTCGTCCCTTCCCGGGAAATGGGGGACAGGGGGGATGGGGCGTCCGCCAGGACGGACAGGGCGAGACAAGGCGCCAGGCAGGCCAGGACAAGTGCATGTAAATTCTTCATATGCCAATGGTACGGAAATCCGGGAAAAATGTTGCGCCAAACAGGTGGTTTTTTTTGATTTCCATGGATGAGGCACATTGTGTGCGGGTCCCTTCCCCCTTGCCAGAATTCGGCGGCTGGTGTAGTTTGTCCCGGTATGAGCGAGGTGTCCCTGCAGCACGGAATGACGCGCCAGATGGTGGCGGGACAGTCCATGCAGACGGGGATGCAGATTCTCCAGGCTTCCTCTCTGGAGCTGAAGCAGTTGATCCGTCAGGCCCTGGAGACGAACCCCCTGCTGGAGGATGTGCCGGACGCTTCCCCGGAGGCGCTTGCGGATGAGCCGTCCGGAGACCTTGACGACGTGAGGGATGACGGCTGGAACGAGTTTACGGCGGAAGGACGCCCTTCGCGGAGGCGCGGCACGGCGGGATTTCATGTATGAGTCCGTGGTGGCTCCGGAGTCTCTCAAGTCCCATCTGATGGACCAGGCGGTTCATTCCGCGCTGACCGGGCGGACCAGGGAAGCCCTGCTGCTGCTGATTGATTCCCTGGATGACCGGGGATTTCTGACGGAGTCTCCGGAAGAACTGGAAGAGAGGGAATGTTTCAGCATGAAGGATATGGGAGAGGCTCTCGCGGTGTTGAGAGGGATGGACCCGCCCGGAGTGGGGGCCCGGGATTTGAGAGATTCCCTTCTGATTCAACTGGAACAGCGCGGGCTAAAGCGGTCGCTGGCGTTCCGTCTGGTCAAACGGTGCTGGCGGGAGCTGGCGGCGCACAAGTATGGAGAGGCCGCTCTCCTGTTGGGTGCGGAACCGGAGGAAGTGGCGGCGGCTCTGGAGATTGTCAGGAGCCTGACTCCCGATCCCGGCTGCGCCTATGCGCCGGGCGGCAATCCGCATATTCTGCCGGATGTGGTCGTGGAGGAGTCGGCCTCCGGTGAACTGGAAGTGACGCTGACTTCGGAATACCTTCCGAAATTGTCCATGAATGAACAGTACATGGAGATGATGGCGGAAGGGTCCGGAAACCGGGATTTGCGCCAGTACCTCCGCAAGGCGTTCCGGGAGGGCCAGGAACTGATGCGCGCGCTGGACATGAGGCAGGAGACCATTCTCAAGCTGGCCCGGGCCATTGTCCGGAAACAGGAAGCCTTTTTCAGGGCCGGGCCGTCTCATCTGAAGGCTATGGGCATGGAGGAGATTGCGGACGAGCTGGGCGTGCATGTTTCCACCGTTTCCCGCGCCTGCCGTGACAAATACCTGTTGTGCAAGTGGGGGATGAGGGAGTTGAGGGCCTTTTTCAGCTCCGGAGTCTCCGCGGGCGGTGAGGCCGCATCCGGCGCCGGGGAGAATTCGGTTGCTTCCGGAGCTGTCCAGGAGTTGATGCGGGCGTTGATCGCGGCGGAGAATCCGGCCAGGCCCCTCAGCGATGCCAGGCTGGCTGCCGCCCTCCAGGAGAAGGGGTGAATATCGCCCGCAGAACGGTAGCGAAGTACCGCGAACAGATGAAGATTCTGCCCGCCTCCCTGCGCAAGGGGATATGACATTTTTAAAGAGCGTTTTCAGATGCTTCAACATGTTGATTGCAGGTTGTTTTTGTCAGGATTGAAAAGGACATGCCGGATACTGCCGTTTCTGGCAAAGGCAACGGTTGACTGACGCGGCTTTAGTGATATAGTCGCCTCCTTTATCGCTTTATCGTTATGCGTACATTTACATGGCCCATTGCATTGTTGCTGCTCGGTTTGCTGTTTCAGACCGTGGCGTTCGCCGTACTGAATACGGTGGTTCCGCTGTGGATGGAGCAGGCGGATGCGGCCGTGTGGGAGACCGGCATGGTGGGGTCTTTCTTTTTTCTGGGGAACCTGGCCGGCACCCTCATGGCCGGGTGGCTGATACGCAGGACGGGGTTCAACGGCAGCTACCGCTGCGCGTGCGTGCTGTGCGCCGTGTCCACGCTCCTGCTGATGGCCGTTTCCGGAGTTGCTGCCTGGAGCGGTCTCAGGTTTTTGACGGGAGCAAGCTGCGCCCTGGTTTGGGTGGTGGTGGAGAGCGCCCTGCTGAGGGCGGGAACGCTGAAGACCCGCGGCGTTCTTCTGGCTTCCTACATGGTGGTTTATTATCTGGGCACCGTGCTGGGCCAGTTGCTGATCGGCTGGTTCCCCAGCGACATGGTTGTGGTGGTCTCCGAAGTGTGCGGATTGTCCGTCGCCGGCATGATTCCGCTGTTGTTCGCCCGCTTGAAGTCGGATGCCGGCAGCGGGGAGCTTTCCCCCCGCGTGGAAATCCGGCCCCTGCTGAGACGCCGCAGCGTGGTGCTGGGCGTGGCGGGCTGCATGATTTCCGGCGTGGTTCTGGGAACGATTTACTGTCTGATGCCCCTGTTCCTGAAACACCAGGGCATGAGCCATTCCTCCGTGGGGTATTGGATGGCCCTGCTGATTGCCGCGGCCATTCTGGGGCAATGGCCCATGGGGCGGCTGTCTGACAGGTACGGGCGCGCCTTCGTGATGAAGTGCCAGTCCCTGCTGGTGATAGCCGCCTGCGCCGGCCTGATGGCCAGGGGCGGATTGATGGCCCCCTCCCTGGTCGCCCTCGGCCTGGCGGGTTTTTCCCTGTATCCCATCGCCATGGCCTGGGGATGCGAAGAAGCCTCCCGCGACGAGCTGGTGACGATGAACCAGCTCCTGCTGCTGAGCTATTCCGTGGGGACGCTGGCCGGTCCTTCCCTGACGTCGTTCCTGATGCAGCGTTATTCGGACAACTGGATGCCGCTGGTCATTGCCCTGGTGGCCCTGCTGTACATGCCCGTGCTGATCGTAGGGGGACACCGGGCGGGCAGGGCGTCCCGGTAGGAGTAGTATCCCGCCGGAGCAGGGCGGAAACATGTTTTCCCGCAGGGGGATAATTCATGAAAGAGGGCGGTTTTCAAAAGCGTTCCTTCCCGGTCAGGGCTGTTTCGGCTTTTGGGCGGCGTCCGGCTGCTTGTCCGTTTTGGATACGTCGTTGTCCGCCACCTGGTGGATCATGTCCGTCAGCGCCTGCACATAGTTCTTTGTCCGGGAGTCCGTGACGCTGTATTCGCATTTGCAGGAGAGGGTAGGGATGTCCAGGACCGCATAATGGCGGTCATTGCTGTTGATGGCCGCTGTTTTCCGGTGAAGGGTGGAGGGCGGCTGTTCCCAGCTTTTTGCAAAGGGGGCTGCGCATTGCGCGGCAAATTCCTGTCCGCGTGGAGTGGTCAGGAACAGGACCGGTGTCTGGGGTTCGGCTTCTTTCGTTTGCTCCCCTTCTCCGGGAACGGCGGTTTTCTGGGGTTCCAGGTTGATCATTCCCAGGATGTTGGAGGCTCCGATGAGGCCGCTCAGCATTTTGGCATGCACGCCGGCTCCGGAGGGACCGGACTGCCCCGCGGACTGCGCCCCGTTGGCGTAGGCTACAAAGTAGATGTTGTGGTTGGTCGCAATGTCCCTGAGGTCCCTGGCCGTTTCCATCAGCACGGCCGCTCCGCTGCCGTTGTTGAAGCGCTCGTCGGAGTCGTAGTTGGCCCCTACCACAATGCTCTGGTTGTCGGAGAAGAGGCCGGGCTTGTACACCACGATGTTGTAGATGGCGGCTTCCTTTTTGGAATTGCCGCTCGTGACGGGCTGGAGCGTCACGGCATACCCCATGTCCGAGAAGTTGTTTTCAATGTATTTGGCGGCCGCCTCCATGGATTTGGGCTGGCGGGAGTTTCTGGGGCCTATGGTTTTTTGCAGGACTTGCGTATGGCGTTCCATGCGTTCCGCCAGGGAACGGGGGGTGTCCGGGCCGCCGGGGAGGACGGAAACAGGGTGCAGGACGACAGGACGGCGGCCAGCAGCAGGCCTCCGGAAAGTTTTACGGCGTATGTGTATGGGGATGTCATGAATGCTGAAGCGCGGCAATGTAGTTCATTTCCCGTGCGATTTGGGAGGCCAGGGGAATTTTCATGTGATCCGGAAGTACGCTCCATGTGTAGGTTTCCACTTCCAGATGGGGGCGGAGGGAGGGATGGGAATGCAGGTAGTCCAGTGTTTTGGCGATGAAAGACCTCGTGTCTTTCAGAGGCGGTTCCGGAGACGCGTACAGGGGAATGTGGTAATGAATGCGCCAGACGGAGTTCCGTGTTTCCTCCGCATAATCCCGCGCGTAGGCCAGGGCATTCGGCATGTCCGGGAAAAGCATGGTGTGGTTTCCGTGCCGGATGCTGGTCTGGTGGAAATAGACTCCGTCGTCAAATTCCTGGAGAAGGTCCAGGCTTTCCAGTCCGTTCATGTGGAATTCCAGGGCGTTGGAGAGCTGGACCTTGCACAGGGCGATGTTGTTTTCCTCCCAGGCGGAGAGGGTGAAATCCGGTTCTTCCCGAAGAATGGCGAAGTGGCAGGTATCGTAGGTCAGCCCTATGTGGCGTTCGATGAGTTCCGGGCGGCGGGAACGGTTGCGCAGGTTGTCAAAGAAGCGAATGGCCCCGAATGTGTCGTGAAAATGGCCGAAGGGTTCCGGCTCCAGGCCGAGCTGCATGAGGCGTCCCGTCTGTCTGCTCAGCGCGTCCAGGAATCCGCTCATGGCTTCCAGCCGCGCGAAAATCCGCTCTTCATCCGCGTGGAACCAGCTGTGGGATGCGGGAAGCGTGCTGACGGTCAGCGTGTCGGCCCGTTCATCGCCGATGAGGGCCAGGATGCGGAAGAGGTTGCAGGTATATTCAAAGCGTTCCGAGTAGTCCAGTCCGGCTGGAAGACGCGCTCCTTCACCCGTTCTCCGTGAAAACTGCCGTAGGGAAAGCCGTTGAGGGTTTCCACCCGCGCATGGTTGTCATTCAGCCAGATTTTCAGGAGTCCAGGTCCTCAGGGGATTCCAGCAGTTCCCGCGTCGCCCGTGCCGACAGGCGCAGTCCGATTCCCAAAGGCTGGTTCCGGAGGGGAGCGGAGAGTTCCCGGGCAATGCGCGGCACATGGAGGCGGAGCGCCTCCATGGTTTCCGCCCAGGATTCGGCGGGGTGGATGTTGGTGCAGTAGGAAAGCATGGCGGGAACGGGCGGGTGTTGTCGAGGAACGTGCTTCCGCTCCGGGAGCGAGATGGCGGAAGGTGGCTGTGCCTGGGGTGCGTTCCTCAGACGTACATACGAACGGCAGGCCGGGTAAAATTTCATGGATTTGCGTCTTTGGCCGTCATGGGAAAGGCATTTTGCACAGTGGAGCAAATAGGCTTGCAGAAGCACGGATCCATATGGTAAAGGTCGGCTTCCATGTTCCATATGCGTCTGTTTTTTTTTCTGGCTTCCGGAGTTTTTCTGTATGGAGCCGTTGCACGTGCCGCGGAAGGCGGCAAGGACGGGGAGGGATGGAAATCCTCCCGCTTCTGGTTCAGCCGTCCGGCGGAATGGAAGGATACGCGGCCCCAGAAGGGGACAGGCGATACGTCGTGGGCGAAGGACGCCACCCCATCGGCAATGGAAGAATAGGCGCGCTTATTTATGGCGGCGTGGGGAAAGACCATCTGGAACTGACGGAGATCAGCATGTGGTCGGGCGGCTTTTGCAGTTCGGAAGCCAAGGACAAGGGACCGGATTCCTGAAATTCGGGTCCTATCAGCCGTTTGGAACGCTGGAAATCACTTATCCGGCTGCGGATGGAATGAAGGATTACAGGAGGGAGCTTGACGAGGGCAGGGCACTGGCGTCCGTGTCCTATTCCACGGGGATGTCCGTTACAGGAGGGAATATTTTGCCAGCATTCCCCATCAGGTGATTTCCATGACGGTGGAAGGGGACAAACCCCGTTCCGTGGATGCTGTCTTCCGACTGACAACTCTCCATCCGCAGGACCGGATTACGTCCACCGCCGGAGGAGGACGGGGCATGATTCTGATCCAGGGCAAGTTGAAGAACGGGCTGGCGTATGAAGGCCGCATCGCCATTCTTCCCAAGGGGGAACCGTCAAGGCTTCCGACGGTTCTGTCGTTGTGGAAAAGGCGGATTCCTGCCGTGTGCTGGTCTCCCTGGCCACGGATTATGTCCTGGATGCCGCCCGGAACTGGAAGGGCGAATCTCCGCGGAAAAGGAACGACGCCGTTCTGGCGCGGGCGCTCAAGGTGCCTTCCGGGAAAATGAAGCGGGATCACCTGCTGGCCTATGGAAAGTTTTACAACCGGGTTTCCCTGGATTTGGGAGAAACGGAGGACGCCACGGCCGGACTTTCCATCGACGAACGCCTGAAGAAGTATAAAAAGGCTGTGAACGAGGGGACGGAATGTCCGGACCCTGATTTGGAGGAATTGATTTTCAACTTTGGCCGCTACGTCATCATTTCCTCCTCCCAGCCGGGCAATTTGCCCGCCAACCTGCAGGGGCTCTGGAATTACAGCCTGATTCCGCCGTGGGATTCCGATTACCACAACAATATCAATATCCAGATGTGTTATTGGGAGTGGAGCCCGCCAACCTGCCGGAATGCTATGAGCCCCTGGTGCGTTACATCAGGGAGATGGCGCCTGCGGCGCGCAGGATTACCCGGGAGACGGCGGAATTCAAGGCGGCGTCCGGAACTCCCGCTCCGGGGTGGACGAGCAGAACCGCCCAGAATATTTTCGGCGGCCAGGGGTTCAAGTGGAACAAGCCCGCTTCCGCCTGGTATGCCCTGCATCTGTGGGAACATTACCTTTTTACGCTGGACCGGGATTACCTGAAGACGACGGCCTATCCGATGATGAAGGAGATCTGCCAGTTCTGGGAAAGCCAGTTGAAGGTGATGAATGAGGGAGGAAGCAATTTCAGGACGGAGGACAAAAAAGTGACTCCAGAGGTGGTTTCCCGTGATTTGAAGGATATCAGGGCAGGCATGCTGGCGGCTCCCATGGGGTGGTCTCCGGAACACGGACCAAAGGAAGACGGCTGCGCCCATGACCAGCAGATCGTGTGGGAGTTGTTCCATGACACCGTGCAGGCCGCCGAGGTGCTGGATGTGGACCGGGCGTGGAGAAAGGAACTGGCCGCCAAGAGGGACCTGCTGGTAGGGCCCAGGGTGGGGGAGGAAGGTATGCTGCTTGAATGGATGATCGACCGAAAGCCGGGCAGCGGTTCCTGGGACCCGCACCACCGGCACACCTCCCACCTGTTTGCCGTCTATCCCGGCAGCCAGATCAGTCCGGCAAAGACGCCGGAATGGGCGGAAGCCGCGCGCAAGTCCCGCTGGCGCGCGGAACGACGGGTGATTCTCGCCGCTCCTGGACCTGGGCATGGCGCACCAATCTGTGGGCGCGCTTTCTGAATGGACGGAAGGCGTACGAGATGATTCAGGGCATGATCCGCTACAGCATGATGGACAGCCTGTTCACCACGCATCCGCCCATGCAGGTGGATGGCACCATGGGCATTGTGGCGGGTTTTGCCGAGATGCTGCTCCAGTCCCATACGGGGCGGCTGCATTTGCTGCCGGCACTTCCCGGAGCGTGGAAGGACGGCAGCGTCCGGGGGCTGAAAGCCCGCGGCAATATTTCCGTGGACATGGCCTGGAAAGACGGCAGGGTGACGCAGTTCAGCCTGTCCTCTCCCGCCGCCCAGTCCGTCAAGGTGTTCTTCAATGGGGAGGAAAAGACTTATGCGTTGACGCCGGGAGTTGCCGTTAAAGAGAAGTAGGGGCGGTGGTTCGACGGCTTTCGGCTTTCAGACGGGAGGGAGCGGTTTTTTCAAGTGCCGGGTTCAAATATTGCGGGGTGCTCTGAACCGGGGCTGGAGAAGATACCGTGAACGGTGCCGGGTTCCGGACGGAGTTACGCTGCCGGAGAACAGGGGGCCGTCTGGATGAAAAAAGGTGGTCGCGAGGGTGTGGCTGTCAAAACTGGAACGGTTGTCCGGGAGAAGACAGGCAGAAGGGAGGAAGAACAACGGACGAACCTGTTTGAGAAGGGAAGGCATTAAACCGATTTGCGGCCGGGACCTGCAAAAAAGGCTGTTCCGCCGTAAACGGAACAGCCTTGTTGTAAAAAGACAGGTAATGCTTAATTATTGCACGATGCCGAGCGGGGCGGTCGTTTTCCAGTCGCCGCGGGTGAAGTCCGGGAATACCTGGGGCATGCCGCCCTGGGCCACGGAGTATTCGGAGAGCTCGGAAACGGAGGACCAGAAGGCTCCTTCATAGACGTTCTGGTCCATGGGTTCGCCGTTGCGGAGGCATTCGATGATGCGGAAGAGCATCACGAAGTCCATGCCGCCGTGGCCGCCCATTTTCAAGGCCAGCGGGCCGACGCGCTTCCAGAGCGGGTGCTCGTATTTTTCAAAGATGGGCGCCAGCTTTTCATTGCCTTCAATCCATTCGTGATAGTTGCCGTTGCCCAGTTTTTCACCGGCCACACGGGTCGGGAAGCCCGCCAGCGTACCCAAGGTGCCCTGGATGAGGTTGAGGCGGGAGTAGGGGCGGGGGCTGGTTTCATCCCATTCCACCAGAACGGTGCGGCCCATGGTGGTTTTAATGAGGGAGGTGTTCATGTCTCCGCAGGCGAAGTCCAGCTTGTTCCACTTGTGGTCCGCCGGGAAGTTTTTCCTGGCATACGCGGCGCGGCCGAGGGCCGGGCTGGAGAAGGAAACGAGCCTGCCGAAGCAGTCGTCCTTGCGGGCCAGGTTCATGTACCTGGGCCACAGGGCCGAGGCCGTGCGTGGGGTATACGTTGCCGTTGCGCTTGGCGTAGTGGTAGGTTCTCCAGGAACCGGTTCCGCGCTCCACCTGCTTCATCTGGCCGCGCAGTTCGTGAATATAGGCGGCTTCTCCGTACAAAAGGTCTCCGATGACGCCCTGGCGCACCATGTTCAGGTACATGAGTTCTTCACGGCCGTAGTTGACGTTTTCCATCATCATGCAATGCTTCCGGGTCTGTTCGGAAGTATCCACGATTTCCCAGAGTTCCTTGATGGAGACGGCCATCGGCACTTCCACGAAGGCGTGGGCGCCCATTTTCATTACGTCGCAGGTGACGCGGCAGTGCCATTCCCAGCTGGGGCAGACGATGACGGCGTCCGGCTTGACTTCCTTCATCATGCGCTTGTAGTCTTCCGGTCCCTTCGTGAAAATGGGGGGACGCTTGCCCGTCTTTTTTTCCACGAGGTCCGCGTTGCGCTTGGCCCAGTCTTCGTAAAGGTCGCAGATGCCGACGACTTCCGCTCCTTCAATGACGGCCATTTGCGCGACGTGCATGGAGCCGCGTTCGCCTACGCCGACAAAGGCCACGCGGACCTTGTCCAGCTTGGGGGCCCGGAATCCGCCCATATACTGGGCGCCCGGCTTGCGCGCGGGCCACGTGGTCATGGGGCCGATGTTGTTTGGATCGGGGATGATGATTTTTTTGGGAGCCAGGGCTTCCACTTCCTGCGCGTTGGCAAGGGAACCGGCGGCCAGAGCTCCTGTAGCCAGACCCAGGGTCTGGAGGAAACGACGACGTGATGATGAAGTATCCATGAATGAATAGTATGTGAGGGAGGAATAGTATGTGAGGGAGGAATAGAGTCCTCAGTTTGCCATAGATACCGGGCCTTGAAAATCTTTCTTTCATGAATGGTGCAAAAAGTCCACGGCTTTTTCAATAAGAGTGGGAGAGACTGCGGAGGTCCCGCGTCGTTTTTCACGGGACCGGGAAGAGGCGCAACCCGGGGACGAATACGGGTGAAAGGAGGCGTTTCCGGAAATGAAAGAGGCCCCGTCCCTCCGCGGTGCGGGGACAGGGCCTGTGGGAGTGCATCACCCGGTTGTGCCGATGTTGCAGGCCGTTGCTTGGGAATGAAATGGGTGCGTAGCAGGCACCGCGTTCCGAAGGATCGGCTCTGGATCGGAGACATCCGGAAAGTGTTGCGTGGTCGCCGGTGCGGCGGCGGGGCCGTTCCAGGCGGCCGGAGAGATCATCCCGTTTCTTTCGGCTTATTCAGTAAGGGAACCTGTTGCGGGTTCCGCATGCCGTAGAATCGGGGTCATCTTCCCGGTCGTCTTTGATGGTTCGGTCAATCCGCCTTGGCGGCGGGAAGTGCTGGCGCGGCGAGTTTGGCGTAGGCTTCACTCAGCGCCTTGCCCAGCTTGGGGCGGAAAACCGTGGTGGTCGGCAGTTTGGCGCCTTCCATGTCACAGGAGCGGAGGATGGCGGGGATGGAAGGAGCCAGCGCATGCTGCATGATTTTCATGCAGTCTTCCAGGTCCACCCCGTATTTTTCCTCAATAAGGTTTTCGATCCGGTCCGCCATGTGTTCCATGCGCTCTATCTGCTGTTTGGTCAGGATAGGCTGGATGGTTGCATTCGGGTCGGGAACGTAGCTGGTCAGCATCTCAATGGCCCGCTTCAGGTCGTCCGGCAGGTTGGTGACATTGCCGCTGTTGAGCACCTGGACAAGCACTTGATAGCTGTTGGTTGCGTTCTCGTCATAATCATGAATTCCTGATGCCAGCGCCACGCCTGCGATGCTCTGCACGTAACTGGCTACTTCCGGGGAATGCTTGCCTTCCACGAAGGTGGAGGGCACTTCATCCGCGTAAGCCAGAACGGCGGCCTGGCAGGCGAGGGAACTGATTGTGCCCGCGCACAGCGTTTTAGTGATTAACGACAGGATTTTCATGAGTGAAACCTTGGTTTGGGTTTCCCGGCTGCAACGGCCCGGCGGACCGTCTGTAGCAAGTGAGACCGTTTTCCCCCGGATTGCGTTCAAACATTTTTTGAATGGTTAAAATCCGGGTTCTTTCGGCGTCCTTGCACTATCTGCGTGAACGGCTGCGGCTTTATCCGTTACGTGATTGCCTGCGGGAGGGGGCACCGTTTTCCCGGGCGGAATTTTTCTGCCTCCTGTCAGCACCGGGAACGGTCAGCAGTTCTGCCGGAAGTTCCGTGCTGGAGGCATGCACGGGAAGGACGCGTCCGAGCATTTTGTGGATATCCCGGGCCTTGCCGACTTCATCCGGAGCGCACAGGGCAATCGCCTGTCCGTCGGCTCCGGCGCGGGCAGTACGGCCTATGCGGTGTACGTAAACTTCCGATTCCGCCGGCAGGTCATAGTTGATGACGAGCTGGACGTCCTTGACGTCGATGCCGCGGGCCGCGATGTCCGTAGCGACGAGAATGGGCGTTTCCCCGGAGCGGAATTCGCGGAGCATGCGCTCCCGCGTACCCTGGCTTTTATCCCCGTGGATGGCGGAGGCCGGATAGTCCCTGCCGGTGAGGAAGGAGGCCAGCCGGTTGGCTCCGTGCTTGGTGCGGGTGAAGATGAGGGTGCGTCCCGGATGTTGGCGCTGTTCCAGCAGGTCCAGCGTGCAGGGCCTTTTGTCCGCCTGGGAGCGGACCATGCAGAGGGATTGTTCCACCCGGTCCGCCGTGGCGGAGGGAGGCGTGACCATGACCGTTTCCGGTTCCTGGAGGAAGGCCTGGGCCAGTTGCCGGATGTTGTCCGGCATGGTGGCGGAGAACATCTGGGTGTGGCGCTGTCGGGGAATTTTGGCCACGATTTTTTTCAGGGCCGGGGCGAATCCCATGTCCAGCATGTGGTCGGCTTCGTCCAGAATCAGGGTTTCCACCTGGTCCAGATTGACGGTCTGGCGTTCCAGATGGTCGATCAGCCTGCCCGGCGTAGCGACCAGGATGTCCAGGCCCGCCGCCAGTTTGCGGAACTGGGGGGCATACCCCACGCCGCCGAAGATGACGGCCGTGGACAGGTTTTGTCCCTTGGCATACGCCGTGATGTTGTCGTGAATCTGGGAAGCCAGCTCCCGGGTGGGGCTCAGGATGAGCGCCCTGACCTTCCGCGGCCGGGGTTTGGCGGGATGTTCGGAAAAGTGTTGAATGAGGGGCAGGGCGAAGGCGGCGGTCTTTCCCGTACCGGTCTGCGCCAGTCCCATCAGATCCTTTTTCTGCAGCAGCATGGGGATGCAGGCGGCCTGAATGGGGGTGGGGTCTTGTACTCCAGTTTCTCCAATTGGCGGAGAATGGGAGCCGACAAGCCAAGCTCCCTGAATGTGGTGGATACCATATTGATTTCTTTATCTGTGAATGCGTCCCGGCTGCAGTGAACTGACGGAATCACAAAATGGCAGGGAAAAAATCCGCCGGAAGCGATACTGAAAGAATCAATACGGAGACGCCCGTATCCCGCCAACCGCAATGACCATCAAATGAACAACCAAGCTTCCATTCAGCGGGAACGAAGTGATAAAATCACGGCTGCGCTCCGGCGTCAAGGGAAATAAAAACTTCCGGTACGTTAACGTGCCTGTTTACCGGGATGTTCTGTTTATTATATTTGTTTTATACAACATTGATTTTCTGTAATTATTGACAGTTTTTTCCTTCCTGCGGCGCAACAAGTGTTCCATGTCTTTTATTTCTTTTCCGCAAAACAACATGTTCCCGCATTTGCAGATAAGTCATGGACGGGAAGGCGGGAATTTCCTCCATGCCTCACTGTATTCCGCCGTTTCTAGCTTTTCAGAAAACGGCGGGCGCCCACGCAATACACGGCTCCCGAGTACACGGTCAGGATGACGGCGCCCCAGAGCGTGAATTGATACAGGAAGTTGGCGATTCCGTCGCCCTGCCAGTGGCAGAGGGAGGCCACCGGGGACAGGATGGACGGAATGTATTCCGGCGTGTGCACCCAGGTCAGCGCCAGCAGGCAGCCGATGCAGAAGGCCAGTTGGAAGGCCGTTTTCCATTTTCCGGAGGTTCCTGCGGGAATGATGACTCCGTGGTCCTGGGCGATCTGGCGCAGGCCGGTGACCAGGAATTCCCGGCTGATGATAATGATGGTGACCCAGAATGGGCACAGTCCGGCGGCCGTCAGGTAGATGAAAGCCGCGGAGACGGCTATTTTATCCGCCAGGGGGTCAATGAGCTTGCCGAAGGTGGTGACCTGGTTCAGGCGGCGTGCCAGATAGCCGTCCAGCCAGTCCGTGCACGCGGCCAGCACAAAGACGATCAGCGCGGCCGGATATCCCCAGGGATGTTGGGCCGCCAGGCTGATGACTGCCGTGAAGACGACCACCAACGCGATTCTCGTCAGGGTAATGGTATTCGGCAGATTCAGCATATGCGGATATTAGGGCGCAGATGGAGTTTCGTAGCAAGCGTTTTTTGCATACTCCGGGAATTAATTTTGTCTGAAGGATGGGGAAGAAAAAGGCAGGAGTGAAAAGGGGAAGAAGCTCATGGAAAGCCGCGTTTTTCCGTATTCCGGAGATTTCCGGCGGGAGGGCCGCTTTTTCTTCGTGTGGAACGGAAGAAAAGGGATGGCAGGATGGCGCCTCCTCGCGGAGAAGCGGCTGGAAGGCCGGTAATCCGGGCTTTCTGAAATGCCCGGTTCCGTGCCCTTTGTTTGTTCCAATAGCTCCGGAGAAGGGGCGGCTTTCCGGATCGGATGGAAACCGGGATACAGGAAATGCAGGTTCCGGTTTCCCCGTTTTGGGAAGAACCGTTTATCCGGCAAGGAGTACTGTACGGTCTCCTGTCAGTTGCCGATGAGCTTGCCGAATTCTTCCTCGGAAATGACCGGAACGCCGAGTTTGAGCGCCTTCTCCCGTTTGGAGCCGCCTCCGCTGCCGGCCAGCAGGTAGGAGGTGGATTTGGAAATGGCCCCTGTGGCTTTTCCGCCGTGTTCGGCGATCAACCGCTCAAAGTGGTCCCGCGGCTGGCTGAGCGTGCCGGTGATGACAAAGGTTTTGCCGGACAGGATGCCTGCCGGGATTTCCAGAAGGTTGGCCCTGTATGACTGGGACTGTGGATTGATTCCCAGCCTGTGGAGAACGTCCAGCGTATGATGGCCGGCGGCGGAGGTGAAGAAGCTGTTGAGGGATTTGGCGGCAGCCACCCCTATTTCCGAGCCGTAACTGAGTTTTCCCGTGTTTTTCCGGAGATAGCCCGTTTCCAGATAGGGGCCGGTCAGGGCATCTATTTCATCCGTCAGTTCCTTGTAGCGCTGTTGCGCTTCTTCTGCGGAGAGCGTGCCTTCCCGGACCGCTTTCCGGTTTTCACGGGTGTTGGGGTTGGCCTTGAGCGCCGATTCCACCAGTTCATCCAGGCGGATGATGTCCCGGATGTACGGTGATTCCGCCACATGGTCCAGGTCCGGGTGGGTATCCGCCAGCGCCTTGGCGACCACTTCCCCGATCTGGGGAATGCCGAAGGCGATGAGCCAGCGTTCCAGAGGGAGTTCCCGCGCGTTTTTCAGGGCGTCCAGGGCTTTCTGCGCATTTTTTTCCCCGTAGCGGCGCGGTTCTTCCGCCGTTCCCAGATTGAGGTTGGCAAGCTGTTCCAGCGTCAGGGAGAAAAGGTCCAGCGCGGAGGCGGCCAGGCCGGAGCCCCGCAGGGCCTCCGCTACGGATGAACCGATGCTTTCCACATCCAGCGCGGCGCGGGAGCAGAAGTGGGTGATGCCCGTGACGGCCTGGGCCGGGCAGGTGAAGTTGGTGCAGCGCCATGCTACTTTCCCTTCCTCTTTCATGATGGGGTTGCCGCAGGCGGGACAGAGGCCGCCCGTAGCTTCCAGAATGCTGTACGGCTTTGAGTTTTCCGGCCTCCTGGAGAGGTTTACCTTGAGTACGGCGGGGATGATTTCCCCCGCTTTTTCCACCAGCACGGTGTCACCGATGCGGACGTCCTTGCGGTCGATTTCATCCTGGTTGTGGAGGGTGGCCCGCGCCACCGTGGAGCCGGAGAGCAGCACGGGCCGGAGTTCCGCCACCGGGGTGAGCACGCCCGTGCGCCCCACCTGGACGACGATGTTCAGCAGGGTGGTTTCCTTCTGTTCCGGGGGGAATTTGTAGGCGGCGGCCCAGCGGGGGGCGCGCGCCGTGGCCCCCAGCGCTTCCCGCGTGGCCATGGAACGGATTTTGATGACGGCGCCGTCCGTGCCGTAGGGCAGGGAGTGGCGCCCCCTGTCGATGTCGCGGACGGCCTGGCGGGTGGTTTCCAGCGTGTCCGTATAGTGTACCGGTTCATTGCAGGGAATGCCGCAATGGCGGAGCATGTCCCAGAAGTCTTTTACATCCTTGAGTTCCGGTCCTTCGTAAGCGCCCAGCCCGTGGGCCAGGAAGGCCAGGGGACGCGCCGCCACCTGCCGGGGGTCCAGCTGCTTGAGCGTTCCTGCGGTGGCGTTGCGCGGATTGGCGAAGGCGGCCAGACCTTCCGCGTCCCGCTCTTCATTGAGCTTGGCGAAAGCTTCGTTGGGCATGAAGACTTCTCCGCGCACTTCCAGCACGGCGGGAGCGTTTGCCGGAAGGGTCAGGGGAATGGTGCGGATGGTGCGCACGTTGGCCGTTACGTCGTCCCCCACCTCGCCGTCCCCGCGCGTGGCCGCATAACTCATGCGCCCGTTGCGGTACATGATGGACAGGGCCACGCCGTCGATCTTGGGTTCCACGGAGACGGGAACGGCGTCCGTTCCCAGCGTCCGGACCAGCTTATTGTAGAATTCCACCAATTCCTCGTCCGGAATCAGGGCGTCCCGCTGTTCGAAGATGTCGTCAATGGAGAGCATCGGAACGGCGTGCCTGATCTGATTGAACCCCTGGAGGGGGGCGCCCCCTACGCGCCGCGTGGGGGAATCCGGGTCCGCCAGTTCGGGATGGTCCCGTTCCAGTTTTTCCAGTTCCAGGAAAAGGGCGTCGTACTCCGCGTCGGAGATTTCCGGTTCCGCCTGTTCATAATACAGCCTGTTATGGCGGCGCAGCTCCGAGCGCAGAAATTCCGCGCGCCGGCGCACGGCTTCCTCTTCCGTTCCGTCCTGCCTGCGGCCTGCCAGGGAAAAAAGGTCTTCCTCCATGAAGGGAATGAGTGAAAAAGGTTGCTATTTGCTCAGTTTGATGACGGAACAGGGAGATTTGGAGTGTTCGTGGGCTTTGAACAGGATTTTTCCATCCGCAATGGGCAGGGCGGCATTGTCGCCCAGCAGGACCGCTTTGGTATAGCCTGCCGGCAGGGTGACGGAGACTCCTTCATCGTCCTCATATCCGGTGGCGTCCAGGGGCTGCATGCGGGCGTATTCCGTGCCTTCCGTCAGTTCCTTCATGGTTCCTTCGCTGGGCGGTTCCGCGGGGCCCTTGTCCGGCGGGGGGATCAGGAAAACGAAGATGTCCCCCTGTTCATTGATGGAAGCGGGCTGGTCCAGTTCCGTCCAGGCGCGTGTGCCGTACACGGCTTCCGCATTGAGTTTGAGCCACTGTCCCACGCCGCGCATGGCGGCGGCCACTTTTTCCGGAACGGTGCCGTCCGCCTTCGGGTTGACGTTCAGCAGCAGGTTGCCGCCTTTCGTGACGCATTCCACGAGTTTTTCGATGATGACCTCCGGGGATTTGACATTGGTGTCATAGCGGTTATAGCCCCATTTGTCGCTCACCGTCATGCAGGTTTCCCAGTCCACGCCCGGATAGCCGTGCCGCGGAATGAAGCGTTCCGGCGTGATGTAGTCCCCGCAGCGCAGGTCCAGGGTGCCCGCCTGGTTCTGGTTCAGTCCGGAGTAGGCGTACAGGCGGTTGTTCATGATGACGCCGGGATTGAGAGAGCGTGCCATTTCCATGAGTTCCGGGGCCTTCCAGCCCTTTTCCCCTTCCATGGCCCCTTGGGAGTAGTCCCACCACATGATGTCTATGGGGGCGTAGCTGGTCATCAGTTCCCTCACCTGGGCGTGCAGGTATTTCTGGTAGGCGGCGTGGTCGCGCGGAATGTTCTTTTTTTTGAGCATTTCCGCCTGTCCGGCGGGGTAGCAGAGGTCCGGGCAGATCGTGTTGTCGTAGGACGGGTGGTGCCAGTCGATCACGGAGTGGTACAGGCCTACCTTCAGGCCGCGCTTGCGGCAGGATTCCGCATATTCCCGGACGATGTCCCGGTCGATCTGGCTTTTGGCGTCATAGTCCGTCTGTGCGCTATCGAAGAGGCCGAAACCTTCATGGTGCTTGCTGGTGAGCACTACGTACCGGCAGCCCGCATCCCGGGCCAGCTGGGCCCATTCTTCCGTGACTCCTTCCCGCGGCTTGAAGAGGGGGAGCGCTTCGGAGGCGTACGTGTCCGTATCCACTTCCACGTTTTTCTGAATCCATTCGGAACCGCCGGGCTTGCCCTTCCATTCTCCGGCCAGTCCGGAGTACAGGCCGTAGTGAATGAACATGCCGATGGCGTCCCTCCACCACTTCATGCGCCGGTTGCGTTCCGCTGCGGTTTCCCTGACGGCGGCATGGTTGGAGTCGGCGGCCATGGGCAGTCCCGGAACTGAAGGGGAGAATACATGGTTCCATGGTTCCGCATGGGACCCGGCGGGGGCAGGGGGTGTGCCCCCGTCTGCTTTGTGGATGGAACTTTCCTGTTTTAGTTCCCGCAAAAATCCTTCGTCCAGGGCCAGCGTCGGCTGGCCGTTTTCCCGGACGATTTTGGTGACGGGCTGCTGGGACCAGGCCGGAAATCCCAGGGAAAGAGCCAGTGCGGCGATTGTGGAAATGTTCATGGTTTTGCGGAAAATAGGTGCTGGTTCTGTAAAGGGAAGAGGAAGGCGGCGCAGATCAGACAACGTCCGTGTCCGCGTAACTGCCCAGGATTTTCAGCATGGAACAGTGCTGTTCCAGTTCCTCCAGGGTTTCCCGGAGCGGGGATTCCAGGGCGTGTCCCACGGCGTCTATATGGAAGACGTATTCCCAGTTGATGGCTTTGGAAGGGCGGGATTCAATGCGTATCAGGTTGATGCCGTGCCGCTGGAAGCAGTCGATTACTTCCGCCAGGGTTCCCGGCTTGTGCTGGATGCGGATCAGCAGGGAGGTGCGGTCCCGGCCGCTGGGCCGGGTGTCCTGGCGGCCGATGACGGCAAAGCGCGTGGTGTTGCATGCCTGGTCCTGCACGTCTTCCTCCAGAATGTTCAGGCCGAACAGTTCCGCCGCGAGGGGACAGCCCAGGGAGGCCGCGCCCATGGCGGCGTTTTCCTTGGCCAGGATGCTGGCCTTGGTGGTGGAGGAGGTTTCCACGAGCTCCGCATTCGGGTAACGCCGGAGAATCCAGTCCCGCGTCTGTCCGAGAACTTGGGGATGGGAATAAAGGATGCGGATGTGTTCGCGCGGAATGGCGGCCATCAGGCTGTTGCGGATGTTCAGATTGATCTGGGCGCAGATTTTCAGACTGGAGGTGACAAAGAGGTCCATGACGGCGGTCACGGAGCCTTCCGAGGAGTTTTCTATGGGCACCACGCCGTATTGGGCTTTCCCGCGGTCCACCATGTCAAACACGTCCTTGAAGCTCTGGCAGGGAATAAGCTCGCAGCTTTTTCCGAATTGCTTGAGCGCCGCCTGGTGGCTCCAGGTTCCCTTGGGGCCCAGGTAGGCGATGGTCAGCCCTCCTTCCAGGAAGAAGGAGCAGGAGATGATTTCCCGGTAAATGGCTTGCAGGGAGGATTCCGGGAGAACGCCCGCATTCAGGCGGTTCAGCTTGCCCAGCAGAGCCGTTTCCCGTTCCGGAACGAAGATGGGGGAGTTGTCCGCTTTCTTGATCCGGCCGACTTCATGAACCCATTGGGCACGGGTTTTAAGCAGTTCCACGATTTGGGCGTCCACCTCGTCAATGGCCAGCCTCGCCTTGGTCAGGGCGATGGTCTGTTCGTCCGTTTTTCCGTTTTTCTGCTGCGGGGCGGGGGTGTCCGGAGAGGGGGATTCTCCGTGGTGCGTGTTCTCCATGTCTCTGTGCGGGGTATGCGTTGAAAGTCGGTTCAGGGTAGCGGTTCCCCGTCTGCAAATCAAGTTCAAAGGCCCGGAGCTCCGGCTGCGGATTGATCCTGCCTGGACGAGACGTTTCTAGTAAGTTGAGGACTATTCAACAGGATGAAAATACCATTGTTAATAACTGCCGCGGCCATGATGTTTTTCTGCCGTTTCTTTGAGGAATTGAAGGAAGAGTCGCAGTGTCTTGAAATAAACAGCCGCGGTAAAAGGCCTTTGGCACTCTGCCGTGGGAGCCGCAGTGTTGCTTGTGCGATTGAATGGCTCTGAAAAAGTGGAGGACAGAGTGGTCCGCCTGCGGAAGGGAAGGAGGACGCATATGCACGATCTACGCAGCATGCAGGTTTTTCCAGGGGGGCGTGTTCCTGCATTCCTTGTTGACGTTTTAGTGGATAATTGATAATGAACAATATGATGAAAAAATCTATCAAGATATGTTCACTTGCTCTGGTTTTGGCCGGCTGCGGCGTTGCAGGAACTTTTTCCGTGTATGCCGATGCTCCGGCCGCCAAGGTGGAGGACGCCGCTTCTTCTCCGGTGGGAAAAGCTCTGGAAAAAGCCGATTATCTGACCAAGGACAGGCCGAATACGAAGGCCAGGTATTACCTTTTTCTTTACTCGGCAAGCTGGTGCGGCCCCTGCCGCAGGGAGATGCCCCATGTCGTGCGGACCTACCGTAAGATACGGCAGTCGGACGATGTGGAACTGGTGCTGTTTTCCTGCGACAAGACGGAAGAGGCCGCCAAGGCATGGGCCAAGGAGGAACGGATGAAATTCCCCATCATCAAGCCCAAAAAGGGCAACGGCATTCCCGGTTATGCCCCCGGCGGGACGATTCCGCGCCTGGGCATTGTGGACAATACGGGCAAGCCCGTGATTACCGGACATCCCGCCAAAATTCTGGACGACTGGCGCAAGCACTGCAAGAAAGAGGGAGAAAAGAAGTAAACTTCCGGCTTTTGTTTCCCTTTCTCTGCTGCCTGAAGGAGAGTTTTATTCCCCTTCCAGGTCTTCCGGTACCGGCCTGGTTTCCGGGATGGCTCCGTAAAGACCATTGGGGAAAAGCTGGAGCCAGGGCGTGTATTCTGGAGGCACGGGAGCCTCGAATTCCATGCGTTTTCCCGTGCTCGGGTGGTCGAAGCCCAGCCGCCAGGCGTGGAGCATGAGCCTGCCGGGCTGTGCCTTCTGCCTGGAGGGCTTGGCGTAAATGGGGTCTCCGATCAGGGGATGGCCCAGATGAAGCATATGCACCCGGATCTGGTGTGTTCTGCCCGTGTGCAGGGTGCACAGGACCAGGGCCGAGTCCGTGGCGGGGTCTGCACAAAGCAGGTCGTAGTCCGTGATGGCGGCCTTGCCTGAACCGGGATTGACCACAGCCATTTTCAGGCGGTTGACGGGATGGCGGCCGATGTGCGTGAAGACGGTTCCGGAACTCTGGCGGGGAATTCCCTGGACGACGGCCAGATAGCGCTTTTCCGTGCTGCGCGCCGCGAATTGCCCGGTCAGGGATTGGTGCGCACCGTCGTTTTTGGCAATGACGAGGCATCCCGAAGTGTCCTTGTCCAGACGGTGAACGATGCCGGGGCGCTCCACTCCGCCGATGCCGGAGAGGTCCCCGCAGTGGTGGAGCAGGGCATTCACGATGGTGCCGTCCGGGTTGCCGGCGGCGGGATGCACCACCATGCCGCTTTCCTTGTTGATGACGACCACGTCTTCATCCTCATACAGGATGTCCAGCGGAATGTCCTGGGGCCTGGCCTCCGCCGGTTCCGGCTCTGGGATGTTGACGGAGATGGAGTCTCCGCGGCTGACGGGCGTTTTGGGTTTGGCGGCGGAACCGTTGATCTGTACGTCCCCGCTTTTAATCAGGGCCTGGATTCTGGAGCGGGAGAGTTCCGGCAGGTGGGCGGCCAGGTACTGGTCCAGGCGAATTTTTTTCCGTCGGCGTCGTCCGTGGTCAGGTTCATCATCCGTGGCGTTTGATCAATGGCTGTAGGCGGAGGGAGGCATGTCGATGAAGGCATAATCCAGTCCGTACACGTCTTTGAGCAGTTGTCCCAAGGCCTTGACGCCGAAAGTTTCCGTGAAGTAGTGGCCGCCGAAGACCAGGTTGATGCCCAGTTCGTCAGCCATGGGGATGTTCCAGTGGGAGCCTTCCCCGGTCACGTAGGTGCGGCAGCCAAGCCTGGCGGCCTGGACGAGTTCGTTTCCCGCGCCGCCGGAGCAAATGAAGACGTTCCCGGCCGGGGCTTCCTCCGATTGCGCCCAGAAGGTTTGAACGGGTGCGCCGAGGGCGGATTCCAGCCGTTCCGCCAGCTCCCGGCAGGTGCCGGCGAATTCCCCGCAGACGCCCATGGAAACGCCGTGGTAGTCCAGTCCCTCCCCGGCGGGACGGATGCCGCATGTCTTTGCCAAAAGGGCGTTATTCCCGTAAACCGGATGAACGTCCAGCGGGATGTGGGCGGAGTAAATGGCGAGGTTGCCGTCCATGGCCGCCTTCAGCTTGCGGTAGGAGATGCCCGTGACGGGTTGCATGTCCTGCCAGAAGATGCCGTGATGCAGAATGAGCAGGTCCGCGCCCAGATCCAGGGCCGCATGAATGGTTTTTTCCGAACCGTCCACGGCAACGGCTATTTTTGAAACGGCGCCTTCGTTTTCCAGTTGAAGGCCGTTCAGGGCGCGGGAGGCGTCCGGGATGGAGTCCACGGACAGGGTTTTGTCCAGAAAGGCGGTGATTGCGCTCAGATTGATGCTCATGTGGAGAACGAGGATGTTAATTGTCTTCCGCCAGGGAGGCGCCCAGCAGACGGACGGAGTCCATGTTCAGGATAAAGTAATAGGGCGTCGTGTTGATTTTTCCGTAATAGAACCGGCTGAAGCCGGCTTCTCCCGCAGGGGCTATTTCCATGGAGATGGTTTTTTCCTCCATTTCCGGCTCGGCGGAAAAGGTGATTCCGTCTTTTCCCGTGATTTCCCGGTGCTCCTGCCGGGAGGCATCCTTGTACACCTGAATGACGAGTTTCAGGCGGAAGACCGGTTTTTTCAGGGCTTCGCGCGCCTCAGGATTTGTGTAGGGAAGCCATGAGACTACCTCCATTTTTTCCAGTTCGTCCAGGTAGCGGTTGGCCCGGTTCGGGTTGATGTTCAGTGTTTCGTCCCTGCCGTCCTTGCTGGCCGTCCAGGAGTCGTCCAAGCGGTCGAATTTCAGGACCAGCGCCCCCGGAGCCGATGCGTTCCAGGTGCATTTCCTTGAGATTGTACCTGTTGAAGGACAGGAGGCTCTTCTTTTTCCAGGCGAGCGCGTTCGCCGTAAAGTTTTTCATGTATTCGTTGTCCAGCATGACGACCGTGGGCTTGCCGGACTGGCGGGCGTACCAGGAGCCGTCCGTTCCCTTGGAGAAGAAGACGGTGACCGGGGGGCGCGGCTCTTCATTGGGCTTGGGCAGCAGGGACATCGTGAGCGTCAGGAGCGGGTTGTCCAGGCCGTACACGGCAAGGTCCGTGGCCTTGTCGGAGGCGAATCCGGCCACGTTGCCCGTTTTCACGGTTTTCAGCAGGGAAACGAGGTGGTCCGGGTTGACTTCCTGGTAGCGGGAGCCTTCCGCCGTGTACATCCATGTGGGCTGCTGGCCGGTCTTTTCGTCTCCCTGTACAAAACGGACGATGGTCGGGTAATCCTGGAGACTGCGGCGGATGGAAAGCCCCGTGATTTTGTAGTCTCCGATGTCCGTGAGCTGCTTGGAGCGGAGCAGGTTGAGGTCCAGGGGAATGTTCCGGACGCCGGGAACTTCCTTGTTGCTTCCCGTCGTCTGGGCCAGTTCAAAGACGGCTTTGCGGTCGGAGACGGTGGCTTTCACCAGTTCGGCAAGGTTGCTGTTGTCGGAAGGAGGATAAATGCGGAGAGTGACGGGCTTTTCCTCCACGGCCAGGGATTTTCCGTCTCCGGCAAGGCGCCCCGTGAAGTTCCTGATGGAAACGGAGGTGACCTGGTCGTCCGTCATGTCCGGAACGCTGGTTTCCTCCGGATCATACACGCGCACGGCCGTCAATTTCTGGAGGGTTCCCAGCAGGACGTCCATCATCTGCGGGTCCGTGTCCAGCGGGAGGGGATAGGTGATTTTCCAGGGAGTTCTGGGATCGGGAGAGGGGCGTTCCAAGGCGATGCGCTGCCCCTTGTTGTTGATTTCAATGGAGGCGGGCATCGCCGGATGTATGAGCAGGGGACGATGGTCCCGAAGCTGGCGGATGCCGGACTTGAAGAGGGGCAGGATGTTGCCGGTGCCCACCAGAATGCGTGAGTCGCGGCCGTAAAAGTCCGTCTGCATGTAGGTGGTATCGTCCGTCGTCTGGTTCTCCGTATCGTCCACCAGCCAGGGGGCCGTGGACCCCAGGGTGTAGCGCGCCATGGTGGAGGAACGCCTGCCGTCGGCGCTCATTTCTTTCAGAGTGATGGTGATGGGCGTGGTCTTGACGCCGAATTCCTTCAGGGAGGCGGAGTCAATCTTGTGCAGGGGGAGCGCATCCACGATGCTGGTGGAGTACGTGTACTGGAGGATGGCCGCCGCGGCGCGCGGGTCCATGCGGTCGTCCCACGGTTTTTCACCCCACCATACGCCGTTGGGCCTGCGGCGGAATTCCGCCATGTCTCCGCCGCAGTTGATGCGCATCCAGGAGATTTCGTTCATTTCCTCCTTGGTGTAGGGAAAGAGGCGTTCTCCCGAACTAAAGGCGGTGCGTCCGATGATGCGGGACAGGTTGCCGTCAATGGTCAGCAGCACCGCCGCCCCGATGGCGGCAAGGGTGACGAGGACGAGAAGGATGAAGCGGAGTATGCGCATGTGCTTCCGGTAATGGGGCGTGACGGGTTAATGGCGGCGCGTGTTCCAGATGATCAGGGCTATGAGAAGCGCCAGCAGGGGAAGCCCGATGTTTGTCAGGAGTTCCAGGACGCCGAGGGCGTTACGGTCCAGGTTGAGCTTGACGGTCAGGTCATGCCGGGAGCCCAGACCGCGCAGTTCTTCGCGGTCCGTCATCCATGCGATGAGCGTGCGCACGAAGTCCCGCTGTTCCGGCTTGATCTGCCGGGGCTGGAGCAGGTCCGTATTGCCCAGCAGAACCAGGCGTCCGGTGGTTTTGGTCTGGTTGACGTCTCCGGAATTGCCGCGGATAAGCGCCGCGCCGATCATCAGGGGGCCGGGGTTGTCCTCGTGGGCGTCAAATTGGACAGGGAACTGGTTGTACTTGGTTTCCCCGTAGTATTCCTCCGTGGTCACCAGCAGGGGATACGGCGTGATGCGCTTGTGCTCCATGGAGGCATTGTCCGAGTCCAGAATTAGGGAAATGCTTTCCCCTTCCAGCCCGGTGCTGGAGTTCCAGAATTCCTTCGTGCAGTTCAGTCCCGGTGCAAAGATGGCGTTGATTTCAAATACGGAGCGCTTGTTCCTGTTGCGGAGCATTACCCGGTCGTTCTGGGGGCGCAGCCCCTGTTCCCGGAGGAATCTGTACAGTTGCTTGGGGGTGTCCTGCTGGGGTTCCAGCATGATGAACAAGGCGGCGTTCGGCCTGTCCCAGTATCTTTGCAGGACTTCCGCTTCCTGGGGAGTCAGATCGTATTTGGAGCCGACGATCATGAATCCGGCGGCATCCTCCGGAATTTCCTGCAGGCCGCCCAGGCGAATGGGGACAAGCTGAAGGTTGACGGAGCGGCAGAGACGGGAAAGGGTGGTGAAGATGCTTTCCTCATTGCTGTTGCTCATGGCTTCGTTGAAGTTGCTCTTGTCCGCCGCGATATACATTTTGCGGGGTTCCCGTTGGCGGCTCCGAAGATGCCCGCCGTCATCATGTCCTCAATCTGAAGGGCCACGGCTTTCATGCTCTTGCCGTCCGGTCCGGGAGCGTACACGATGAAGGAGTCTCCGGAGAGGATGCGCACATGGGCGGCGTCCGGCTGGTAGTTGCCTGCGGAGTCCTTGAGGGCCACTTCCGTGTCTTCCCGGGCGTCAATGACTACCTGGTTTTTCCGGAATTCAACGCCGTAAATCATGGAAATCTCACGGGCCTTGTTCGGCTGGCGCAGGGGGTCCACGTAGTCCACCACCACTTTGCCGTTGGAATAGCGTTCGTATTCCTCAAGCAGGGAGCGCATGCGGGTATAGTTCTGCGTGGTGCGCAGGAAGGCGAAGGTGATTTTAATGGGAGTTTTACGGTTCTGGATTTCCGGGGACTGGAGCATGTTGATGCTCTGCTGGGAAATGTCATAGCGCTGGTCTTCCGTAAGGTCCCGGCGGTAGTATTCGTGGCAGCCCACGTAGTTCAGGCAGATGACGATGATGCACAGCAGGAAGAGCTTGATCCACGTCATCCAAGGGCGCCTGACCTTGCGGGCGGCAGGCCGGTTTTCTCCTGGGGCGCCGGGGCGGTGTTGCTGGTGTTTCACTCATAGATGGAGATGGAAAGGGGTGAAAAGGCAGGAGGGCGGTCAATGTTTCCAGCGGCGGTGGTCGATGATGCGTATGGAGACGGCCAGCGTCAGGACGGTCATGGTCAGGTAAAAGACAAGGGGGCGTGTCAACGAGCCCGGCTGAGAAACGGTCCAGGTGTTCCGAACAGGAGATGTAGTGGAAGATGCCCGCCGCGGGGAATTCCCCCCAGACCACCGGAATCAGGCCCATGAAGAAGATCAGCACCAGCAGGCCGATGGTGATGATGCCGGAGATGATCTGGCTGCCCGTGAGGGAGGAGGCAAAGATACCGATGGAGGTGAACCATGCCCCTATCAGCAGCAGGATGGCGTATGCTCCGGCCCAGTCCGCCAGACGGTAGGGCAGGGCCATGCCGGCGTCATATCCGTAAGCCCACTGCACGATCAGGTTGGACCAGTCTGCGAGCAGCGGGTACAGCAGCATGGGCAGCCACAGGATGATGTAAAAGACATAGGCGGAAAAGTATTTGCCCAGAACGACCTGCCAGGTTTTGACGGGAGCGGTGAGCAGGGATTCCAGCGTGCCCGTCTTCTCTTCTTCCGCCAGGGAACGCATGGTGATCAGCGGGAAGATGAACAGGAAGTAGAACCAGAACATGGGAGAATGCAGGATGAAGAACAGAATGCCTTCCTTCTGCGGGGCCAGTTGGAACGCTTTGAGCGTGCCGGACAGGGAGACGCTTTGCAGGGCCACGATGAAGGCCAGGATGACCCAGCCGTAGGGGGTCATCAGATAGCTTCTGAGTTCTTTTCTGAAGATGGTAAGTACCGGTGACATGAGAGGAAAAGGGGTGCTGGTTGAGGGGAAGAGGGGGAAAACGGTCGGACTAGTCTTTACGGGTCATTTCCACGAATACTTCTTCCAGAGTGGGAGTATGGCGGTAGATGTGGCGCAGGGGGCAGCCCTGTTCCGCCAGGAGCCGGGCGGCTTTTTCACGGGTGTCCGTTCCGGCTTCCGCGCGCACGGTAAGCGTGTGCCATCCGTCGGCGTCCGTGCCTTCATGGATCACTTTCTTGACGTGTTCCATGGCTTCCAGCTTTTCTGTGACCAGGGAGAGGTCCCCGCGGAATTCCAGAGTGATTTTTCCGGCGGCGCGGAGGTTGGCCGTCAGGTTGGAGGGGGTGTCCGCCGCCTTGATCGTGCCCTGGTCAATGATGATGACTTTGTTGCAGATCATTTCCACTTCACTGAGGATGTGGGTGGAGAGAATGATGGTGTGGTTTTCCGCCAGTCCCTTGATCAGTTCCCGTATCTGGCGGATCTGGTTGGGGTCCAGTCCGTTGGTGGGTTCGTCCAGAATCAGCAGGTCCGGCTCGCCCAGCAGGGCGTCCGCGAGGCCTACGCGCTGGCGGTAGCCCTTGGAGAGGGTGCGGATCATCTTGCGGCGCACGGGGTCCAGCCCGCACTGTTCCACCACCTTGGAGACGGACGGCCATATCTGCTTGGAGGAGATGCCTTTTAAGGCGTGCACGGAATTTCAGGTATTCCGTCACGCGCTGGTCGTCGTAAAAGCGGGACGTGCTCCGGCAGGTAGCCCAGGTGCTTGCGGGCGTTCAGAGGGTCTTTTACAATGTCGAATCCCGCGATGGAGGCTGTTCCGGAGGTAGGGGGAAGATAGCCGGTGAGCATGCGCAGAGTTGTTGTCTTGCCTGCGCCGTTCGGTCCGAGAAAACCTACAATCTCTCCCTTTTCAATAGTGAAGGAGGCATTTTTAACCGCTTGAAAGCGGCCGAACTCTTTGGAAAGCTGGTCGGCGTGAATCATAGAATCAGTGGGAACAGGGTGATTCTAATCCAAACCGCCGCAGCCTCAAGCTAATTCTCCCATTTGATCATGGAGCCGGATGCGGTGCCGGCGGGAAGGGGAGGGGAACGGCGCAAGGGATTGGAATTTCCCTGAGGCGTCGGAGAAGGAGGGGCGGAAATCAACCCTGGAGGTCTTCCTCCAGCCGGAGTACGATATCGCGGACGCGGACGTCGTTTTCCATGCGGGAGGCTACGAGCTTGTTGGCATGAATGACGGTGCCGTGGTCACGGCCGCCGAACGCGTTGCCGATGTCCTTCAGGGAACATTCCGTCAGGCGGCGGCTCAGGTACATGGCTATCTGGCGGGGGAAGGCAATGCTGTTCGGCCGGCGTTTTCCGGTCAGGTCGCTCACTTTCAGTTCATAAAAGTCCGCCACACGTTTCTGGATGGTTTCCACAGAGAGGACGCGGCTGGTTTCCTCCCGGAGGATATCGCGCAGGAGCTGTTCGATCTTGGAGATGTCCGGCATGTCTCCGGACAGGGAAGTAAATGTGGCTACGCGGAGCAGGGCTCCTTCCAGTCGGCGCACGCTTTTCTGGATGCGGCTGGCGAGGAATTCCAGAATCTCGTCGGATACGTTCATTCCGGCACGGTCGCGCTTGCTCCGCAGGATTTCCAGCCGGTCTTCGTCTCCGGGCAGGGTCAGTTCCACCGTCAGGCCGGATTCCAGCCGGGCGGCCAGGCGGACGTCCAGGTTGGAAATGTCGCAGGCGGCGGCATCGGCGCAAAGCACGATGGTCTTGTGGGCATGGAACAGGGCGTCAAACGTATGCAGGAATTCTTCCACCGTTTTTTCCTTGCCGGAAATGAACTGCACGTCGTCCACCAGCAGAACGTCCGCCTTGCGGTATTTGCGGCGCAGTTTGGCAAAGCTCTGGCCGTTTTGGGTGCGGGAAGCGTCAATGAATTCATTCGCGAATTGTTCACCCGTCACGTACACCACGTTTGTGGAGGATTCCTGACGGAGAACTTCATGGCCGATGGCTTGCAGAAGATGGGTTTTTCCTACGCCGGATTTTCCGTATAAAAAGAGGGGGTTGAAGAGGGGGCGCTCCGACTGGGCGGCGGAAATGGCCGCCTGGTACGCAAACCTGCTGTCTTCATACATCACGAAGGAGTCAAACGTGTACAAATCATTCAATGCGGCCCTGGCTCCCTGGGGGCGTGCCTTTTTGGCGGTACGGGCCTGGGATTCGTCCGGCTGGGCGGTTTTTTTGCGTGCGGAGGATTTCTGTGCCGGCGCGTCCGTTTCCTGTTCGGAAGCCACCTCGTCCGCGCAGACAAATTTTACATTGCGTTCCCCTCCCAGAGCCAGCATGGCCGCCTGTTTCAGTTCCGGCGTGTAGCTGTTTTCCACCCACAGGGCGGCCATCGGATCATCGCATACCAGCGTCAGGGTTTTTCCGGAGTCTTCCAGCAGGGAAAATTTGGGGAACCACAGCCCGTAAACCTCCGGGGACATGATCGTTTGAAGGGCTCCTGTGATTTTGGTCCATGCTGCTGGCAATTCGGATGAAGGGGTCATTGTTATGAAAATGATGAAGTTGTTTGGTTGTAAAGCCTATATGGGCTTTTCCCGTCTGGCTGCGAGACCGGACGCGGATAGAACATGACAGTTCATCCGTATCCGTGAAAACTCGCGGCGTCTATCGGAATGGAGAAGGCGAACTCGTCCGCCTCCAGCTCGACATCCCGGCTGACGGGAGCGCCAAATTACTGATTTGCGGCAAGAGAAAAAACATCTTTTTGAATCTTCATGAGTCATCGTTCCACCGCTTCAAGTTCCACGGGGGTTCCACATCAAAGAATTTTTTAGTCTTGATTCGATCAATAATTTAGTCCTCCTGAGTATATTTCTTTGAAACGTATATTACCTTTTTATTATCAATGATTTACTTTGTTGTTTGGGCCTAATGTGACGAAAAGGAAACAATTACGAACGGGCTTATCAAGCACTTACACGAACCGTAGCATGCCGGAATCCGGCATGCTACGGAAGAGGTACGGCGACGTGGTTGACAAGAGCCGGCCGGAAATCTAACGTGGCCCCATGATGAAACATGCGGATAATCCTGAAGAACGGCCTCAACCCCTTTTCCGTGGCAAATTTCTGGAATTGGTCAAGGAGGGCAGATGGGAATATGTACGCAGGGTAAACGCCAACGGAGCCGTCATGGTGATTGCGGTGACGGAAGAGGGAGAATTGCTGCTGGTGGAGGAGTACCGTTTTCCCCTGCATGCGCTTACCATCGGGCTGCCTGCCGGGCTTTCCGGGGACGGCGGAGAGGAAAGCACCTTGGAATCCGCGCGCAGGGAGCTGGAAGAGGAAACCGGATACAGCGCTTCCTCCTGGACCTATCTGTTTACCGGGCCTTCCTCCCCCGGACTGACGACGGAAATGGTATCCTTTTATCTGGCGGACGGACTTCGGCAGGTAGCGGAAGGAGGAGGGGTGGACAATGAGGATATTACCGTACACCGGATTCCTCTTTTTTTGGTGCACGACTGGCTGATGGACCAGACAGGACAGGGAAAGGTGGTGGACCCGAAAATTTTCATGGGACTTTATTTTCTGTTCCGCCGGTTTAACGGCTCCGACAGGGAAGAAGGATGATCCAGCCGGGAAGGCGCCGGACAGCATGGCGGCCTCCGTGTCCCGGCAGGTTGATGGACGGCGGGGGAACTATCCTGTTCAGCATCAAAAGTTTCTGTGCGTGATGAAGGGCTCCGGCGTCATAAAATATGCCGGTCCCATAAAAACTTCTGGACATTCTTTCCGTTTCGGGCTAAATATCTCCCCGCCTTACGGCACCAACCACTACATGGCAGGGTAGCTCAGTGGTAGAGCAGAGGACTCATAAGCCTTTGGTCGGGTGTTCAAATCACCTCCCTGCTACCAGTTTTGCAAACACCCCGGAACCGCTTGGTTCCGGGGTGTTTTAGCAGGTAATTGCCGGAATGGTAGAGAGTGGCAGAGAGAGTCGGTAAGAGGAATGGAAGTCCTGGCAGATTTACTTCAGCCTCAATCCGAAGACTCCGGATTTGCGGCCGCTGAGTTCCAGGGCACGGAGACGTTCCGGGGGAAGGCTGTCGCGGGAGAATTCCGCATAGTGCATGCGGTCCCGGAAGTAGTGGACGGCGCTTTGAGACAGGGCGAAGATGAAGTTCATGCCCATTTCCTCCGCCTTTTTTCTGGCAAATTCACAGAGCGTGCGGCCGTATCCACGGCCTTCATGGCGGTGCTTGATGTACAGGCAGCCGAGTTCCGCGCTGCGGTGTTCCGGATAAGGGTACACGGCCACGCAGCCCACGATGCTGTCATCCAGCGTCAGGACGTAGTAGTCGTCGATTTTCGCGGCTATATCCTCATAGTTGCGGTCCACCAGTTTGGAGTCCACGACGGAACGGGCGATCATGGACAGAAGTTCCGGGATGTCCTCTTCTTTCAGGGGACGTATTTCCCGGTAGGAGTCCGTGTGGACCATCGTGCCCACGCCTTCTTCCGAGAAGAGTTCCTCCACCAGCACGCCGCGCATCTTGCCGTCCAGCAGGTGCACGCGGGGAATGCCGGCGCGGCAGGCTTCCGCGGCCTGGTCCAGCAGTTCCCTGTGCGTCAGTTCGCCGGATAGTCCGGCAACCTCCGATTCCAGAATGGCGGCGATGGGGTGGCCGTCCCGGGAAGGGACCTTGTGGTCGTTGAGCAGGGCAATGTATTTGGAGGCGCCCAGCGTGTACGCCAGATGAATGGAGTCCGTATCAAAGGAGCCCGTGCGCCCGGAGGCTACGACGGGTATCTGATGGCGCCCCAGGATTTCCCGGACGCGCTCGCGGACAAGCTGGCCGCCCTTCAGCGGGGCTTCCACCAGGGCGGAGCGCATTTCACAGACGCGGGTATGTTCGTATAGGGCGGAAGCATCCAGCCCTTCTGCAATCAGGATGGGCTTCACCCCTATTTCCTGCAATGCGTCCAGGTCCAGCAGGGCATCCACCAGTTCCTCCGAGTTCACCAGGGGCTGTTCCACATGTACGGCAAAGATTTTGCCCCTGAAGTAGGGGACATACTCCAGTACGGAACGGACGTTGGTTGATTTATTGGGAGGAAGCGTGGTCAAGGAGTGCGTCAAAAGTTTGAAGGCGGAGGAAAGGGCCGTCAAGCCCGTTTCCTCCGCCCGAAGACAGGATGGTTGTTTAGAATGTGCGGGTTTCCGCGGAGTCCCGGTTGTCCATGGTTTCCGCGAAGTCCTGGGAGTCAAGCGTGACGGCGATTTCCTCATCGTCGGAGACGGGAGCGGAAGCCGGTACGGGTGCGGTTTCTTCCTTGCGGAGGACGACGCTGACCTTGCGCTTGGGCATCACCAGTCTGGGTTCCGGAGCCGCAGGCTGATAGCCTTCACCGATGGTGGTGGCATCGGAGATGGCGGCGGGGGCAGATTCCTGTTCCGGCTGCTGCGCCGCCTGCTGTTCGCGAGCCCTGGATACCTGTTCACGCAGGGCGGAGAGCAGGTCCGTCGGCATGCCGTCGAATCCAATTTCCGGGAGGCTGGCTCCGTTTTCCTGCCCGTCGTCGGAGGTCTCGAACTGGGGCAGGCTGGCCAGGAAGTCTTCAAAGGCATCCAGGTTGGTAGTGCTCTTGAAGAGGTTGCCGATGGCTTCGCTCTTGATGCTGTCCATCAGGGTGACGAAGAGGTCATAGGCTTCCGACTTGTATTCCACGAGCGGGTCTTTCTGGCCCTGGGCGCGGAGGCGGACGCCTTCCCGGAGGGAGTCCATGTTGTACAAATGCTCCTGCCACAGCTTGTCAATGGCCCCCAGGATGATCTGGCGTTCCATGTGGTCCAGGTATTCCGGACGTTCGCGGGAGGCTTTGTCTTCATACGTGGCCTTTACCTTGTCGATCAGGAAGGCGATGGTTTCGTCCAGCGGGCGGTCTTCCAGCTTGGCGGCATCCGCCGTGAGGCCCAGCGGGAAGGAGGAGTTCATCCAGGCAAGCAGTTCGTCGGGATGGGTAATGCCCTCTGCGTCCGGGTCAAGGAATTCGTGGGCGCGGGTGGCGATTACTTCCTCCAGCACGTCGTAGATCATTTCACGCGGGTTTTCCGTGGAGAGTACTTCATTGCGGTAACCGTACACGATTTCGCGCTGCTTGTTCATCACGTCGTCATAGTCCAGCACGTGCTTGCGCCACATGTAGTTGCGCTGTTCCACCCGCTTCTGGGCGGATTCCACGGATTTGTTCAGGAAGCTGTGTTCCAGGGCTTCGCCGTCGGCCACACCGAGGCGTTCCATCATTTTGGTCATGCGTTCCGCCGCGCCGAAGTTGCGCATCAGGTCGTCTTCAAAGGAGATGAAGAACTGAGAAGCGCCGGGGTCGCCCTGGCGGGAGCAGCGGCCGCGCAGCTGGCGGTCGATGCGCCGGGATTCGTGGCGTTCCGTACCCAGTACGAAGAGGCCGCCCAGGTCCGCCACGCCTTCTCCCAGCTTGATGTCCGTACCGCGTCCGGCCATGTTCGTGGAGACCGTAACGGCTCCGCGCTTGCCGGCCAGCGACACGATTTCGGCTTCACGCTGGTGGTTTTTGGCGTTCAGCACTTCATGGGGGATTTTGGCCCTCTTGAGCATGCGGGAGAGGGTTTCGGAGGCGTCCACGCTGGCCGTGCCGATCAGGATGGGCTGGCCCTTGCCGTGGAGTTCCTGGATTTTGTTGATGACGGCGTTGAATTTCTCGCGGCGGGATTTGAAGATGAGGTCGTTCTGGTCCTTCCGAATGCAGGGGCGGTTAGTCGGGATGGGAAGTACGTCCAATTTGTAAATGTCGTGGAATTCCGCGGCTTCCGTTTCCGCCGTGCCGGTCATGCCCGCCAGTTTTTTGTACAGGCGGAAGTAGTTCTGGATGGTGATGGTGGCGTAGGTCTGGTTTTCGCGTTCCACTTCCACGCCTTCCTTGGCTTCCACGGCCTGGTGCAGGCCGTCGCTCCAGCGGCGTCCCGGCATTTCACGGCCCGTGTTCTGGTCGATGATGATGACCTTGTCGTCCTTGACGACGTATTCCACGTCTTTTTCGTAAATGCAGTAGGCCTTGAGAAGCTGGGAGGTGGTGTGCAGGCGGGCGCCCGTTTCATCCAGCTTTTTGGTGAGTTCGTTTTTAAGGCGGAGCTTGTCTTTTTCCGTCAGGCGGGGATTTTCATCCATTTCCGCAAAGGCGGTGCCGAGGTCCGGGAGAACGAAGTCTTCCGGGTGTCCGGGGGAGATGATTTCACGGCCTTTTTCCATCAGGTCCGCGTCATGGGTTTTTTCATCCACGGTGAAGTACATTTCCTCCTTCAGCTTGTAGAGTTCCTTCTTGCGGGTGTCCTGGTAAAGGGTCAGTTCGTATTTTTCCACGATGCGGCGGAGTTCCGGGTCCTGCATGGCGCGCATGAAAGCGCGGTGGCGGGGCTGGCCCATTTTCACCTTGAACAGGTTGCGTCCCACTTCTTCCGTCCTGCCTTCTTCCTGGGCTTTCAGGGCCTGGGTCATGAGTTCGTTGCAGAGGTCGGTCTGAGCCTTCACCACGCGTTCGATGGAGGGGCGCAGGTTGTCGTACTGCTGTTCACGGGTAACGACGGCGGGGCCGGAGATGATGAGCGGCGTACGGGCTTCGTCAATGAGGATGGAGTCCACTTCGTCCACGATGGCGAAGTAGTGGCCCCTCTGCACCTGCTCTGATTTGGACGTGGCCATGCCGTTGTCGCGCAGGTAGTCGAAGCCGAATTCGGCATTGGTGCCGTAGGTGATGTCGCAGGCGTATTGTTCGCGGCGCAGCTGGGAAGGCATCATGCTCTGGATGCAGCCGACCGTCAGCCCCAGGAACTGGAAGAGCATGCCCATCCATTCGGAGTCGCGGCGCGCCAGGTAGTCGTTCACCGTTACCACGTGCACCCCCATGCCGGTTAGGGCGTTGAGATAGACGGGAAGGGTGGCGACGAGGGTTTTGCCTTCGCCCGTGGCCATTTCCGCGATGTAGCCGCGGTGCAGGGCGATGCCGCCGAGCAGCTGGACGTCAAAGTGGATCATGTCCCAGAGCTGTCTTTGTCCGCAGATTTCCCGTTCTTCTCCGCAGAGCAGGCGGGCGCCGTGCTTGACGGCGGCAAACGCTTCCGGAAGGATCTGGTTGAGGTAGCGTTCCCGGAGTTTGTCGAACTGGGGCGTGATGTTGTTCCAGGCGGCCTTGCCTTCTTCAATGGAGGCCGGGTGGCTTCCACCGTGGGGAGGGCGGCGATTCGTTTTTCAGGGATTCAAAGCGGGCATTCAGCCGGGAGGCGATGCTTTCCAGCTCTTCTTTGGGCGCGGCTTCCACGATGCGCACGGGCGGCAGGTCCATGGGGAGGAAGCGATGCAGGTAGCTCTGCCATTCCTTTGTTTTTTCAAGCAGGAAGTCCTGTCCCTTGCCGTTCCATGATTCCTCAATGGAGACGATTTGTTCCACAATGGGGCGCAGGCGGCGCACTTCACGCTGGTTTTTGGTACCGACAATCTTGGTTAGAATCCACTTAATCATCTTTGTCTTGTTGAAAATTGACGAGGTAGAGGCGCTTTCAGCGATCTAAGAATCGAAAAATACTAGCGGGTGCGGAAGGAAATGCAAGCACGGCCCGCGATTTGGGCCAATCATGACGTGATCGGTTCATTTTTGAATGACATGCCGGGGCGTTGGACCTGATTTTCCTTGCATCCTTATTTTCCCTGCAAGATGTTATAGGAGAAAGGAGAGAACGTTTTATGCCTCATGTTTTCCACAAACTTCCCTGCTGGGTTCCCATGGCCCTCGCCTGTACGCTGGCGGGATGCTGCCATGAGGACGGAACCGTGTGCAAGGACGATATTCATTTGATATCCGGGGAAATTAATGAAGAAGGGAATATTTCCCTTCATTTTGACTTGAATACCCAGTATCAGGGAGACTTGTACGTGGAGATGCAGCCGGAAGGCGATGAGGTCAACGTGTTCCTCTACACCCGGCCTGCGGGCAGAACTTCCGGAAAGCTGCTCTATGCGGGCGGTTATCAGCTGGTCATTCCCTGGCCGGAGAATGCCGCCTCCGTGGAGGTCAACCTCTGCGGCATGAAGCTGGACACATGGACAAAGGAGTAAAGAGCGGCAGCGGAGGCACGGCGATGTTCAACGGCCGGTCGGCTTGTTGCGGGCAAGATGGATGAGCCAGGTGCAGAGCAGGGTGAACCAGCCGAAAAGCAGGAAAAGAGGAATGGTGACCAGATATTCCGTGCCGGTGACGGGTTTTTCCTTGTTGCGGGACCGTAGCCAGTAATAGATGGCCATGGGGAGGATGCTCCAGAACAGGAGCAGGAAATTTCGGGAGCTCCAAGTCGGAATAAGGTTAAAGCAGGCTGGTCCATGAAAGGGTGGAAGGGGACGTTTCCAGAATAATTTTTCCTGAGGGAATACAAGGGAAAAAGGCAGAGGAAATAAAGGAAGCAACGGGAAACCCGCAGGGCGAATGAATTCGGAATCATGACATGTAACATCATTGGAATGATTCCAAATTGATGATATTATCCGCCCATGAGTCATTGCGATGATGGGCGCATACGCATCCGGGGCGCCCGCGAGCATAATTTGCAGAATGTGGATGTGGATATTCCCCTGGGGCGTTTGACGGTGGTGACGGGGCCCTCCGGGTCCGGAAAGACAAGCCTGGCCATGCATACGCTGTACGCGGAAGGGCAACGGCGGTATATGGAAACCTTTTCCCCCTACGTGCGCCAGTTCATGGACCGCATGGACAAGCCGGACGTGGATGCCGTGGAGAATATTCTTCCGGCGATTGCGCTGCACCAGCGCAATTCCGTCAGGACTTCCCGCTCTACCGTGGGAACGATGACGGGACTGAACGATTACTGGAAGTTCGTCTTCGCCCGGCTGGCGTCCGGATTTGATCCGGAGACGGGCCGGGAGATTAGGCCGGAGACGCCCGGTTCCATCGACGAAAAGCTGAACGCGGAACTGCCTCCGGGCACGGAGCTGATGATTTGCCTGGAGGTGCCCCGTACGGAGTCTATTGATCTTCCCACGCTCAAGATGAACCTGGTGGCCCAGGGGTATTTGCGCGTTTTCGCGCATGGGGAGATGCTGCGGCTGGAGGACGATGGCTGGTCCCTGCCGGAAGGCGAATCCCTGCTGGTGATTCAGGACCGTGTTCGGCTGAATGAGGAACAGAGGGAACGCCGTCTGGAGGCTCTGGAAACGGCCATGCGCCTGGGCGGCGGGGTGGCCCACGTGGTCCCGCGCGTGGACGGAATTTGGCTGCCGGCCATGAAGTTCCGCGGAGACTGGTATCCGCTCATGGAGCCGCGGCCCGGCCTGTTTTCCTTCAATTCCCCCCTGGGCGCCTGTCCGGAATGCCGCGGCTACGGCCGCGTGATTACGGTGGATTACAACCGCTGCATCAAGCCGGAATTGAGTGTCAGGGACGGGGCCATCCATATTTTCGAGGGAGAGGGCAAGGTCTTCTCCGAATGCAAGAAGGACCTGATGCGCGCCTGGCGCAAGAGCTCCCGGCAGGTGCGTCTGGACGTGCCCTGGAAGGATTTGAAGCAGTGGGAACGGGACTGGCTGATGTATGGCGACGGCAGTGACCCGGATGAAATGTACGAACGCGGACTGTGGTACGGCATCGCTGGATTTTTCAAGTATCTGGAGAGCCGGACGCACAAGATGCACGTCAGGGTATATTTGAGCCGCTTCCGGGTTTATCAGGAATGCCCGTCCTGCCATGGACGGCGCCTGAGGCCGGAGGCCCTCCAGTTCAAGCTGGGTGGCAAAAGCCTGCCGGATCTGTTCTGCATGCCCATGGATGAGTTGCTGGCTTGGGTGGACAAGCACGTGACGCCGCGTTCCCATGAAGACCCCGGCCTGAAGCATGCCGTGGCGGAATTGCGGAGCCGCCTGGAGTATCTTAATGAAGTGGGCCTGGGTTACCTGAGTTCCGACCGCGCCACGCGCACCCTTTCGGGTGGGGAGATCGAGCGCGTCAGCCTGACTACCTGCTTGGGGGCCTCTCTGACGGATACGCTGTTCGTGCTGGATGAACCGACCGTGGGCCTGCATCCCAGGGACACCTCCCGCCTGATTTCCGCCATGAACCGCCTCAAGACACGGGGAAATACATTGGTGGTTGTGGAGCACGAGGAAGCCGTGATGCGCGCCGCCGACTGTCTGGTGGACATGGGCCCCGGCTCCGGCCGCGAAGGGGGGCGCCTAGTGTATTCCGGCGCTCCGGACTGTATTGCGGAGGTGCCGGAATCCCTGACGGGGGCGTTCCTGTCCGGCAGGCGGCGCATCGCCATTCCGCAGAAGAGGCGCAAGCCCGGAAAGTTTTTGCAGATTTCCGGCGCTACCCGGCACAACCTGAAGAAACTGAACGTAAATATTCCTCTGGGCGTGTTCGCCTGCCTGACGGGCGTCAGCGGTTCCGGCAAGAGTACGCTGGCACACGACGTGGTGTATTTGAACGCGCTGGTGGCCAAGGGCGGCGTGTGCGAGGAGGAGCCTGCACACGTGAAGTCCGTCAAGGGCTGGGAGCTGCTTGATGAAGTGGTGATGGTGGACCAGAGCCCCATCGTGCGCACACCCCGTTCCACTCCTGCCGTGTATTCCGGCGTGTTTGAGGAAATCCGCACCCTGTTTGCGGATACGGAAACGGCCCGCGCCCGCGGGATGAAGCCGGGATTCTTTTCCTTCAACAGCGGCGACGGGCGCTGTCCCCGCTGCATGGGGATGGGCAGCGAGAAGGTGGAGATGCAGTTTCTTTCAGACATTTTCGTCCAGTGTCCCCTGTGCCACGGTGCCCGCTACGGGAACGAGGTATTGAGCGTGTACCGCGACGGCAGGAATATTGCCGACGTTCTGGGCATGACCGTGACGGCCGCCCTGAAATACTTCGGCGGGGAAAAGGGTGCGCGTGCCAGACGCATTGCGGAAAAGCTGGGCGTGCTCCGGCGCGTGGGGCTGGGCCACCTGACGCTGGGACAGCCGCTGAATACGCTGTCCGGCGGGGAGAACCAGCGCCTGAAGCTGGCCAAGATACTGCTGGACCAGATGGGCTCCGGCAAAAACAATCCCAAGATGCTGATTCTGGACGAGCCGGGAACGGGGCTGCATTTTGCCGATATTGAAGTGCTGCTGGCCGTTTTCCGGGAGCTGGTGGAGCAGGGGCATACCCTGCTGGTGATTGAGCACAACCCGGAGTTTATCAAGTCCGCGGATTACGTGATTGACCTGGGGCCGGAAGGCGGAGCGGGCGGCGGCCATGTGGTTGCGGCCGGGACGCCGGAGGAAATCGTGGCGGGCGGCAAGGGCTACACGGGCAAGTACCTCAAGGACGTGCTCGAAGGCCTTCCCTCCGTTTACGATCCGCAGGACGCCGCCATGCCGGATTCCGCGGATATGGATATTCCGGCAGGGCGTCATGGCCCTGCGGGGGGCGCGGCACCACAACCTGAAGAACGTGGATCTGGACGTGCCTCGCGGAGAAATGACCGTGCTGACCGGCTTGTCCGGGTCGGGAAAAAGCTCCCTGGCCTTCGATATCTTTTTTGCGGAAGGGCAGAGGCGTTTCATGGACGTCATGTCACCGTATGCCCGACAGTTTACCGAGCAACTGGAAAGTCCGGACATTGACCGCCTTACGGGCCTGCCGCCCACGGTGGCCATTGAGCAGAACATGTCCCGCGGCGGTACCAAGTCCACGGTGGGGACGGTTACGGAAATCTGGCAGTTCCTGCGCCTGTTGTATTCCAAGTTGGGGCAGGCCTATTGCCCGAAGTGCGGAGTGCCGGTAGGCAAGCGTTCGGAATCGGAAGTGGTGGAACTCGTTTCCCGGCAGTTGAAAAAGCATGGCAGTCTGGCCCTGCTGGCGCCCCTGGTGCGCGGGCGCAAAGGGCATTACGCCGATCTGGCGCGCTGGGCGGAAGGCAAAGGGTATGAAGAATTGTGGGTGGACGGAGGCCTGGTGCCGCTGAGCGGCTTTCAGCCCCTGGACCGTTATTCCAGCCACGATCTGGACCTGGTGATGAGCCGTCCGGAAAGTTCCTGGACCCCGGATGAAGTGGCGCAGGCGGTTCACGCCGCGCTGGACATGGGGGAAGGCTTCCTGCAGGTACTTCCTCCCCGTTCCTCCTCCCCGGAATTGATGGGCGTGAAGCTGGCTTGCGCCTCCTGCGGCCAGTCCTTCCCGGAACTGGAGCCGTACACGTTTTCCTTCAATTCTCCCCGCGGCTGGTGTCCCGTCTGCCGGGGGCACGGCGTGGTGGGCAAGCGCAAGATGAAGGAAGACCAGGCCCAGTCCCTGCTGGAAGCGGAGTTGAAATACGACAAGGAGCTTGCCAAGCAGGTGGATGACGAAAAGGAGGTAAAAACATGCCCTGCCTGCCGCGGCGTGCGCCTGAATGAATTTGCCCGTGCCGTCAGGCTGCAGGGCGTGACGCCTGGCGAGCTTGCCTCATTGCCGGCCATGGAGGCCGCCAAACTGGTGGAGGGCTGGAAGTTTGAACGTGAAGAAGCCCTGATCGCCCGGGACGTAGTTGCGGAAGTGACGCAGCGACTCGGCTTCCTCCAGCGCGTGGGGCTGGGGTACCTGTCCCTGGACCGCAGTGCGACGACGCTTTCCGGCGGGGAGACGCAGCGCATCCGCCTGGCCTCCCAGCTTGGCTCTCATCTCCGGGGCGTACTGTACGTTTTGGATGAACCCACGATCGGGCTGCACCCGCGCGACAACGAACTGCTTCTGGGTACGCTGGATGAACTCAAGCGCCGGGGGAACACCCTGTTGGTGGTGGAACATGACGAGGACACGATGAAGCGTGCGGACCGCATTGTGGACATGGGTCCCGGAGCGGGCGTCCACGGTGGGCGCGTTATGGCCCAGGGGACTTTTGAGGAACTGGCGGAAATGCCGGATTCCGTCACCGGGCTGGCCCTGCACCACAAGCCGCACCATCCGTACCGCGGCAAGCGCCGCCGGATACCTGCCCGCAAGGATGAAACCGCGTGGCTCCGGGTGGAGGGCTGCTGCCTGCATAACCTGAAGAGTGTGGACGTGGCTATTCCCAAGGGGCGTCTTACCGTGCTGACCGGCGTTTCCGGAGCGGGAAAGACCTCCCTGATGACTGGGACCATCCGTCTGGCGGCGCGCCAGGCGCTGGGGGACAAACTGACCCGTGAGCAGAAGAAGCTGTGGAAAACCTCCTCCGGCTTTGACTCCATCCGTATGGTGTACGGCGTGGACCAGAGTCCCATCGGCAAAACTCCCCGTTCCACCCCGGCCACCTACGTGGGCTTTCTGGACGACATCCGGACCCTGTTCGCGCAGACGGCGGACGCCCGCAGGCTGGGCTTCGACCGCGGGCGCTTCTCCTTCAACACGGGGCAGGGCAACTGCGAATCCTGCAAGGGAACAGGCATGCAGAAGCTGGAAATGGACTTCCTGCCTCCCTGCTACGTGCCCTGTGAAACCTGCCGGGGCAAGCGTTACAACGCCGCCACCCTGACCGTGAGGTACAAGGGGAAAACTATTGCGGACGTGCTGCGGATGGACTTCTCGGAAGCGGCGGAATTCTTTGAAAGCCAGCCCCGCATTTCAGATCCCCTCAAATTGCTGGCGGAAACCGGTCTGGGCTATCTGACACTGGGGCAAGCCTCCAACACGCTCTCCGGCGGGGAAGCCCAGCGGCTCAAGCTGGTGACGGAGCTCATCAAGGGGCGGCGCGTCAGCCGGAACGCCTTGATGAAAGGCAAGGAACTGCCCGGCGACCTGTACTCATTGAGGAACCTCCATCGGCCTGCATCCGCGGGACGTGCGTCTTCATTTATCGACGCTGCACCGCCTGGCGGACCAGGGGAATACGGTCATTGTCATTGAGCACAACACGGAAATCATGGCGGAGGCGGATTATATTATCGACATGGGGCCCGGACCGGGAGAGGAAGGCGGCCGCATCGTAGCCAGCGGAACCCCGGAGCAAATCGCTCAAAAGGATTCGCCCACAGCGGAATACATACGCCGGGAGTTGGTTGAGAGTAAATAGCCGTAACATCTGCAACGCCGTTCCGGATTTTTTCGAACGGCGTTTTTATGTATGGACAAAGGCCGATTTTGTCAGATGACTCCTATAATTGTTTATAGAAAATAGGTGAGGGTACAGAATGTGGCGTTAAAGTATTTCCAGATATTTTTTTAATATTATCATTCATCATATCTACTTCATACCATTCATTGTCTATACACACGGAAATGGTATGAATATCATTTCGATAAATACAGGAAACCGCCTGGTTAAAGGGTATGTCAGGCAACGAAGAATACTTTTTCCACAGGACATACATATCTCCTTCTTGAAAATAGTATAAATAATAGTCTTTATAAATATTACGACCGTGTAGATTAAAGGGATCTTCCAAAGACGGACAAAATAGAATACTATGCCCAATTATAAAAATTGTAACCAATATTGATAATATTACGACAAAGTATTTTATGATTTTCATAATTTTAAAAAGGAGGACAAATGTTGGTCGGTTCAAGATGTTCTGGTACTACATGCTTGAATATGCCGCCGTTCAAAGGAGGCGGGTATTTCAGTTTCTGGAAAAGCAATCGTTTTGGAAGGTTTCTGGAAATAGTACAACAAAGTATTCAATTTAAATACTTTATGGTCAAGATTTGTTTTTTCTAAGCTTCAAAAACGCACAGAATAGTAATAGGGAAAATAGTAGTAATAAGCAAAAACAAATAAGGAGTCCTATCATACTTGACAATATGGAACTGCCAAAAGTGTATTGCTCCGGATCCTCGGGATTAACATAGAGACGGACCAGATTTCCTTTCGTGGCATTTTCCCCATGCTGGTGCCACAGGAAACTTTTCTCATACAGGGATGTATACAATTTTTTCCCTTTCCAAGAATATGCTACACGGAATCCATCCTTGTGTTCAGATTTCTGCATTTCCTCCACTCTCCCCTGGATTTCAACCCAGTGTCTGGAATATTTATAATTCACGTATTCCACAGATAAAGGAAGACCTGTTAGTATCGTGCCAAAAAAGCATAAAAGAGAAAGCGCCAATGCGGACCGTTTTTTTACGGAATTTATCCGCTTTCTGTATTCATCAAGTAATCTTTTTCACTGCTCGTATCAATTTCAGCCGTTAATTCCGGATATAGGCTGGAGATCTGGCGGAATATTTTTAATACCAGTAATAATTACCTGATGAAAGAACAACGTCTGATCTGCCTGCCTCCTGAATTTTGATACTGTATACGACTGGAGCCATCAGGAATGCCTGGACCTTACCATTGTTTTTAAAGATATGGGCATTTGAACCGGAAGGACCGCTTTCCAGAATAATACGGGTATCGCCGCTTAAAGGAATCTGCTTTGATGCCATGCGTATTCCCAGCACATATTGGTCAATAACAATTTTAAAATGATCTAAGACAATATGTAATTTTCCAAAAACAATCAGCAAACTGATGTAGAAAGTTGCAATAATGAAAATCAAAGAAAAAAAAGGACGTGATTCCCAGAATTATGAAATGGCCATTGGTTTCCTTATTTAATTCGATGATAAATGAATATAAAACGACGGGAAAGAATATGCAGATGAAACAGAGGAATAGGAAAACCACTATCACTATCGGGTTAATTCCTGAAATCCATCTGTTATTAAAAATTATTGTAGTCATAACATATTTTAATTCAAAAAAGTATTTTATATACTTAATGAATTCCTGTCAAGATTATTAAAAATAAATAACTTAGTTCAATTTCAATGCAGGATTTTTAAATTCGTAAAAAGATCACTTCCCGGGGATAAATTATTGAGTACATCTATTATATAGGGCATGGAGGAGAAAACAGGTTTAGCCGTGGTGACTTTGAGGTATCCGAACCATTCATGTCGGGTATTGGCGGAAGCCGGGCGTTTGGCAACAAGGACGGGAGCGGTGAGACCGTTGACGAAGAAGTCGCCTTGTAAATGGTTGCGACTGTTCTGAAAACAGAGACTACCAGTGTAAACACGCTGGAAGCGTTAAGGAGGATCGATGAGTTTTGGAGGCGGATGGCAATGTGGAAAAAGGGAAGGATTCTTCTCCGGTGGCAGGTATTTCTTTGCCATATTTTCCAAACTTGTCCATTGCCAGGATAAAAGTTTGCGTGCTAGCGTCGCTCAGTGAATCCACTTGAGAATTAACCCATGAGCACCTCCTTAAAGAAAATCTATGTCAACGGCTTCCCCAGCCTCTACGGCGGAGCGGGAACCGAACTCCACCACCAGATCCTGGTCTGGAAACACATGGACATTGACGTCCACATCATCCCCACCAACGACGGCTTCCAAAACGAAATCCTCTATCTGGACATGGTCAGGCTGGGCGTCCATATCCACGCCCCAACGACTGGTCCGTCCTGGAAGAAGGCGATGCCATCATCGGATTCTGCAACGGCGAATACCTGGAAAAACCTCCCCGCCATCCGCCAAAAAAAAACCAGGCGCACCATCTTCGTCAACTGCATGACCTGGCTCTTAAACAAGGAAAAAGGAACTCATGAAGCAGGGGCATCATTGCCATGTTCCTCTACCAGAACGAAGAAGTCAGCCAGAAAAACATGCCCCTGCTCAAGCGCTGCAACGACGACCCCTCCATTCGTTCCATGACCTTCAAGCCCTACTTCCACAACGACTCCTTCCCTTCATCGCCGAGAGAAGCGGGAATACTTCGGCTGCGGGCGCATCTCCCGGCAGGACGCGGACAAATTCGCCGCCAACACGCTCCACATCTACGAATACTTCGTCTCCCCCCTCTTCAAGCGTGGCCTGTTTTGGGCTTCGACCAGAGGAGCCGGGAGAAAATCGGAGAACCCTACGGGTGGATACGCACGGCGCGCGACCAGAGGGAGGTGAGCCAGCAGGACTTCTACAAGCACTGTGAAATAGTGCTTCAGCCCACGGACACGACGGAAAACTGGCCGAGAGTGGGCTTTGAGGCCATGGCCAGCGGAAGCGTACTGGTGGTGGACAACCGCGGAGGTTGGCGCCAGATGGTGGAGCACGGCAAAACCGGATGGCTGTGCGACCATGAAAGGGACTTCATCTACTACGCCAGCAAGATGGCCTACGAACCGAACCTGAGGAGGGACATGGCGGAGGCGGCTCGGGAGCGCGGTATGGAGCTGGGGGGCTGGAATCGTCGGTAGCCAGCTGGGAGGAAATCTTTGAAGCGGTGGAACAGCTTCCTGCCTAGAAAGGAGAAAAGACATGAAAAAGCAAGTGAAGATACTGGTAGGAATCTGCTCGTGCCAGCGGATGAAGGAAAAGAGGGATGCGGTGAGGGAGACGTGGCTGAGGCATCCGGCGGATGGGATAGAATGCGTGTTCTTCGTGGGAGGAAAGGAAGGAGTGGAAGAGGAAAGGAGGGATACGGTGGTGCTGGACACAGCGGACGGCTACAACGAGCTTCCGGGGAAGGTGAAATCTTTCTTTGTGTATGCGCTGGAGAACTACGACTTTGAGTGGTTGTTCAAGTGCGATGACGACACGTATGTGGACTTGGGACGTTTGGAATCCCTGGTTGATGATGAGTATGACCTGATCGGGGGATGTGCTGGTATCGACGCGCAACTCACCGAGTGGAGGAGCGGGTTATTTTCTGAAGAGAAGCATGGTGGAGAAGCTTGTGGAGGCGCCCGGTTTTCCTGACTGCGGAGCGGAAGACCTGATCGTGGGTGAACTGGCAGGAAGGCTGGGAGGCCGGCTGAAGTCAACCGGCCGTCTTTACATGAGCAATGTCCATTATCCGTATAAGGACAACGACATGGTGACGGCGCACTGGTGTACGCCCGCCATTCTGCGTGCCCTGCATACTTTCAATCACAAAGTTCCTTCAGTTGTTTGCGACGTAGAACATCTCCATTGGAAAGGCGAGATGCTGTTTTATTCCAATGGGGTGTTCCGCCGCCGTGATACTTTCCTGTTATGGCTGGTGGAGTGTTGGACAGAAAAAGAGGAACTGACGTTGAAATGGCAGATGTGGCCGATGGAACAGCTTCTTCTAGAAGGAGATTCCTATATCGGCTCGGAAATGAAATTCACCAGCGCCCAGGCATGCCTTCTCTGTACCGGTTGTGGTCTGAAAGCCCCCTCTGCCAGCAGTGCCGAAATCATGGACCAGTCTCCTCTGCTGTACATTCACCTGGGCTGCGGCAACCGGAGATTGAATGGCTGGTTGAACCTGGATTCCCCAACTATGACATTACCCGTCCGCTTCCATGGAAGGATAGCTCGGTAGATGCATTTTATCTGGAACATGTGATCGACAAGGTCACGCCCCCAGAAGCCTGCCGTTTCTTTGCGGAGGCATTCCGTTGCTTGAAACCGGGAGGCATTTTGCGTCTGAGTTTCCGTGATATTCGTTTGATGCACGGGGTGATTTCTCCCGCATTTAAACAATATTTGAAAAAAACGGCTCCGGGAAAAGCCGGTTCCGGAACATGACTTGTGCATTCTTATGGAAGCCTACCGGCATCAGTCCCTGTGGAATACCGATTTTCTAAGATATCTGTTGGAGGAATTCGGATTGCACGTTTCACAGCATGCTCCGGGCGAGTCACGTTATCTGCATCTTCAATGCCTTGAAAGACGCATTGACCGTGACGAGCATCCTTTTGACCTACTGGGCGCCGTTTGCCTGGATGCGGGGAAGCCGAAGAAGAGCAAATCCAGAAAGCTCCCGTCTTTGTCTTCTGATTCAGAACAGATTTCTCCCGAATACGTTACTACGCAATTCATTCCAAACTCACGAACAGGCAGACATTTGTTCCAGATAGCCGCCACTTACGCCCATGCGCTTAGAACGGATGTGGGATGCCGCATTCCCTGGCGGCACGATTTGAACACCTGGAAGCTGATGTCTTATTTGGGGGGTGCGTGTTCCCCGTGTCCGGATGGCGGTTATTCTGATCCCGTAACATACAGGGAATCCAGATTTTCTTACAGGTCCATCCCGGATACGGTCCGTCGCGGCGCGTTGAGCGGCTACTTTCAGAGTGAACGGTATTTTTTTAAGGATTTTGCTGAAGAAATACGTTCGCTGTTCCAGCCCTCATCGCACCCGTGCGGAAAGTACAGCCGGCGTTCATCTGAGAATGGGAGATTACCTTCAGAAAACGGATGTGTACCATACCCCGGATGCCGCCTTCCTTAATGAGGCGTTTAAAAATCTTTCCGACAATATCAGAACACTGGTTGTTTTTCCGACTCTCCGGATCTGGCCCGGAAGCTGGTGGAGGATGTTCCGGAAGCCAGGCGTTTTGAAATAGTCATGGATGAGCATGAAACACTGGACGCCCTGCGGAATTGACGGCCATGCAGGAACTTGTCCTCTTGCTCCTCCTTTTCCTGGTGGGGGGGCGTGGCTGGGCTCCCAGCAACGGGTTTTCATTCAAAAAAAGTGGTTTACCGGAAATATTGAAGATGAACAGGATATTTTCTGCCCAACCTGGATTAAACTTTAACATTGAATTTTATGAAATGCGTCTTGATTGTATCTTCCGGCGAGATGGCGGAAGGAGCTTTCCGAACTGCACCGGATGGGATATGAATTGGAACTCTATCCTTCCACCCGGGGATCTTTCATCCTTGAAGGATACACGGGAGAAGGAAAGCGCCGCATTTATCGGACGGGAGCCTTGTTCCGCGGAACGCTCCCATGTCCGTTCCCTGAGGGCATCCTTCATCCAGGTATTGGAAGACAGGAGATATGCCGGAAATGACTTGATTATCTTCGGAGAAAGCGATGCCGTTCCCATGGTGGCTTCATCACGTTTGGAGGCGGCTTTGAGGAAAGAGATGGAGGAGCACCCGGAAACGGATATTTTCAGACTCTTTCACCATGCCGTCTGGTCGCCTCAGGGAAATCCGTTTGAGTCTGATGAACTTTTTGTTTGAAGATTTCAAAACGGGAGGGACCGACTCCAACACGGCCTATGTATGGGGAACGCATGCCATGGTAATTCCCTCTTGCAAACGGAAAAAAGTCATTCAGGTTTTTGCCGATTATCGGCTGCCAACAGATGTTGCGTTGGAGGCGGCCAACAGCAGTGGCGAACTCAATATTCGGGTTGCTCCGTCACAATTTGTTTTACCAGCATGAACGGACAAAAAAAGACCGGCCTGCCGCATTGCGGCCTGCCTTGCTTCCTACAGGCGTTTGACGGATTTTACAGAGGCAAATCTGGTGCATGATGGACCAGAGCTATGAGAATTTCCATGTTTTTGCCTGCTGTTAAAGGCATTCCGAAACAACATACCGCAAGACCGTTCTTCCTCTTTTGAGCATTTCATCCAGGAAGGACGGCTGACAATGAGGCTGTTCCCGAACAAAACCAGCTTTCCAACTTTTTAGATACGGTACGGGATCTGGATATCTCCAACTACGACCTTTTGCCAAAATTGACGACGATGATTTGTACGGAAGGGACTATTTTAAATCCGTCAATGACTTCCATCAGCATCTTCCGCCAGGAATTCAGCAGTTATTACTGCGGCTTTGGCCAATATCTGAACGCCCGTGGGGGTTATCCGCTTTGCGGGAATGGCTTTTCAGCTGTTTCGGTCCCACCATGGTATTCAGCAGAGATGTCCTTGAAAAATTAATCACCTGTGAGCAGGAGCCCGGAAGAATCTCGAGATTTCTCCAAGGCTGGGACATTCCGGATACGGGTTTACGGAGGATAATCTCATGCATAAGCTCATGATTGACACCGGGAGTTGCAACCGTATCCGTTACGTACAGGGAAATGTCTCTTCCGATGCATTTGGTCATTCAGACCAACAATGCTTCCGTGATACGCGGAGGACTGGTGCCGGGAGACTTCCGGGGAAGAAACTGGCGCATCTCCACCAGCCGGGCCAATGCCGAATCGCTCATGGAAATCAGTCATCCCCAATGGTACGACATCGTACGTGTTTTTTGACGGCCGGGCATGCCGTTTTCAGAGGAATGACTGGGGCTGACGTCCTTTCCTTGACCGATGAAGAAGTGACCTTAAATGGGATCAATGGGGAACGGAGACATTCAGAAGGAAAGAAGACGGTTCGTTTTTTCCTTTCAGGAAATGGAAATCAGCAGCATTCTCCTTCCTCACGGAAAAAGAAAGTGGCTGTACTATATATCTCTACAGGGCGCTATATAACCTTTTGGAAAGATTTTTATGCAGCCTCCAAGCAATATTTTCTGCCAGGCCACGATGTCCGCTATTTTCTGTTCACGGATCATGATGAAGTAAAAACTGCTGATGATGTAACGCTTGTCAGCAAGCCGTTCTATCCCTGGCCGATGGAAACCTTAAGGCGGTTTGAGACTTCTTAAGCATTGAGAAAGAATTGCAGGAATATGACTACATTTATTTTATGAATGGTACGTTATTGCCGGTCTCCCATTGAGAGGAAATCTTTTCCGAATGATCGGCAGGACTTGCCGTGACTCTTCATCCGGGATTTTACGAACTTCCCCGTTCCTGTTATCCCTATGAAAAATGGAATGTCCGAAGCGCGAATTCCTCCTGGACAGGGGGGAATACTATGTCGCCGGAGGTTTCAATGGAGGAAAGGCCAGGGACTTTCTTTCCATGTGCCGGGAATTGGCAGGGGCTGTCAAACGGGACCTCGACAATGGAATTATAGCTGTCTGGCATGATGAAAGCCACATCAACAAATATGTGATCGGCAGGCATCCCCTTGTTCTGGGACCGGAATATTTGTTCCCTGAGACTCTGGTATTTAACCGCTATCTTATGGGGCTCAAGCATTAGGTTAAAATCCTGGTGAAGGATAAATCGCTTTCCAAATATGGAGGGCACGCGTGGTTGAGAAAGCAGTCATGAATGGCAAGAAATCGACGCGTGGCCTTTTGCCGACTTTTGGCAGGGGATTCAATCCGCATGATTCCATTTTATCAGCAGTCTTAAGGGAGCGGCTGAATATGGTCATTGTGGATAGGCAGGATGAAGCCGATTTGCTGATTTACTCCTGTCTTTGGAAATGCATACCGCCAGTTTAAAGGCATCCGGGTTTTCTATACGGCTGAATCTGTAAAACCGTTGTGGGATGAATGCGACTATGCCATTTCATTCATGAGGGAGGATGTCCTCTATCCCGAATGCCATTTGCGTCTTCCCAACTGGATGGGAAGGGATTATATAAAAAGGGACTGGGGTAGTGGAACAATATCCCAAGGATAAAAGATCTCTTTGTCCAGGCACACGCGTTTTTGCAACTTTGTATATTCCAATGGGAATTCTCCGGAAAGAATTCACTTTATGCGTCTTCTTTCCCAATACAAGCCCGTAGATTGCGGAGGTACGGTGCTGAACAACATGGGAGAATGTGTGCGGGACAAGATCGCCTTCTGTTCATCCTATAAATTACGATTGCCTTTGAAAACTACCCGGCTGCCGGTTACACTACTGAAAAACTGATTGACCCTCTGGCAGCCCTTTCCCCTTCCCCATTTACTGGGGTGCACCCGATGTCGGAAAGGAAGTCAATCCGTCACGGTTTGTCAATGCCGGGATTTTTTATCCCCGGAAGCCCTGGCTGAATACATTATCCGGCTTGACCAGGATGAAGAGCTCTATCTGAGTTACATGGATGGTCCCGTTTTTTGCTCCCCGGCCGGCCGGACATCAGGGAATACATGCATCGCCTGGAGGAATTCTTTTCCATGGTAGTTTCAACGGGGAAAATATGCCGTACCGGCAGGCCGCACATCCAGGCGCGGCGCTTACATCATGGCTATCCTGTAATGTCCCGGTATGATGATGGCAAGCAATGGCATGGGAAAATGGAACTCAGGCTGCCCCGGATGGTGAAAATCCGTTTCTTCTGTCTTTGAGCCAGGTAAAGAAGACACGCTCGCGTTTGTTTTATAAACTGGCCGTTATTCCGGCCAAAAAACTCGGAGCGCTGTCCCGGTAAAAACTGTCGCTTGTTCGCAGGGCGTCCGTTATTCTTATATTCTGTTTCGTATGCTTTTCAGGAAGGGTTTGTACCGGTTGTCAGTACGGACAGTGAAGATATCATGGAATGCTGCCGCCGGGAAGGCATCCGTTATTTCCGGGAAACGGTGGATGACCGGAGAATGGAAAATTGCGTTCGCCAGGTTCTGTCCAGATTCTCTTGTGAAATATTGGCCGTCCTTCAACCGACTTCTCCCTTGGCGCAGGTGGGGCAGGACTCTTGCGCCAGATGGCGGAAGACATGGAAAAAGGGGAATTCACTCAGCCTATACGGCCCATAGAATTAAAATGATCGGCCATCTGGATGGGGCAATTTCACGTGGCTCATCGCGAACAGGATGCCAGGAAATTTTTCTATTTCTTTGATGGCAATATTAATATTATCACACGGAAGCATTTTCAGGAATCCGGCACTCTGTTTGATAACGGTTCCCGTCCGTATTCAAACGATTTTCCTGTTGTTTGCAAATTGATACGGAAGAGGAATGGAAGCTGTTGTCAAGATTAAGCGGAAATGAAGAATATCAGCGTTTTCTGGCTTCTGAAGGACACAAGAAACGAGTATGCATCATCTCCAATAAACGGAATTTGAAACGCAATTATTCAGCATTTGTTGATTCCTGTGACCAAGTCATGCGGGTTAGTAAAATGGATAACCTGAATTCCGGTTTGGCGGGAACAAGAACGGATATCCTTTTGATTTCATGCTTTCCCGGGTATCTGTCTTTTCTCCTGCGGAAAGGCATATGGATATGCTTCCTGAAATCCCGGAAATCTATTTCAATAATGAAGAATTGAGTATTCCAATGAATTTGCCTGCCGGGAAGGTCTGAAAAACTGGAATTCATGCCGGGGAGCAGTTCATCGGAGTACCCCTAACTTCACGACATTGAGCAAAGCTCTTTGCCTGGCGGACTATCTGTTTCCTGATGCCCAACTCTATTACTTGGGAGATACGGATATGAATGGAGAGCTCCCGGAATTCCCCAAACATCATGCTCCTGTGGAAAATGCCTATATTCAGTCCTCATCGCCCATGGAAGGGTAATTCCCATTCTGGAGGATGAGGCTGGGGAAATTTCATTATTCCTCTCCTCCATTGCCGGGTTCCGCTTCTTTAGAGATTCCCCTCAATGCCACAGGAATCCGTGCAGACATTGTCATCAGGCATCCCCAATGGACGGATCAATTTCGTATACATGGGAAACGGGGACGCAGGCTCCACGGCAATGATACTGCAGCTATTCTTCATCATGATGAAGAAAAGCTCGTTCTTCAATGGGACAACTGGGGCAGGGAGGAATTTTATGAAACGGAAAAGGAAAATACCAATACCTGAATTACCATTGTTCCTCTTCCATTAATGAAGTGAATAAATATGCGGATGAATTGCTCATTAATCTCTATGACGGCAATAATTCCGTATTCCGTAACTTGCGGAGTCCCTTCATGGGCATTAAACATCATCAATGGGAAGGGCTTCTCCTGCTGGACCGCATGCAGCTTGATATCGAACATAAAATAAGGAAGATGCCCGGACTCAAATCCATTCTTCTGACAGGCATTTGCAAGGATGCCCTCATGGCCCTGATTTTGGCCTTTCGGTTGAAAAAAGATTTTCCTTATCTTCACCTAGGCGTTTGGGGATGTCCCTGGCCGCTTGATTTCAGCGGCGAATCACCTATGCATCAGGGGAAATACATCTCTCCGGCGCATGAACAGGTAAGGAAGAAAAAAACGTTTTTGTCTCTTTTCCAACGTTATGGGAGATCCTCTGGCGATACTGCGGCAGGAAAAATTCTCCGGTCTGCACCTGTTTGGTTTTTACAGTTCAAATCCACATTGGGACTGTGATGCAGAAGCAACAAGAAGATTAGAGCCTTATCTGACAAAAAACATATGTTCATCACGCTGAAAATGATGAGGACATTGCCCTCGTTCATGGAAAAATCACACAATTGGTAAAGCAAAACCGGAATTGATTCATTCATGGATGAACGAAATGTTTCATAAAAATAACGCAAAGCGGATGCGGAGAAAATTCAAGTGAATCTGCAACAAGCATATCCGCCTGAAATTATAATATCATCCATATTTAAACACTGCCAGGATCAACATGAAATCTCTCATACAAACAGCAAGCTCTTCGGAAGAAAGGTTGGAACGGATAGGCTTTCTTCGTATTCTCAACGAAGAAAATACTATTATTCCCTGCCTTTTTTAAGTGTAGCTCCCGTTCTGGATCATATTATTATTCTGTGGTCGGATACGGAGGACCGCAGTATAGAGCTCATGGAAGCATGGAAACGGCATATTGAAGATAACTATGAGTGTCGCATGAGCTTTCTTCATTATCCGCATCATGTGGTTCCTCCCCGTTCCGTAGATGACTTGAGGATTCTTCCCAGGGAAAACAGGATTGATACCTACTTGAATTTCGGAATGGATTTCATCCGTGATCTTTACGCCGGGAAATCATTCTGTGTAGGTAAAGTGGATGCTGATCAAATCTATTTTACGCAGGAATTGGAGGAGGCTTTCCAAATGGCACGCAAACCGGAAGATTGCGTTTCCATAGGGGGCCATAATACTCTGGTTTTTCAGAAAAGGCTGATGATCTTTGGTCCACGGCCAAGAAACGGGGGAAGTGATTCATTAATTTGCGGCATGAACAATTTGCCGCATTTTGGAGTCGCTGCACCTTACGAAGTGGACATTGCCCGTCACCCCTGCATCAAAGCCTATTCCAGAGCCTGCTGGATGCACTTCCGGAGAAAAGCCAGATACAAAAATGTTATCCGGGAATTCAGGGAAGATGAGGTCATTCCTCTTCCTCAAAATCCCGGGTTGGTGAATCGTTTCCGGACTGATATCCTTCCGCTGCTTCAGGAGGCAAAAAGTCCGTACGTGGATCTATCCCTGGATTAAGTCCATAACGCAACATTTGGTGTCGGAACGTATCTCCCCGGAACAAGCTTCAGCGGGGAGACGTTGCCTCATACCTGGGGGACAACCTATTCTGCACATGGGAAAAACTGGCGGAGAGTGGGATTCGAACCCACGGTGGGTTTCCCCACGGCGGTTTTCAAGACCGCTGCATTCAACCTGCTCTGCCATCTCTCCATGCAAAAAGCGTGGGCGTAAAGTATCTTGAAAAATTTTTTTGCTGTAAAGCCTGTTTTATGTTTCGCATGAGTTCAAAGCAGCAGGGAAAGAGGTGCCCCAGCACCCGTGAACGGGATAAGAACGGATTTGCAGCGGTTTGAGGGGAAGACGGCAGGGACGGTTTTTCCGCGAAAGGTTTCCGAATCGCCGCAGGATGAAAACGAGTGATGGCGGAACGGATTCCATAAAAGGCATCATGGATACAAAAGATGTTCGTTTACAGCTTGCAGGAAGGCCGTGTATATGGGAATATAAGACATGGCCTCGTCTCCGGATTTTGTAGAATATGTTTGTTTCCAGCTCCGGCATGCCGGGGAAATTTCCTTCAAGAAAATGTTCGGGGAGTACGGTCTGTACTGTGACCGGAAATATTTCGGTCTGGTATGCGACAACCAGTTGTTTGTAAAGGTGACGGCTCCCGGGCTGGAGATGCTCCCGGAACAGGAGCAGGGCAGTCCTTATCCCGGTGCCAAACCGCATTTCCTGGTGACGGAACTGGACGATGACCGGGCTCTTTCTCTTTTGTCCGGAAAACATGCTCCGTTCTTTCGGCTCCCGACGTTTTATCCGGTGGGAAAAAAAAAACTTCCGGAGAAAAGAAACAGGCGTCTGTGACGCCTGTTTGTGTCGGAAATTGACTGTCCGGCGGAAAAGGTTATTTTTCGTCGGAGGAGGAAGCGGCCAGGGCTGAAAGGGATTTTTTCAGGTTGGCCGCCACGGTCTGTGTGGCTTCGTTGTCGGACTCCGCGAATTTGTCCACAGCCTGTGTCAGGGATTTAAGGTCCGCTTCCGCTACCTTGCGCCTTTGGCCTTGCGCTGTTCCAGCGCGGAAATCTTTTATTGATATCCGCCAGCCTGGGCAGGTCCTTGTTGGCTTTCAGGGTTGCCAGGGCTTCATCGAACTCCTTGACGGACGGCACGGCGGTTTTCAGGCGCGTGATGGCAGAGACCGCTTCCAGAGGGTTGGTGCTGATTTGGGCCTGCACCATGTCCTTGGCGTCCCCCAGCCAGTCGTCAAAGGCGGCGCACACGGCCTGTGCTTCCTCATCGTCCGTCTTTTTCGCAGGGGTGTGATTTTGGACTCGATGTTGCTGCCGTTGGAGACGACCGTTTTTGCCAGTGATTTGTACTTGTTCAACTCCACGTCTTTCCAGAATGGGAAGGCCGCGTTCCGCCTTGAGCACTTCCTTTTTTACCAGGTCGTAAAGTTCGGGCGGGTATCCCTTGGCAACGACTTTTCCATTGGCCCCGATCAAGACGGCATGGGGCAGTCCGCCCGGGCAGGAGGCCGCCGGAATATCCAGCCCCTGGTAAACGGGGAAGGAAATATTCTTTTCTTCCAGAAACTGCTTCACCCTGGGGAAAGTCCCCTGCCTGTGGCTTCCAACGACGGTGAACCCCTTGGACTGGTATTTATCCTGAGTTCTGAAGGTGCGGCATGCTGGCGATGCACGGCGGCAGTTGATGCCCCAGTATTCAAAAAAGACGACTTTCCCTTTCAGGCTGGAAGCCGTGATTTTCGGGCCGTGGATGTACTTGCTGTCGTCAAAGGGGTAGGTGACCTTGGCACCCTTGCCGGTTTCCCGCCGCATGAATGCATGCCGGCGCCGTAACGGCGGCCAGGGTTCCGGCAAGAAAAAGAGTGGTCAGGGTTCTCATATAAAAGAATGATGGAACATTTTCCATTGAGAGTCAAGCAGGGAACATGCATCCGTCCAGAAGTGCGGGTTTCCTGTGCCGGAGTACTCAGGCAATGTCCAGGCCCATGATATAGTCCGTCATGTAATAGCCGTGGCCGATGTGGAAGTCTCCGCGCTCCACTTCCTTCATTCCCATGCGGTTGTAAAATTCTGGACGGCTCTGGTGTTGTATCTGTTGACGTTCAGGCGCATCTGGCAGGGCGCGGGATGGATGCTCCTGATGTAGCTGACGGCTTGGCGGAACAGGTAGCTGCCGATGTGCTTTCCCTGGAAGCCGGGCAGCACGTAAATCTTCTGCAGGTGGAAGATGCCCGGTTCCTCCGGCTGCACGGAAAGGTAGCCGCAGTATTCCCCTTCGTGGGTGGCGATGAAGTACACGTGACCTTCCTCCATCTGCTTGAGCAGGTTGGCGGGGAATACATCCAGTCCATCATGAATTCCATCTGGTCCCGGGAAAGGAGGTCCCGGTAGGTGGCGGGAAAAGCCTGCTGTGCCAGTTCGTGGATGAGCATGATGTCGTCTTTGGTGGCTTGGCGGAGTGTCGGCATGGCTACGAATGTTACACGGAAAGGCTTTTCATGAAAAGTGCGGCTTCCGTCCGCCGCCGGAATTTTCCG